>Ga0209671_1002656_pt1 | contig 16591 bp, 9 predicted proteins | sample WorMetHERISLAND2_2_FD_187401 | JGI IMG/M metagenome (GOLD analysis project Ga0209671, IMG submission 187401) | Marine gutless worms symbiont microbial communities from Max Planck institute for Marine Microbiology, Germany - Olavius geniculatus... | ecosystem: Host-associated > Annelida >...
GTTAAAATACTTGTCAATATCAAGGCTATTAAGCTAATGTAAAAACAACATTATATACGATTGTAAAAGCCAACATCTTTAACATAAGCGATGATGTTGCGAGATGCAACCTTTTCAAAAACGTCCTTGAGTGTGTCCACCCCAAAATATCTCCAAAATATCTATCTACAGCTTACATGTTAATCAAAAATGGTAACAGATATGATGATGATAGTGATGGTAGTCCATGCGGAGTACCTCAACTCGCGTTTTTCCAGGCACTGGGACGGGAGCACTCAGCAGTCGTAGGATCCACGTCTCAAGCTCTCGGACGTCATGCATCACGGCACTGGGACAACTGTCGGCTGGCAGCTGACCACTTAGCACTCCCCACACAGACTCCCTATCGCCACACACACACACAGACTCATAAGTGATAAGATAATCACTTCACTGGATGGCTGGGGTAAACTGTGGCATCGTAGCAAGGGTGGCAATCCCTCCCTAAGTTTTGAACAGTTGGAAAATTTACTAATGTCGAAAATTTTTGTCTAAAAATGCAAAATTTCACTCTGGGACTGAAAAGCCCCGATTTTGAGGAGATTTGGAAACAAAATTAAAATTCTGAGTACCCACGATGTCCTGTCATACCTTCGCAGCTATCTGTGACAAAATTGCAACTTTGAGTCCCACGCTTTCAAGTCAAAATGCTGAACTTGTGCAACAGTTAGAATGCTAGACTTATGATCGAGCGAAGGGGCATAAGTCTGACTCCAGATCAGGTTGCCATTCAAGTGATTACTACTTTGATGTGTGGCTTGTCTGTGGACAGATAAACTATCTTGGAATAACTAACATCAAGGTCTACTCAACCTTCCATCCCTCGGGGGTAGGCAAATCGAGTATTGCATCCTAGGCTGGAGTTAAGGTTCGGGCATGTCAGGCGGCAGATGTGACTATTGTCTAGCTCATGACCGTCACCCATCAGCTGACTGCACAGAACCAACGATCAGCTTTTGACCCATGACAGCGAATGTGTCTGCGGTTCTTTATTTTAATTCAATCATAATTCACACATGGTGACATCAACAAACCTCGGGTTGACCTTGGAGCTGCTGACCCTTCGACCACACGACCGCTCAGAACAGGCGTTGATCAACCGACGTAAGACAAACAAACACTCGCGAAAAGACGAGAAAAACGGATGGTGACTAACAATGCACAGTGACGTCAATGTGTTGTTTCGGACGCAACTTTTCGACGAGGAATTCTTCTGCCGTTTTGAGGACCGCGATGTCGCTGCCAATGCCTCGCCGGGGGGCTGGAGGGTAACCAAAGGAACTTCAGTATCAACAGATGCAGTCCGATTGCGGGTAGTCCGCGACCGCTCAAACGACCGGTAGAAGTTGACACAGACGCCGTATCGAGTCCGGCCGGAATCTTTCTCGGTGAGCGCGAACACGAAGGATGTGGTGTCACGCAAGGTCAGTCGCTTCTGACCGACGCTGACGCAGCCCTCTGGCTGACAGAAAAAGACCACATCGGGTGGAAGGGGAAAGTCCCGGTGGTCGTCGAGCGGATACCGACGTAGCAGCTCTGGCGTTTGCACGACCGAGTCGTTGCGGTTTGGATGTCGTGAGCCGACGACCAGAATGTAGTCGAGGAGGCGTGGACAGAAGTACTTCTTCTGGTAGTCGTAGCCGGCCATTGGTTGACAGGATGGAGGCGTGGCTTGCAGGGGCGGGGCCAGAGAGAAAATCGACGTTTACATCCAGATCGGATGGTAATTGCTTTTATCTTGTCCTTTCCATTATACACTCCAGATGACACGGGTCGAAAACCTACACACAAAACAATGTCAACACAATGCCAACAAAATGTACACTTCACGAAAAATGAAAATGTATTTAACGGGCACAAAGATGTCAAATGCCAATCCAGTTCATTGGGCGGCAACTCTATTTTAAGCCCAAAATGGAAGGATACCGACACCATATATTACCTAATCTCCTGATGTAAGATTATAGCGAGTTTAGGTGACATTTTCCTTTGGAGTTTGACTGAAATGTTGCGAAATTACTTGAAGCAGACATCAGACAGAATAACGACAGTGTGCCTATTACGATTACCGATTACTACTGCTGTTTAATACGTATTTAAAGACAGCAAAAACGTTAATCACGGGTCTGTAGCCAACGCATTATGCACGGCATATGGCCGACCGCAGTCTGGAACTTTAAATAGCTCTGTGACACCAGACGACATTTCCACAGCTGACGGCAAAGACAACGTCAAAACACAGCTGTTTACCTGACTAAAAAGCACAAAATATAGCCTACCTACCGAACAAACGGACATCACGTTGGAAGACGCATTATCTGGCATGAAAGCGACGCGATACAATAAATCAGTGTCAGCATTTGCTAATAAAAACGGCCGAGCAAAAACTGCAGCGTAGGCCAATGCTAATGTCGGCCTGACGTCACCGCGCAAAAATCGATAACCACCGGCCCTGCATGCGGTAGTGATGGGTCAATCTCACAATTTCGATTTCCATAAAATATCGGTATATTACATTTATGAATAAGTAGATATTGCGCTGCCTAACCCAGTTAACAGTGCAACAAATTATTTTGCTCGAATTTTGTCTCTTATTATTATGCTCCTGAAAGGTAGAATCTGCTATTGCGTACAATTGTGCAGCTGTTCAAGATGTCTTTCCACGTTTGACAAGACATGGAAGGAGGACGAAGTTTGAGACACCGATTTGAACAAGTGAGCGCGTGAATAGATGTATCTGGTCAATTAATTAGGTATGAAAACGTCAAAAAACTTCAATGAATCAGCTACATGTTGACTTAAACGAACAGAAAATCTCGCCAGTGAGGATGGGCCGACCGTAATGCTTATATCCAAAGACCAGTGTCCGACTTATAGTCGCAAAAAGCAATTTTCCAGAGTGATCACAATTTTATATACGCTATGGCGACGCTGCTATATAGAACGTCACAATCAACACATGGATACGATGCGGTAATTCGGCGCACACGTGGATGGACGTGGCTCCAGGCAGCAAACTTTGCATTCATAACCGCGGCTAAACAACTGCAGATAGAGATGTAATGGTTACTATTGACAGCCGACAGGAACTCGCTATCGCTCTATCCAACGGTACCATCGCCGATACTTTACTTACGGTTTAGCCACAATACATGCGTTACAAACGACAAACGACAGACAGACGTAACGTATCCAAGGCCCTCGAGCAAAGATCGGCAAAAACTATTATATCGATATATCAAAACTTTTGTAGGCCTATTCAAATCGACGATAAGCTACGATGTATCGATATCGAAACGATATTTCGATATTATTGACCCATCTTTAGCTGACGGGTAGATACAACCGTCAGGAAAGCTCGGGACGGACCGACCGTGTGTCGTCCTACTGCGGTCCACCCACGCCAATTTGACCAGGCCGCTTTCAGATGAAAGCGACGTTTTTATCGCCCATGCAGCTGGCGGAGGATCAACACGTTAGGCTAGCTGAGCGCGCACTGACCGAAGATCCAGCCTATCCATGCACGAGGATAGGCCTACTAATAAGACACGTTTCTACGCTGTGCAGAGTCGACATTAATTAATGTTGATGACTGTGGGTCCAGGCCTATGTTCCGTTATGCTTTTGCGGTCTCATCCAACAGTGACGCAATGCTCGCAAGAGAATCTCTACAAGACTACAGTACAGTAGGGCCTACATATATATACAAGGCTAAAACCTTCAAGCAATTGGCATCCATCATCATCATCATATATATTCGTTTAGGCCTAATGACAGTTGACATACTATCAACGCAATCATGTAGTATGTCAAAAACATGCAAACATTTCGATTTCGGGCCGACCGCATTAAAGTCGCGCTTTTGCTGCACTATAGGCCTATTTTTTCCGTTAGACCGTAAGCGACTGACCAACATTTTTTTTCACTCGATCGTAGGTGAATCGCGCTCGGTTTTCTCGCTTATCAAAAAATTAATGTAGTTTTTTAGACAGCCCAGCTGATGGTAGCACTGGTCTTCAAGGTCAACCAAGGTCGTTGATTTTCATTTCATGTGAAAGGGCGTATGCCACTTTTTATTAATGATAATAGGAACCTTGGCCCTGTCTTTCACCATTTCCAAGATATGGCAAATTTTCCGTTGAAAAAACGCAATTTTTCCTACACTCTACATGTATTCAACCCCAAATTGAAAAATGTTCCTTGTGCACCGCATTCTCCATTTTTGTACACAGAGAGCCTCGACACTCTTGCAAAAAAAATCCCCTATACGGCCCAACGCTGAGCCACGATACATCACTGACCTACGGACGGACAGACGGACGATGAGTTCATGTCAAATGTCAATACTCAACAGTAACCACGTCTCTATCTGCAGCGGTTTGGCCGCAATTTTAAACGCAAAATTGCAGCCTGCAGCCATCACCCATGCACGTGGCCGTACCGTATCATATGTTAACGTTGATTGTAGCGTTCGATATAGCAACGTCACCAGGGGATGTATGGATCGATAGTCACTCTGAGAAATTGCTTTCTTTTCACATCCATCGGAAGTCAGATGCTGGCCTTCGGATATGATGTACGGTCGGCCTACCCTAGTCGCAATAGCTGAGCTTCTAGTGAGCAATGCCACTGTAGACAGCAAGTTGATAGCAAGTCGCGAAATCAGGCGCTAGTTGTTTAGCAGTTGACTCTGGGGACTACATTCAAGCTTTCAATGATTTAACCTCCTCAGCGGTAATCCCGAGCGTTATTCGGGGCGGTTGTTATGTACTAAAAACGGTAACCCCGACTGAGACTCGGAGCGCAGCTATAGCAGTCTCCCTGCCATCTGTGCTGTGAGGTGCCGGGGTGCCAGTCATTAATGCATGTCCAGAACCGTCGGCGGACCATGTCCATGTCTGTTGTGCTGTCAGTTAGTCGCAGTCAGTGGTCAGTTGCAGCTGATAAAATTATTTTCCCTTCCATCCGACTGCCAGATGTCATCTGTGTTGAGCTAGTTTATCAACATCACAGCTGCCGTCAGCGCCGCGGCTGTACTGGGAGTGCAGGTCCAGTGGGAGTATACAGTCGAACGCTCAAGTGTACATTTAAATGTCATTAGGCGAATGTCGCGGTGAACTCGCCACGGCAGATATACGTACCGCTTTTAGACACAAACTCTGTCCAAATTCATACCGCCAAGGAGGTTAAGTGTCATCTGAAAGCGCGTAGGCCTAAATAATAGGCGCCCACTTCCTATTAGTGATGTAACCTAGGCCCTCTGATGTGATGACTTTGAAATACTGCGACTTAGGCCCTATTGGTTGAAAACGCCAATTTTCCCTAGCCACTTCAGTTGAACTCTAAATGTGAGGATATTCCCTTTGCACTAGATCGCTTAAGTTTTGAGTGCAAGAGCTTAATTAGGAAATGACAAATCATATAATACAAGAAATATTACATTGTGACCAATCTAACGTACTTCTCGCGCGCATTATTTTCTCCCGTAGGCCTATTCTTCTAAATGCTTCTTCGTTCCTTTTTACGCGCGAAAGCAGTTATTGCTTTCAGCGCGTCTTAGCCATCGTAATTCTGTCCGTCTGTCCGTCCGTCACACGGGTGGATCAGTCAAAAACGGTGCAAGCTAGGATCACCAAATCTTCACCGTCGGCTGCCTGGAAGACTCTATAGTTTCAGGAACCGTAAAGCTTCTTCATAAATTCGAAGGGGGTCACCCCGAACGAGGTTGCTAAATGAGAGGGGGTAGGCAAAATTTGCAATTTTTGGCCATTAACTTGCTGTATCTCAGTAATGATGCGAGATAAGGCCTAGGTTACTATTAATCACTAATAGGAAATCGTATACTTGCTTTCGATTGGCGCTGAATTCAATGACCTTGAACGCCAAAATAAGAGGGTTTTATGGTTTTTTTGCTGCGACACGAGGCTATATCATAAGCCTACACAAGGTGGCGCCACGGTACTGGCGTTGGTGGCGTGGCGTAGTTGGTACGCGTTTCGGCTGAAACGAAGTTACTCTACGCCAGGCCCGGTTAGTACTGCGATGGGTGACTGCCAGCGGGTAGGAACTGCTATAGGCTTTCGCGCGTCCCGTGACCATTAGCTCAAATTTCTTGAAATTTGTATTAGACTCAGCGTCTATTTGAGAGCGGTCTAATATTATACTAATAGGCTGTCTGGCGTCAAGCTCGTTATTGGAAATTGTCTCCCCGTCTATCTGGCACCCATATGGATATATGGCCGTTTGAAGTTCTTCCAGGAAGGCTCTTCCAGGAACAGAGGTCGGTCCTGAAAAACTCACTGATTTCATATACTCCTCTTCACTACGTTAGGAACGTAGCGCGCGAGGAGTAAAAATTCCCAGTAGCCAAAATTATGCAATCATGGCCTAACTAAAATAATTAGTCGAAACTACTGGCCACTGTTTAGCTAACCTGTGCCCATCACTGTAAATCAACAATTTCTGACATGGTTCCTACTACTTTGCAGAATTCATTTTCCCTGACTTTCCACGACAAAATGAATCGTTTTCCCTGAATATTCTGTTCACGCGAAATACCAATGTTGGCTTTCAATTGCTTGCAATCGTGCTATAGAAACAAAGGTGGTGGAACAAATTCAAAAGCGGACATACAAATAATCTGCAAGCGAAGCGAGCAAAACAAATTTTGAACCATTGTACACAGTGTGCGTACAACAGTTCAAATTTTTCTCTGCATTTTTGTTAACTTTTGCACCCTTGTACTTTGATTTTCCCTGACTTTCCCTGACTGTAAGAACCATGTTCTGAACTTTGCAGCAAAGACGACAAGCAACGTGAACAAAGAGATCCATTTATTGCTATGCAAGTAATTACGATGAACATTCTCCATGCACTGCAAAAAACCCAAAAACAAGTTACACAACTCCATATCAGTCAACACTGACACCCACATATAAACACTGATGCGTTTCTGCGACATAGATAGACAGACATGCAATATATTAATAAATTAACCGACCAGGAACTTTTCCCCGACAATTCAACACCAATGTTGCCTGAAAGGTTAAGTTAACAATAAACAGTTAGATATCCCAGCAAATGATTCCTAAAATTTCCCTGACAGCAGTCAAATGCTATTACGTTTCCCGGTTTTCCCGACAGCTTTGTTGCTCACAGTATAAGTATAAATTATATCAATTTCTAACATCAATTGGAATCGGGCAGCCATCAAAAGTACACCTACTACACGAGATGTGACAAATAGACTAGACACATTATGGTTTACAAGAACACATTAGAACATGGACAGACTACCAAGCAGCAATTACTCAACATAGAATACACTGAAAGATACGGGGCTGAATTTTTTCTGGCTGGGGGAGGTTAAACAGTCCCCTGCACCAAATTCCTAACCCCAAAAATATGACACATATACCTACCAGAGGCAAAGGCATGAAACGGTTAGTTGGGACAACATTACACAGTGATAAAGATATGGATGCATACTACGTTTGCGTAACTGAAACAGCTTCTGACCCCTAAACCTCTTCGTCAGAAATCCACCTACAACAAATACTGCAACTGATAGCGATAACAAGGCACTGATACTCGTATCGCAGTGCCAGCCAGCTGCCAGCATTTTGCCAGGAATACACAAAACAAACCAACAGTCAACTGTAAACACAAACAAATAAACGGCATTCCTGTCGCCAGAGTTCCCACTCCTAGTGCAGTTGGGCAACTGGAGCTTCTGATGCTGAATGAAAGTTATTCAAGGTAAAAAAAGTAAAGGTCACCAATTTGTATAGCGCATCGTCGCAAACACGCCTTTAATGCGCTTTCGTCACTAACCAAAGCCGCCTGCCGCACGGCCACCGTGTGCAGCCTGCAGACACAGGCTGGCGCAGCGGCCGGCTAGGCAACCCCAGTCAGCTGTACCAAGGTCCCCAACTTCCCATGGAGGGTAGAAGGCTGAGTCGACCTAGCTGGCAGGCTTCGCACCAAGATGGTTTACCTGCCCGCAGGCAGTCAAACATCGCAGTACTAACTGGGCCTGGGGTAGAGTAACTTCGTTACCAACTACGCCACGCCACCAGCCGTCTACAGCTCTTAATGGTAACCCATAAACCCCTCACAGAACATCACCTGCCACATGAGAACACAGAGCACCGACACAGGTAAATGTACCCTGCCTTAATCCCAGCCACACAGGCCAGAACTCAATTTAAATACCCTACAGGGATGAAAGGCTGAGTCAACCTTGGTGGCTGATTAGACATCGACGTGGTTTACCTGTTCACAGACGGACGGTCAGCCATCCATCTATCCATGTGATAACCACCTGACATCTCTCGACGTTTTGATTGTTGCATCCAACGTGCCACTATATCTTTGTCTATATCTTTGATATGTTTGGGTGACAGGTTTTCAAAATTCTTCCACTGCAAACTAAACTGAACAAAACTAAATTATGCAGCCTAACTAAACTGAACTGATGTGAATATTGTGAATCGCTGCTTTTTATACTAATTGTTTTATAGGCGACGAACTTTCTTTTAATCTACGGTCATTAGCTAACAAACCTATTACGATACTCGATTTGTTGTCTGTTTTTTAGTGTTTTTAGCCATAAATCCACCCATTCGTTCTGTCTGTAATGATAGTTTTTGAAAGTAAGTTTCATTAAAATTGTTTTAGCTTTTCGACAAACTATGAGACGCTTCCACTTGCATGCTTTTGGATTTATTATGTATCTTGTGCTTGCGTTGTTGAAAGTTGTGCTTGTCATCTTTACATTAAACGAATAGCCTGATGATGATGAACTCCTAAAAGACTGGTACAAAACTGTCAAGAAAGATCCCAGCACACCTTAAACGCTTCCGTATGCTATACAAGCATTGCAAACTAAATGCGCTCAACATGAATCACTCAACTAGCTCGGCCGCACGGACACAAACAACGTTGAAAATTAACCAGTCATCAAATCAACGTTGACTACAAAAGTCTGGTGGTTTCAGTTCACTCGACGGTACAAGTTATAAAAACTGCACAGGCACAGAATGATAGTAGTATAACTATGTAGCGACATCCGTAACTAGTTACACCTCTTTAGCAAAACACCATCCGGCACTGTGAAATTCCCAACACTGTTTGTAACCACAATAACGCAATCAACAGCACAATAACAAAATGCAACATTAATAACGATCCAGCGCACAAAATGTAACAGTAGTAACAGTACTATGCAATATATTATACTACACAGTGTGAAAAACACAGTCAAATTGTTTTTATTATAACTATGTCAAATTTTCACCAATTTTGATAATTATTGGCACAAGGACAGCCAAGACAATAGAAATATGTAAGATGCACTCATTTTCCATTTCACCTAATTTACGTCAACACACTACCATGTGAAACACAAATGCTCCAATTTTGCATAATGCTGAGCTGTTGTCTCCAGTAAACGTCGTAACAACTTAATTAAGCACACAATAAGTGAAATGTACATCATTTGGCAGAAGTGCAAGTTTGTATAACAACTTGTTTGCAAATTATCAGAGTTTATGCCCAAAGTGTGCCCAGCATAAATGAACACAATGGTTCAGATGCAACGCCACTGGCTGATAGCGGAATCAACAATTGACTGATCAAATTGCATTCACTCATTGATTAGACGTGTTTTAAGCTCATCAGTCAGCCATTTTAATGTCTGCTATTTTCGCATTAAAATATTCAATATCACAAAATTAATAAATCACGTGGCGCCCTCTGACGAACTGATGATGCAAAGATGAGCAATCGGATACAAATAATCACCGAAAAAATGTAACATTTGGCGCATCTGTGTTTCACATGGTAGTGCGTTGACATAAATTAGGTGAGGTGGAAAATAAGTCCGCCTTACACAATTCTATCATCTCTGGCCATCTTTGTGCTAAAAATTATCAAAGTTGGTGAAAATTTAACAAATTCATGAGAATAACAATTTTGACTGTTTTTTCGAAACACGTAATATTATGCTAATAAACAGTGGCACATAACATAAAATCAGCAATAAGCAGTTTTCATTGACAGTATTTCTTTCCTGTAAATTTCCGACATTTCCTGAAATTCTGGACAATTTTCCGATTTTTTTTCTAACAACTGCTAAATTCACCGACAGCTCCAAATATTCCAGAAAAGCAGTCATCAGCAATAATGACCTCATGCAGCACACATTCAAGACTTCAGTTACGCCGATCGTTGCCTATCTCTTGACATTCTGAAAGCAAGATTCAAAGGACGAAAGAAAGAGAAAACCCAAGCCAATCAAATTTCCAGAACAAGCATTGCCGAGTGCCGACGATATACGAGTACTCAGAAAGAACACGCCTCTGCCAAGATATCTGACGTTTTATTTTCCCCTGACAATATGCTGCTACCACATGGCAAATAATACTAACCCATCATCATTTCTGGCAAGCACCACTAAGAGCGCGTAGCACCGAACGTGGACATCAATCTCCAGAGTGGATGGTTCTGAGCCAAGTCAACTGCGTCGTCCATATTAAGGTCGCTGGATTTCAGATCCTGCTGAATGGTTTTCATCCATGTAATACGAGGACGTCCCAGTGGTCTCCTCCAGTTTCCTGTGGGGGAAGCTGTTAAGATCTGCTTATAATAATACTAAGAGTACTGATAATTCCCTAAAATACACCACGTGGTTAAAAACTTGGGAAAAACTAAGATAGGGACCGTCAAATTTTGACCAAAACAGGCTCATAAGAATCTGTTAGAAATCTTTTGGGGGACATTGCCAACAGACAGACAGACAGACACGCTGTTGTAAAAATAGCATCTCCATCCTTCCATTACAAAATACCAACAATATCACTATTATCAGTATCAATGCAGAAATATTGACATTCTGGCATAGTGCAAGTTCGTAAGTTCAAAGCCGTTAGAGGCAAACTGTATCAGTCAAGCAACTGTTGCCGGGGAAGCAAAAGCATCTCGATGCACAAGCTTTAACACTTTTACCCATGTAAGAGTCATAAAAAACTCTCATCAAACTGAAACATTTCCACTCATATAAGTTACACGAATTTATCTAACTACGACCTTCTTTAGTGACTTTCCCTGTGTAAAAACAAAAGACAAGCAGTCTCATGAACGTTCTTTTAATCTACGGTCATTAGCTAACAAACCTATTACGATACTCGATTTGTTTGTCTGTTTTTAGCATTTTTAGCCATAAATCCACCCATTTGTTCTGTCTGTAACGATAGTTTCTGAAAGTAAGTTTCGTTAAAATTGTTTTTAGCTTTTCGACAAACTATGAGATGCTTCCGCTTGCATGCTTTTGGATTTCTTATATATCTTGTGCTTGCATTGTTAAAAGTTGCGCCTGTCAACTTTACATTAAACGAATATATGATATGATACATCAACCTCCTCCAAAAAAACGGAATTGTGAGGTTTAAACTTGCAATTTTCTGACTGACCGCTGCAAACTTCTCACTAGAGATTACCGGCGTGCAAACTTCCATTTTGACCACAAATCCACAAGGAGGGATTTGCAGCCTCAAATTTGGTAATTTTGAAAGAAAAATTTTCAGACGGGCCAAAATTAGGGGGTTGAGCCGTTGCCACTGTTTCTCACATCTACAACAATTTGTTCGCCAAAGCGACATAACATCTGATGATAAAAAATTGAGTCATCACTCTGAAGTAGTCAGCAGTATACAACAACGGCGGCAGAAAATGATGATTACGATGCGATGACGAATGCAGCCTGAGAGTGGGACTGTAATGAAGATTACAAACGCCTGTGAGACCAACATCTGTCAATCAACTACATCACATAATGGCCATGGGCGAAATAGCCATAGTTAGAAACCACAGTTTTCCACGAGCAGCAAAATTCTGAGCAAAGCCACGTAAATTGCCCGTTTACGTAGAAGTTTACGCTTCCGGGGGGATTTTCTGGAATTCGGTGTTGGCCGGTGATTACTTCTATTTTCCGACAAAAAACCAAGTTTGCGAAGCTTTCTGACAAAACTGCCAATACTTCAAAATCGACCGACTACAATCACCAAACTCCACTGCAACACAAAAATATTCCCGCCACTGATGAGACATCATCAAAAATTATTGAATATTTGACACACACAAGCACGACAGACGCTTTCATACTATAAACAATCCAAAAAGTCCTCAATTTACTTAATAAATAAGACACCTCAAAATAAGAATAATTTTCCACAGTTAAATGCAAAATTAGGGGGGGGGAATGCCACAGAAAACTGTGGTTCCTAGTCATGCCCACTGGCCAATCAAGCATCAGTTAATGAGGTCATGTCACCAGCCGGATGAAAGGCTGGCCAAATCCACCAGCCGGCCTCCTATCTGGCGGTGTTCGTACGCCGGAGCTGAATGTAAGTAAGTAGCAAGAATGCGGACGTGATGACAAACAGAGCCAGTTCGTTGTGCCAGAGATGCCACGCCGTCGTGTGATAAATACCCTGCTCCGATAGGTACTCTTCGCCACTCGTACTGTGCAACACACTAAAACTTATACAAAACAGTTTCCCGCAACTCTTTTTTAACCGCAGTGCTTGTACCACGGACACAAATAATACCTCTCTCTAGCACAACAAAATTCACTTACAATACCCCCGACGTTTGTTTGATACTTTCTGGGAAAAGGTAAAGGTCGTCAATTTGCATAGCGCATCGTCGCAAACACGCCTCTAATGCGCTTTCGTCACTAACCAAAGCCGCCTGCCGCACGGCCACCGTGTGCAGCCTACAGACACAGGCTGGCGCAGCGGCCAGCTAGGCAACCCCAGTCAGCTGTACCAAGGTCCCCAATCTGCAAGATAACAACAGAGAAATGAAATATATAGCTCTGCGGTAGTAAAACAATTCATTGTAAAGCACCAAAACCCGACGATCAGTCTAAAACATTACTAGCTAATTATGCACTTGCCATGTTACTATGCCCATGAGATAAACAAAAGCAGAGCAGTGAAGGCCAAGTCCAAGAATGAAAAAGACCAAAGCTAAGGCCAAGGCAAAAGCTCAAGTTAAGATAATCACGAGACAAAGTAGTGAACTTCTTTTTTTCAAATAAACTTACGTGCACAATTTCATTTTTGCCAATGAAGTCATCACTGACAACATCATATAAGTAGAATTACTCGGTTATCGGTAAACATTTGCAAACTATCAGAAAATCACCCACTCTTCTTTGAAAATTAATTGCCACTTTAAAGCCACGGCCACACATAGTATATGGTCGTAAGGCCAAGGACTAACATCACTATGCTACTAAACATTAGTGCTGCTGTCCGGAATTCAATGCTAACAATGACCAGTTTTCGCTCAAAAATCCCCAACCTCTGCTCAATTCATGGACTTTCCCAACAGAGCTGTCGAATTCTCGACATTTCCCGGCTTGGCAGGTTTTCCAGTCAAGTCGGACCATGAAAATCAGAGCACAGGTCTGTAAGCACATGTCTCTGAAATGATGACCTTTCACCTCTGATCCCAAAAGCCACTAGTTTATCTCCATCCCCAGATACACTGCTAACAAAAACTTGGAGAAACAACATCATGAATAGATGAAAGCACAGCAGACACACGGAGGTACGACATGAAAATATAATGCCTTCTGCTCTGCCTATCGGTAGAGAAAGTAAGTAATATAATTCGTACTACATCATAAGCAGAAGATTTTGCGTAGGCACTAAGCAGCGAAGCTGAACTAGGCCCGTTGTGTGGGAGCTCATCCCCTTGACGGCACTTTGAGCCGGCGAGGGCGGAGCCCAATTAAGCTAGCATACAGCCCAAGTCGGCCGGGTTAACCGACTGGATCAGTATACTTGCAGTCCTGGCCACAGGGCCTACTGTTGCGCAGAACTCGCCGTTTCTTCCCTAGCGATGGCCTTGACCACCGCCAGCGCCAGTACTCATTTTACCATCCCACGGAGGGTAGAAGGCTGAGTCGAACTAGTTGGCTGGCTTCGTACTGTAGACAGTCACCCATCTAAGTACTAACCGGGCTCGGCGTAGAGTAACTTCGTCTCATCCGAGACGTGTTACCAACTACGCCATGCCACCAACCATACTGCACCATAATTCACGTTAAATAACACTAACCTGAAATGCTGCATGACACTGGCTAAATACAGTCCTGGTGGTAAATGCATCTTTAAAATAGTTTTAAAGCTTCACAATGAGCTACAATTACAGCTACAGTTACAATATAATTAAATGCAGATCCTGATGAATGCATTTGGCCACATGTGGTTTATGTCAATTCAATTCGATGGTTTGCACCCAACCAACCACACTTCAAGGCTTGATTGTTATCTGTTTCTACATATTTGTTTAATTAATTAAAAGGTAAAAAAAGGTAAAGGTCATCAATTTGTATAGCGCATTGTTGCGAACATGCCTCTAATGCCACCGTGTGCAGCCTGCAGACACAGGCTGGCGCAGTGGCCGGCTAGGCAGCCCAGTCAGCTGTACTAAGGTCCCCACCTTCCGTAACTCACGTAAATGAGTTACTACTCATTGTACCGTCCCACGGAGTGTAAAAGGCTGAGTCAACCTAGCTGGCAGGCTTCGCACCGAGATGGTTTACCTGCCTGCAGGCAGTCACCCATCGCAGTACTAACTGGGCCTGGTGTAGAATAACTTCGTTTTAGCCGAAACGCATTACCAACTACGCCACGCCACCAACTCATTTATCATTGATTTATTAATTTACCAGCGTTGATGTTGTGTGCCGTTGACAACATGAGAGGCGCAGAAGCTGGTTCCCGTCAGTTCGTTCACCATGAACGCCTTTCCACAACAACAAACATAAAAACTAAAATAATCACAAAATAGTATAAACTACTAGTCACTTCAACAACTGTATAACACCGCATCTTTTAAACAGATCTAAAAGCATTACCAAGTGGGTGTTCTATCACTAATTAAAAAATCTGAAAAAAAGATATATAAATCTTATCTTATGCTGTACCGATACTTGTAAACCACTGGTCAATTTTGCAAATGGTTCTTTTTTTGACTGAACAAAAGACTAATTAGTCGATATCAAAGTAACTAAATACCACTGCACTACAAAGCGTTTGAAATAAAGTGGAAAGAAATTAATTATTTAAACTGCCAACTGAAATAGTCAATCAGAAAAATTAAGCTTACATAATTCTCAATCCGGTTAACGTGGTGCATACAATTTGGACACTAAATTAACAAAATCGGATAAAAAGCAAAATGTTTAAATTATTAGCTTCTAAGAGCAGTTCTGCAATGAAAAGGATGCCATAGGTTCACTAGCTATGGGATAGCTAAAAAACCCGACCTAACAGCATGTCTGCAAGCAAAGCACGAAAACTTAAAAATAACTCGTCCACAAAAACTAAAAACATTTTCATTTCCTCAATTTTATGACAACAGCTAGGTCGACTCAGCTTTCTACCCTCCGTGGGACGGTAAAATGAGTAGTAACTCATTTACATGGGTTACGGAAGGTGGGGACCTTAGTACAGCTGACTGGGGTTGCCTAGCCGGCCACTGCACCAGCCTGTGTCTGCAGGCTGCACACGGTGGCCGTGCGGCAGGCAGCTCTGGTTAGTGACGAAAGCGCATTAGAGGCGTGCGCATGCTCGCGACGATGCGCTACACAAATTGACGACCTTTACCTTTAACAGCAATAATGAACTATCTGGATAATTGGCTTTTTGTTTTATCGATTTCCTTTTCAAGCTTCGTTTCATAGCTCGTGGTGCATTTTAACTATCATTCACTGCCGCACGTTCTTGCCATGCTTCTTGTCCTTATGCCAACATGCTAATCCTTCCACTATGACATGATATGGTAATTCCACTGCAGAACTCACATTCATGCTGTATCGGAAGATGCTGAACCACTTGATCCACTGCAGGAATAGCGGAACGGTGGACAGCTTGACAAGCAATCCGCTGAAGACCATCATGCAGACCCAGACCAGAGCGGTGAGAATGGTGCCAATGGTATGCTGGCGTGTTGACGCACTGAACACCAGCGCAACTGAACAGCCGGCCAGACTGGTCAGCACGATGTTGAAAACGTAAAAGCCAAAGTGGCCGACGGACAACTGAAAACCTACATTCCCACCACAAAAACACATATAACGCCGGTGTTACACGAGCTACATTGGCTTCCGGTTTGGGGTCGGGTGGATTTCAAGATGGCCACTCTGGTCTACTTGTCACTGTCCGGTATGGCTCCGCCTTACCTGGCCGCCGACTGTCGGCTGGTCTCTGACGAAGGTCGTTGTCAGCTGCATTCTGCCAACTCAAGGATATGTGCCGTCAGACATGGTCATCCATACAGATTGTTCGTAAACTTAGCAAGGCATAATGTCAGGAAAGACTTTTTTGCAAACAGAGTTGTCAAATATTGGAATTACCTACCTGCAGATTTTGATTTTAGTTCTATTAATTGTTTTAAGCGTAATCTTAATAAAATTGATTTTACCGATTTTCTTATTATTCAGTAGTGTTCTGTATGTGTTATGTGTATTTTAATG
>Ga0209671_1002657_pt1 | contig 16588 bp, 5 predicted proteins | sample WorMetHERISLAND2_2_FD_187401 | JGI IMG/M metagenome (GOLD analysis project Ga0209671, IMG submission 187401) | Marine gutless worms symbiont microbial communities from Max Planck institute for Marine Microbiology, Germany - Olavius geniculatus... | ecosystem: Host-associated > Annelida >...
GTCCAAGTCCGAACCCTCTAGGGTAGCGCAAGCGGATATCAAAGATGGGTACCCTTCTAAAAGTGATTATTTATCCGTTGTTGGTTTGTCTAGCATGAAAATAGTTGCAGATATGCACAGACATGCTGCTTGTCATAAATTGGTTTTGAGTGTTTTTTGGCGATTTTTGGCTGCAAAAGAGTGAATTGTGACGCAGTGGATACAGATAGACCAAGATTACTTGCGAACAAGAACTGCTATAGGCTCTCGCGCGTCTCATGAGCATTAGCTCAGATTTCTTGTAACCTTAATCCCAAAACCTGTTCTTGGTTTTGTTTCGACACAAAGGCGCATACAGAGCGACGTAACTGAACTGAACTAAACTAACATGGCTTAGTTTTTGACGAACTGGCCAATGGACAAGCAATAATGCATTACAGTAGGCACAGTCTAATGGCGTCGTTGACTAAGTGACTACGGGCACGTACGCGTCAGCCGCTGACCATTGGCCTCGCCTTGCTCGTACATTGGTCAGTTCGTCAAAAACTAAACCGTGTCAGTTCAGTTTAGTTCAGTTACGTCGCTCTGTACGCTCCTTTAGTCTATCTGACGTGATCTGTGCAGTGTGATGGTATAATCCTCATATAACAGGAGTTTTCGAGGTGTTCATGTGGCGCTGGGGCAACAGCATCAGCAGCACAGTACAAGTCGACGGACTGCGTCAGTAACTGTTCAATGTACGGCGTCTATTGGTTCGTCATGTTTGTCGTCGTCCTGGCCCAGTCCATGACTCAAGTCATAGTCGTCATGCTCTTTATCAGGTCCGTCGGTCCCGATTAAAGTGCATGTGTTATTTTCAAGCATGTTCAGCCCTTAGGCATGTTCGAGGTGTTAAATCAAACAGGGCCGCCGATTTTAAGGGGGCGCCATTTTGGACCTTAAAGATTTCAGTGCTGACCAAAGAACCAGAAATGCTGCAAGCAGGTGCGTTTTGCGAGCATTAAAATGCAGCATACAACGCTCTTGCAGACCCCTGCCTGGTTTTAAGGGGAAGAGGAAAGGGAAAGAATAAAAAGGAGCAAAGAGAATTTAGGGAAATAGAGAAGATTGACAGAGGGGGTGAAGAAGAGAGGGGACGAGGGTTGACTCTGATGCGTAGATGGAGCATGACCGCCAATTGGCTAAAATTGGCCCCGGATAGGCCTATTTTTTACGCGCGACAGCATGCAATGTTTCGCGCGTCTTAGCCATCGTCGAGGTGTCTGTCCGTCAGTCCGTCGCACCCTAGCACTGTATCAAAACGGCGACACCTAGAATCACGAAATCTTTAATGCGGGCTGCCCCAAGGACTCTAGTTTTTAGTGACAAAATTTTGTGCCTCTGGGTGATGGGGTTCCCTCGAACGAAGGCGTCAAAGTGGGGTACCTCCTTCCCCCTAAAAGACGTTATTTTGCCATTATTGACTCTTACAGTGTAAAAATGGTTGCAAATAGTACAGACTTGGCCTAATTAATTAACTCCCCATTCCTCGGCAGATGCAATATGGTGAATATGTTGTGTAAATGTTTCTTCGTGTAAGTCATAGCAATGATCACGATCTTGCTGTCTGTTTGTGCGGCGGCTGTAGGAGCGTTCCCGGGAAGAGAAGAATGTTATCTCTCGGATTTGCCGTCTGGATCGTCGTCGTCATCGGTAAGTCTGCGACGGATTTCCAATAAACTGCTATAGCAAAACAGTATAAAATTGCGCCATGAATGCATGGACTGCCATGGAGATTAACTTGCATGCGATAAAAAGCGTTATTCGGGGGCTACTGTCCCCCCTAAAAGTGCGTTCTCACTGCGCGCGTCACGCGGCGTGACGCGCGCAGTGAGAACGCACCTTAAGTTCTTGGAGCAAGTTTCCTCCCCCTAACTCAAGGTGAGGCGCCGCCGGCGCCGAGAATGAGGCGCCGTATAGGCATCGACAGGATGGGGAATGGGGAAAAGGTCTGGGGGAAGGTCCGGGGCGGAGCCCAGGCGAAAAACGAATTTGGTGAATTATAAGCGTCACTTCTGCTTGCAAAATAGCGTAAATATATCAGAAATGCAAAATAATAATAATGTTCAACTTTTCCTCTAATTTCCCAAAATAACCATTACATTTGCTCAAAGGTTTATCTGGTGTAAAACACTTCTGGCATTATTTATATCGTTTATTCCTACTTACTTCTACATAGGGGTAGCTAGAAATTGGGGTCAAAGATTTTTAGACTCCGTCGAGAATGGTAAAAACTTCAGCATTTTGATAAAATTCCAAGAGGGTGAACAGTACCAGTTAGAACTGGACCCACAGGGCCAAAAATTGAAGCCAAAAACCGAGTGCAGAGGTGGACGTCTTTGGGAGGGGCCGGTTGCCGGGTCGCAGCCCAGAAGCAAACGCTTTTTGGCATGAAAACCCCCTAAAATGCATAATTATCGAGTATAAATTTTATCAGTTCTACTGTATAAATTTTTTAATGCACTGCATATGCAAGGCAAAAAGGGCGACTTCTTGCATTTTGGGGGCATGTCCCCTTTGGCCCCCCACCCTAAGTCCGCTTATGTGTATGCTTGATGAATGCTTGTCGAAGTAGCTTGATGACTGCTTGAACTATCAAACATGTTTGATACTGCATCCGTTCATCGAGCTGTCTCGACGAGCGCTCGTCAAGCCAGCTTCATCGTTTAAACGGGACATAAGCGGCATGCTTTATATTGGGATCTGCGTCGGCTCGGCGATGGTATCGTTGGATAGGGCGTCGCTGGGTTCTTACTGCAACCGTTCCGCTGTGATATTATGTAACGGTCTGGCCAAAATTTACAATACAATCTTGATGAAGTTTCGTCCTCCGAAATTTGTTTTTCGTTTCGCGTGGACCGGGGCCCCTGCCTAACGCAGTGGTAGGCTACTTGAGGCCACGTACACGTGGGGCCCAATATGACATACTGTGTCAGACAGGGCCCCAGAACACCAAAGGAAAGGAAAATTTGGGTGTCGAATCCCCAGCCAAAGCATGCAACTGCAAATTGATGCTAGCTGCCACCTGGCGAATAAAAGCGAAAAGTGACTCAATTCCGTCTTTTACTAAATTACTTCGGTGCTTGATTCTGTGTGTACAGCGTTCGTGCCGGGCGTGGCGATCTACCGAGCGCTGGAGACCGGCAGTTGTCTGGATGACATGACCCTGTTAGACTGTCACTCGGAGCCGACCTGCTGGCGACACGACCTAGATCGCTACCGGTATCTGACGCACGGCGTCACAGCCGCTTTCCAAGCCGTGGCAGCCGCACTGTTCACCGCCGCACTCTGTCTGTCGTCCGACAACGAGACACGGGACCCCGGTGACGTGGACTCACCGGACTCTGTAGTCCATACCGGTAGCAGGCGGGTTGTCCATCTAGGCAATGGCGCCACCGAACGACGGACACATGACGTCAGACAGACACGTGCGATAAGTGACGTCACAAACATTGCCGCCGCGAGCCAGCCGTTCGAGCGTTATAACTCCGTTTACGAGACACGTTTGTAGTCAGGGCTGGAAAATTGGTCCGAAAAAAACCTAGGTCTTTAGGTGTTTCAGAATCCTTTCAAAACCCCATAAGTCCAGTTTTAGGTTTTAAAGGTTGCTTTTATTTGTTGTGAAATTTATTACATATCGTGTTATTTTGTATTTGCATCACGATTTTTAATTAGGCTTACTTCATTTTGCTAGAATTTACCCTATGTGACGGACAGGATAAGATGTTTTCCCTGGGTCATAATTTTGTGTTTGGCGTTCATTGGACACTAAACCAAAAAACTTTCAAAACCTAAAAAAACTTTAAAAGCCTGAAAAACCTAAAACCTAAAAATTTTATTTAAAAACTTAGGTTTTATTCAGCCCTGTTTGTACTCGATCCCGGCCGCCCGCGAGTTGCTCGTGATTTAGCGGCGTGGCGCAAAATAAAGTGAAAGTGTTTCGCTTTCATTCAACGAAATGTTTGAAGGCGCGTACAGAGCGACGTAACTGAACTGAACTAGCTGAACCGAACTGAACGGAAGTGACATGGTTTAGTTTTTGACGAACTGACCAATGGGCAAGCAGTAATACACGTCAACAAACCAAAGGGCTTGCCCTGCGTGCCCATTGGTCAGTTCGTCAAAAACTAAACCGTGTTGAGTTCAGTTCGGTTCAGTTACGTCGCTCTGTACCCGCCTTTATGTTGCTAATCCTGTTACGCTACGCGTTGCAGCGATCGACGAAAACTACAATTTGATGAGCAAACGATTCCGCCTATAGCTACACGTCTCTGTAGCGTGGTCTGTCTGTCTGTCGTCTGTCACTGCCTTGAAGTGCCGACAGAATCATCTAACGATTTGGTAAGCCTGTAACTACACTGTGTTCAGAAAAAACACCCACTTACGTTTCCTTCTATATCTCCATGGAAAATGTTCAGATTTCCACAAAACTTTCAGGGAATGTTTAGGTGGAAAAGTTAGATACCGGTATCTTTTGTTACTGGTGACGTCATGCTGTCGTCATATTTCTGCATTTGTAAATTATGGGTTTTACTATTGAAGACAGACATCTGATAGAATGGCTGCGAGTCAGCAAGGCTTATGGAGCCACAAGTTTCTGAACAATGGACAGAAAATTGAATGTTGATAGAATGAAACTTTTAAATACCAAAAATTAACATGACTGGTAGTATCAAGCCGTTAGACTAGGCCTATTAGCAGGCAAGTGGTCATCCACGCAGTGTCGCAGTGCGCGTACGCCTGCCAACATCAACAAAGTTGAGAATCTCGCACTCAGCCAAGAAAATAAACCACGAAAACAGTTGAGAATGGAAAACTGCATGACGGATTAGCATATTTTTGGGTTCAGTTAACACAATGACCAATTGATATGTTTTACATTTCATCAAATGCCTGTCTTCAATGGTAAAACCAGATATATGGGTTAAACCTACAATTTATAAATACGGAAATATGACGTCAGCATGACGTCACCAGTAGCAAAAATATCTAGCTTTTTACCGATTGAATACTTGTTTCCTACTAAACATTCCCTGACAATTTTGTGGAAATCTAAACATTTTCCACGGAGATATAGGAGTGGGTGTTTTTTTTCTGAACACAGTGTACATGTCTCGGCAAGTTGCACGTGAATTTCTCCAGGTTATTTGTGTGTTAATACTCTTAATTGGCTGCAGATCAGTTCGTCATTCAACGCCAATCATGTCCTCGGTCGTTCGAATAACACGTTCCACTTTTCATGCGCCACACCGTAGTTATGTTTCTGCGTGACGTATGTGTGATGAAACCTTGTTTCTTGCTGTCTTCTACAGACAACTATTTGTACTAAAACGTGAACTAATTCGGTACTGAGCATTTATGTAGTTATTTTTGTGACAGGCGGGTTAAACGAGCTACTACAACTACATTATGGTGCTCAGCAAGATGTATTATATCCCGTTTACTCGATCAAGCAAACATCGAGCAAACGTCAAGCAAACATCAAGCAATTAGAGCACACGTCGTGCACATATTTTGAATACATTTGCTTGATGGTTGCTTGATGTTTGCTTTATCGTGTAAACGGGGCATTAGTGCTCAAACGTTTCAATGACGTTGAGTAGTTGACCACTATCGGTTACCGGTAGCCTATGTCAGAAGAACAATAGACGAAGGTGGTGTTTCATAATTCATCGCATAAACATTGCAACGTAGACCGTGGTTACGTATACTAGAAGCAATCAAAGATTTTAGACTCCGTCGAGAATGGTAAAAACTTCAGCATTTTGATAAAATTCCAAGAGGGCGAACAGTACCAGTTAGACGCTGGCGGCGATCCTGATTGTGATGTGGATTTATGGTTCTGAAAATAATAATATGATATATTTTTCAATGACATTTTTGGAGGTGTAGGGATAGGCCAAAAAACACTAAATATTAGATCTGCTCTACTGGCTAGGCGGCAGCACTGTTCTCGGCGAAAGTTTGAGATCTTTGATTACTTCTATTTTAATACACTGTAAGTAACATTTTATCCTAACTTCATCAGATATGCACCTATTTCAAAGTACTTCTGCAGAGAGCAAATCAAATTAAAATCAAATACGATCCCACCTCACTTTAAACACGTCAATGCACTACCTTGTGAAATATCAGTGCTACAGAAAACTATGAAACGTTATCAATCAATCAAATTTATCGCAACATTTCGTTGCACAAAAATTAAATATAGGCTAACAAACATTTATGAAAACAAAATCAATGACAAATGTATCAAAATTAGTATATTAAAAGCAATATTCACACCGCTATACTTGTCATCTTAATGATAATATGACAATATGTGTTCTGGATCTGGATGACAATTGCTCAACTTCTGCTGGATGTTGCGGCAATGGAGTGTGCAGACATGCAGGCATGATACAACAGACAGCCGGCTTCAGAAAAATGGTACTGAAACCAACAAGATGACAAAATCTGGTAGTGAATTCAGCAACGTTATTACTATTAACCGCCATCAAATTTCAGCCTATCATCAACATAATAATTATTCTCCGGTTTTTCAAAAATACCTTAAAACTAATGATTATACCACTGCACTGACAGTATCATAGTCAGATGAAACTGTCAATAGCACACAAAAACACGTGCACTATGTGCGGCAGTTCTATTGCTTGCAGTCAACGGATTCGCACAAGTCTATGACAGGCGACTGACGATGTTCCACCAACGCCGCCAACACAGCCGGCACTTTGACTAACACTCCGTGTACCTAAAATACGCACAGCAAGCAAGCAGTCACGATAAACAAATGAATGACTGGATAATGAATCAATGTTTACATCAGTTCTCCTCATAGGCTTCTATCCCCCCAAATCTAGAATCGAAATTAGACTCAAGTTCACCCCCTCCTATTTCACTTCCTTCTCCCTTTTCCTACCCCATTTTTGCTCCCCATTTCCATTCGCTATCCTTTATCCCCCTTTTCCTTCACTATCTTTTCCTTTTTTTCCCTTCCCCTCTTTTAACTTCCCCTTCCCAGAGGCCCCACACGCTTAGTCCAACTAAGGTGTCTCCACAAACCGTTTGGGGGAGCTTACAGCACTCCCCCAAACAGTTTGTGGTGCATTTTGACCTAAAACATTACTTCTAATAGCAAGTTTACATACAGCCTTAATAAAACTTCCCATCCCATGTTTTTCACTGGACACAGCTGTGCTCACCAGGTACAGAGATAAAAGCTCATTGTTCTCCTAATTGTAGAGCTACTACTTAGTTGGATGTTAGTGAATAACCTAAAGTGTCTTTTATAACTTTGTGTAATCATTCACGACCTATGTTTATGGAGGCTATTCAGAAGTCTCTGAAAGTGACTTTTCTAGAAATCATTAAAACAGGGCTTATCACAGATTTGATGTCATTTTTCTCACTCAAACAGCATCATCAAGTTTACAATCAAACACCAACAATCTCAAAAACAACAGCGGTAAGTGTAAACGCACCAAATAAAGATATTTCCGAGTTGCCGCATCTGCATATCTGCAACCCAGCCGTCGTGAAATAATGTCACCAAACTGACGGATTTCTCCAGCCTAGATAATACACACACAAGCCCACGCAACTCTACACCATATAAATTTTGGAACAAATACTCCATAAATATAGAGGGAAAACTTTTTTTGGAAACTAGGGGGAAAGTTGCATATTTTGTTGCATTTTTAGCTGACCGTAGTCACCGAACTTTAGTAACGGTTGAGCTGTTGTCATGGTTGTTGTCGGTCTGTCTGTCTGTCCATCTATTTGTCCGTCACGGATGTACTGTGGCTAAACGTTGTAAGATAGGACATAGGTTGCTATTGATCACTAACAGGAAGTCGCACATTGGCTTTCAAATTATCTGCAAATCATCGACCTTGGATGACCTTGAAGGTCACTGACAACCAGTACGGTCGGATATCCTAGCAACAGCTGGGCTTCTTGTTGATATATTGCATGTATACATGCAAAACTTAGCACCAGTAAAATGTTTTCATTTATATTCACAATCTGTTTATTTGACACAATCACCGATACAAACCAGAAGTGCAATGAGATGCTTAGAATGCACCAAAGTTATTTTTAGCTGGGGCTCCACCCTGGACTGCTGGGGAAGCTCACATCACTCCCCCAAACACCACAGTTGGCTAGAAAAGGGAATAAAGCTTTTATTTGCTAAGAACTTGTAGCAGTATATTGGTTAACACGTTCGTCTCGATTGACAAAATTTCTCTATACAATTAAATGGGTGACTGTCTGTAGATGGCTAAACCATCTAGGAATGTAAACAAACACCCAAGTCAACTCAGCTTTCTACCCATCTGAAACAAAAAAAAAACTAAGCAGCAGCCTGCCTGACAACAGTTAAACTGGGACCTGATATAACGTATATCGTAATAGCGTAACGCTGCGGTAAAATCAACAATGAGTAAGTAAAGGAAATTAACATTTGGTCAACTTAAAAAACGAAGCAGTGTGCAAAATGCGTTTCACGTGGACGTGCTAAGATAAGAAGTTTTCCTAAGAAGTTTTGATTACGTCACATGGTCAATATAAGCGCATCTGATTGGTTGAACTAGTTTAGAAAGATAAAAAAAGAAGTTCTTTGCAAACGCAAAGAAAGCCGTCAAAAATTCGGATAAAAAACTTCTTTGAAATTCCTAAATCATCTGACAAAAGAAGATCTTTGGAAAATGTCTTAGGAAAGTTTAGAAAATTTGGCCCCAGGTGATTAGATTCTGGATCTGGATCTCAGATGCATTAATTTTCAAGGGTTAACATAGTATTGTATTTAACCATGTTTTTTTGAATTCACTTTGTCGGTTATTGAAGTAAATTAACTTTAATGCTACCTTGAAATAGGTCTGATAAGCAGCAGACCAGACGTAAATATCAAGTCTTTTTGACTCAACCGACTTCAGGCCGGGAGCACCCACCAACACAAGCCTATAAAATGCAGAAACATGTGACATAGAATCAAGCAAACAGTTGATCAACTGATTAATAAATATTTAATATCAATATTACACCAATGACAAAAAACAGCAAAGTGTGACGCTGTTTTGCCATAGGCTGTACACCCGGACTTAAAAACACTGCTATAACAATGCCCAAAAGTTAGAGTCTAGCCTAACTCTGGCTAAATAGGCCGATTTTTGTTGCAGGTGTGTAAATATGTAAATGCTTAACAAAATACATCGCAATTAGCAGCACAGAAATATCAGTAGAAAACTAATAAAATGCTATGTGTGATGTGTACTGTACAGCTGTTTCTTGCAACACCATAATAATCACTAGCAATATGCAATATGAACATGAAGTCCGGACTAACAACGTGTGATTTTATATAATAAATTTATGTAGCACTTCAAACCAGCATTGCAGACATAATGACAAGTTGAATGGTGATCAATTTGCACGACATTTTTACCCGATGTAGCTGAAGAAATACAAATTCAAATTATTTCAACAAAATGTGGCCGTTAGTTAAATATTCTTTGCTAGTCGTAATGTAATGCTGATGCCATAATGTGTCGTGAGTACAAACTGGCTTGCCTCAACTGGTTCTGTCAGTAACTACCCTGCTTCGATGGTAAACTTTATCTGGTTTACTGATAAAAAATGTTCATCATGTCAGCACTTAGCAACATGGAGGCATAAGATCAGGTGTCTCGCAATCCAAAAACTCATCCATCTTGTAAGCGAAGTGCGCCGATGCACTGTTTTGCTGAAAGGTGTAAAAGTTAAACTATCACCAGAAGTGTGTGAAAGTGATTGTTTTGGGCATTTTGGCAGCTACAGTGTTACTTCAACAGTTTGTCATGAATAAACCAGATTAAATTTGCCATCGACGCAGGGCAGCTATACAGCAAATCTGTCAGCACTGGCTGCAAAAGCCAGTTTGTACTCACAGCACACTATGACGTCAGCACTACGTCATGACTAGCAAAGAACATTTAACTATCAGCCATATTTTGTCCAAATATTTCAAATTAGTATTTCTTCAGCTACATTTGGCAAAAATTTCGTGTAAATTGATCGTCATTAAATTGAATTATGAAAAAAAGGGTGCCTTTTTTGATGAAACACCATGTACAGTTACGGCTGAGTCATTCATCCCAAACTTTTGGCTGTCAGAAAATTGTCAGAAAATATTCTTTTTGTGAAAAAATTATTGCGCATAAATGCAAAATATGGGACAGAAAACCCCCATTTGGAGAAATTTATGTGCAAAATTGGAATTCTGAGCACCCATAATCTCTGTCGGAAATTTGCAGTGTTTGTTGGAGAACTGCAACATTGTGCCCCGCCTACTTTTTTAAAACCCATAACACCGATGTGTTCACTGTTGGCATACTTGCAGTGCAGTTGGAGGCTAGCGTAAATCTGACGCACAACTTTCAGACAGTGATCAAAAAATACGTCCGCATCTTCAGCGCTTTCAATGGCTCCAAACACGTCTGCCTACAGAGTGGAGCAAAAAAGTAACCATCTACGGTTTTTTTTTTCTATTCTGAAAATCTAAGTGCAACTGTATATTTTACACAAAAGTAATAGTGCAATGTCCTGAAAATAATAAACACCAGCTGCGTATGTAGTTTTCACTACTTTGTACATAATTATATTTTATTCTGAATCCATCTGACATAAAAAAGTAGCATATAACCGGCAGAATTAGCCAGTGGTTGTGTCTATCGCTCATTCCTTAAAAGTGTGCAATTGCAAATATCAAAACTAGTGCAAAAAGACACCTTGTGTAAGTTCAATACGTCAACTTGGCATAAATAAACATGACAATGATGGTCTGATTCTAACAAACCATAAATATCAGCATCTTACCACTGATGCTTGTGTCACACCGAATAAACCAGGTAATGATGCATCACCTACATTATATGTACAAAAATGTATAGCTCGACAAGAATCACGCAATATAAGGTATATAATGTAATCGTTCATTGAAATTGGACAAAAACTTGAAACTCATTCTTGAACAAACTGTGACACCATTCTACATGATCCACATGATAATGGCAGTGGTCAAAAAAAACATCATTCATGTAACAAAACTGCAATTAAATCATTGCATGCAACATACAATTATGCACATAACCTTTGAAACAAATGCTGATGTTGCTGCAATTATAATTTAATCATAAACATCAAATGTTTTCAACGTTACATCTATGCTGCACAATACTGCTTTCTTAAAGATTTTGCTGTTCTTGCTTTTATAAGCATTAGTACTGCTAACAAAAATCACTAGAACAATAATGATTTTTAAGATAAATAATAAAAGCTTTATAATACATCAAGTATAAACCTGGTAAATGGCTTTGTCCAATGCTATAAAGCTGTATAGGTAATGTGGCTTTTTGAACGATCGTTGAAGCTAAAAATGCTAAAAATAACATCATCACACTAACTACAGAAGTTGAGTACCAAAAATCATTTGTTAATGTTTTTGTCTAAAAAATCTAACTTACAAGTGTTAACTGAGAAAATCAAAACAACATATTAATTAATTTTTCACAAATCATTTTTACGTTAATCGCAAAGATGTGGTACAACCCAGCTAAACATGTGCTTAAAATTATGCAAATATGAACAGTGAACACAAAAAATGGCAACTGCTAACATACAGACTCTTATGCTGTTTTCCCTACTGTTCATGGTTCATGGCTTTTTAACAGACAGGATGCCCTTCTAAGATGCTGAATGAGTGTCAGTAAACTAAAAGAGGGGATCATGATGAAACAAAACATAATGTAATGTGATATAAATAGAGGGCATTCTAGGTGACTGTGATGCCGATTTGAGTACAATGCTGAATACGGTCCAAAACATCAATGTAACAGACATGTTGCTATTTAGTATATCGGCAAAAACTGCGAAAAAATGAATGAGTTTCTCCTACAATATATGCATGTACGTAGTCAAAATATGTCAAACATGATGACAGCAGGGTCAAAGAAATAAAAGCTCACGCTCATGTGTACATCATGTTTGTTTAACTGCCTCATGTTTTTCAAATTACTCGCACAGTTAACTTTCAGAAAATGTTGACGCAGTACTATCAGTAACCGTTCTTCCTCTTATTCAATCAGCAAAAATTGAATTGAAACATGAATGAGAAAGAGAAAAAATGAAACAGTGATTAGTGACAGACCGACAAACGTTGGACAGGAGACTCCAAGCATGGCAAGACGATTGGATGCATCAGACTCAGCGTCTTCAATAGTAAACACCTGCGAACATCACATTCCAACAGTGACATTATGTTCATATTCCACTAATATTACAACAGCAGATTCTATCACACTGTTACACTATGACATTACAATGATATTCCAACACATTCCAACATATTTCGATATGCCACAACACCCAAATGATATCTGACGCCTGCCAGCATCACACTCAAACATATTCAAACATTTATTAGTCCACCCATTAATGGTAGTTTTTGAAGCAAGGGTTTGCTGCAGATGTTTTATTTTTTTTTCAAAGCAAGATCTCCGAGCTCCATTGGACGAGCGCCATAAAATTTTGCCTGATGGTCATCAGTAGGCCATATTTTATAACGCAGGCCCAAAATTTAGAGGAGCCCTCCCCCAAAAAATTTCGTATTTCAGGGGTCAAAAACATGTAAAATTTGGCCCGATTTTGGACGACTTCAAACTTCAATGACAAATATCTCTGGAACAGATAAAGATATTAAAAATCGAACAAGTACTTGATCTACCGCAATTCCTCCCGTGTTTGGCCAAAAAAGACCAGTTAACTTTAGTCCACTAACTACGGAAGTCTAGAGGCCAAATCATATCTACCCAAACTGACTTTTTTGGAAGAGCATACTTTGACCCCTAAGGGTGCTATGCACTCAATTTTTTACATGCGCTAGAGAATGACTAAGTCTTGCTAGCACATCCCACTGGAGATGGGGTCCTCCTGCAATTTTTTTTCAAAAGGGGGTCAAAAATTAGATTAAATTTCAGCAAATTTCACGTGTAGGAGGAGTAGCCCCACGAAACTTTGCCACATGATGTGTTTCAATGACTTTTTTCAATCTGCAATTCTGCATCAGTTTTATAATGTACTGGTATTCGAATGTGCTTTCCTGTAGTTGGCTGCTTATTACTGCCTGGTTTCACTTTAGCATTCTTGCTATTTACAGGCCCATCTCTTTTTCTACGCCTGATGTAATATACAGTTCTATGTTAATAAATTGAATGAATAATTGATATTCCTTATCAGATATGTTCGAGCAACATTCAAAATGCTCCAACTAGAGATCAAATCAGTGAACAGTGAATACTGACATAAAATTAATATATCAAAAAATAAGTTACTCATTAACGCACCTCACCAGTGCTCATACCGCAGGCCTCCTACAAAATTAGCCACAAACACACATGCCTAACTGTAAAATAATTGCACGAAAATTGTGACTATGAATGCCTACAAAATGCAAAACTGATACTAAAAGCAGTCGAAAACACATATCTTAAAAACTATGCAAAATGTGTAAATCAATGGTGTTAGTGATGGTAAAAAATCCAAAATTTTATTCAAATTTTAATCAATCAAAAAAATAGAAAAATTTTATAATAATTAATCAAGCGATTAATCTTTAGTTATAAGTGCTACATATAAGACAACAGAACGAGGCATACAAGGACGTTAGGTTTGACAGTGTCTGGACAGATGAATTGCCGAAAGCCACAGGATCTCAGCAGTTTACTGGTTGACATCATCAATTGATGTTCCATCATGGCAAGATCATTAGTTAGATAATATGCTCCACGTAACACTGGCCTATCACATGGCAAAACATGCAACTAATATCAGCTGCAGCAAATCTTGTGCAATATCATAGATAATGACACCAATAAATATTAAATTCTGTGTATAGCTCTTTATGAGAGACCTCACCTCAGAGCTACGGAGCATCATCTGCCATATGGGATCACACAGTTGAACGCGACACAGGTGAACGCGCCCCACTTTAACCTCAGCCGGATAAGCCAGTACAAGATTTATCTGTCCCGGAGGAATGCAAAGCTGAGTTGACCTTAGCATTAGTTATATGCCCAGATGGTTTACCTGTCCACAGGTGCAAATAGTCACCCATCCATGGGCAACTGCCAAAACTTAAAGCCAAAAATAAAGAAAATGCATACAGCATCAGCATCACAGGCCTATCATAAGACAGTTAGTCTCTGCGTCTGCATAATATAACATAATACATAACATACTGCATTAACTGCAGTACTCTACAGAATTGCATAAAATTGCCCAAGCTGCCGCACTATGGGTGGGGGAGTTTATAAGTTACAACACTCTCACAGACCTTGACCCCTTTAATGCTTTTAGTCAGTGGTGTCTACACAATTTGCTGCCCCTAGAATAGATAAGCACCGACACTGCACAACACGTTCCAAACCATAAGATTTATTCTGCTAACAATATCCAGTGGCATTTAGGGCACGTTGCACCAACGTCGTTCAACTTTGAACCAGAGTCAAATCTGAATTTGATCCCAGTTCAGCCGTAAATTGCGTTGCATCAAAGCGGTTCAAGCGTTGACCTCTGTTCAATTCTGAACTGGCATCTGACCATCGATCAAATTTTGATCTCGGTTTAACTCGCGGTTACGCATGCGCACTAGGCAATAAATATTTTCCGTCATACTATTGTTGCAAAAAATTGTCTGATTCAAATCTTATCCTGTCCAAAAAACTTCCTCATATCAAATTATAAGACTTTTAATGCAATTATACTGATGATCTGGATATGTAGATTTCTACCATATTCGTTTTATGTTCTCTTTGTGCTCGATAAATTAACAAACAGATGAATAAATCGCATTTTTAATGGCAATGTTTCGTTGTTACAGTAAACATATGAATGAACCCTAACCACAGCAACAAAAAATCATTCATATCGATTTATAAAATGTCCAATTTTATTATACTTGTGGTCTGGATATGCTAGATTTGTGCTATATCGGTTTTCTGAGGCGTTTTTGCTGAATACATTAATTGATGGATAAATGAACATCATTCTAAAGTGCCGATGCGCCGTTGCCATGCCATAGCTATGGTAAACATATATCTTGACAATGGATGTAGAATAATTAATGAGTGACTATTGGAACACAAAATGCGTATTTTCGGAACTTTAGTATGCAACTGTTAATGCGAAAATTGTGTGATGACTTCAGGAAAGCTTAAAATTCGAACAAATTACTGCCAATCGATACTGGACTGTTTTGTAAGCATTGCGTGTGACTGTGACGTCACTGCAGTTAGCCTACAGGCCGAGCATGGCCTGACCAATCAGAGTCGTCCACGGTATAACCATGACCGTTCAACTGAACGGGATCAGCTGATCCGAGTTCAACTTGGTGCAATGTAATACTGCGTGAACTTGGTTCGACATTTGATCTAGGTTCAGCTGAACCGAGATCATGAACGACTTTGGTGCAACGCACCCTTAGAAGCTCTTAGCTCAATATAGTACTCAAGAAGCCAATCCATATACGATTCAAATAAAATAATCCAAAAAATACAAGCAATAGAGTTTATTTCGATCTAATGATGCAAAAAACATGATAAAAACCTGAAAAATAAAGATTTCCACTTTTCTCCAAGTTCTATATGTGTCTGTAAATGACTGGAGAATTCTGCAAAAAATAAACACATATTGCATTAAAAATTACACACATAATTTACTCTGTTAATATACAGACATGCACGAACCAGGTTTATATAAGTGTTATCGAAAAAAAATTATAAAATGCCTCCAGTCTAGCAAAACAAACGTCCAACTTCATGCAGTCCCTGCTGAGAGTTTTGACACACCTTTATATAACTGCAACAAAATACACGTAGTGTTATCTCTGTGACCTATCACAGGCTGTAAAACTGTTAACAACGACTTCTCTTTCCTCTGGGAAAACCAAAAATTCGACCCCCCACAGAATGAAAACTCCTATTATGATTGAGATTAAATTTGGCACGGTTGATTACATCAGTTAGGTGACCCCTCATGCAAAATTTTATGTAAATCTGACCAAGGAGGCTTCTTGGCAAATAGGTGAAATATATGCAACAATTTTTGTAGCTATCCATATGCCTTTTTTTCTTCAATGCACCTACAGGTCAGACCCCTTAGGGGATTTTTACACGCAATAGCTCAAACGATGCGACCACTCACAAGGTGCAAACCTTTCAGGGTTAAAAAATGAAAATGTACTATTTAACGTATTTATTAGAAAAATTTAAAAAAATAACAATGGTGCCTATGGGGAAAATCAAACAATTCTTTAAACGGTCATAACTCCAGCTGTGTGTAAGACAGAGTCGCAATTTTTGGTTCTAGAGTATGGTATTAGGGGACGACCAATCTAACAGTGTCATTCAAATTTACCCTGGACTCTTCCTGGTTGCCATGGCAACAAAATTTGGGACAAAATGGGCTATAACTCGCTAGAGATATCTGCGAGATCTTTGCATCTATAGGGGGGTTTTCAGGGCTGGGCCATCTAATA
>Ga0209671_1002661_pt1 | contig 16584 bp, 12 predicted proteins | sample WorMetHERISLAND2_2_FD_187401 | JGI IMG/M metagenome (GOLD analysis project Ga0209671, IMG submission 187401) | Marine gutless worms symbiont microbial communities from Max Planck institute for Marine Microbiology, Germany - Olavius geniculatus... | ecosystem: Host-associated > Annelida >...
GAATGATCCATTTGTCAGTTCAGATCTACACTGACAATAACATTTATGGTATAAAGTTTCCATGTGAAATGGCACTGCACTGCAACGCAGAGAACAGCATCGGAACGAGCGGAGCGATCGTCACACGAACCGGCAGGAGGCAATTATAACCACGAAATGCGATTTCATAGAGGTGTGTCATTACGATGGCAGCTACTTATGAAAAACGTAAAAAGGTAACATAAGCTTTGTATGGCGCACTTGCACTCGTAAAAAGACGTCATCCGCAGTGCGAAACGTAGCTCACAAAATAAAATTCAAATGTATTATCGCAATAAAGCGGAACTAGAAATTACCGTTACCGTGGCGCCCTCTTCTGAATACGGCGGTGACTTAATGACGGTATTGTGGTGACGTCGTCCGTGGTCTTTGGTCTTGTTATTTCAACTGCCCATAATTTCACTCCTCTCAAGCCTGACCACTGAAACATGGCATTGGGTCTGTGTACAGCACCCAGTCTCAGGCCGAACACGCCGTCGATCACGGCTATGAAATAAACAGGCTTGGTACGTTTCAACTGTGTATTAGTCTATGCTTCATTACGATCACACAGTACACTGTAGACCGTGTTAAAATTTATACCGAATTGCTTGTCGTTAACAGGTCGTCCCAGCATGCCTCGCGGTCTGACAGTGACGGAAGTGACAGACACGAGTGTTTCTCTGCGCTGGAATCGGCCGGAGACGGATGGCGGGAAGCCCATTACAAGATACATTGTGGAGAAACGCGACCCCGCCAAGTCGACCTACATACGTACGTATAATACGTTATGCCGCTGGAAAATTGGTCTGAAAAATCCTAGTTTTTGGGGGTCTTACAGAAAGCTTTTCAAACCTGAAATAACCAAGTTTAGGTTATTTGTTGTGAAAATTATTGCATATCATATTTTATTTCATATTTTAATTGTAACTAATTCGTAAGTTTGTATTACCTCATCTTGCTATAATTTATAGAAAACAATGTGTTTACGGGTGGACGGGTGTATAGGATGCTTTTCCTGGGTCGTAGTTTTGTGTTCGGTGTTCATTGGACACTAAACCACAATGCATAAAAAACCAAAAAAAGTCTATTAAAAACGTTAAACTATTCTGTAAAAACCTAGGTTCTTTTTCAACCCTGCTTATGGCCACTTCGCATTTACTACACAACTCACTTCAACTCACCTCAACTGTCGTGACAGTGGATGATAATGCAATGACGTCATTAACATTGTGACGTCACGCTGCTGTACACAGTACACGCGTTGTTTGCTAGCCCGGGAGTCGAGTTGAGTTTCGTCGGAGTCGTAGACGTGAACTGGCCATTACTAAACTACCGAGTCTTGAGTTACGTTTTTCGTTTACAGCTCGACTTGATTTGCTGCTATGAGATTGTTTTTTTTCGGACTTGTTATGCCGATTTTTTTTGAGTTTTTGGCCCATGTTATAAATACGAGAGTAGGGTATGCATCGTACAAGTTGTATTATAAACCTCGGTGTTGTAAAGTTAGAATCAATGTATTCCTTTTTGTGTAGAGTAATAAGCAGTGGCGTCATTTCAGTAAATCGTTGGGGTGGTCTCAGTCTACGTAACGTATTGTTTTTGCAGCAGTTGGCCTAACACTGTTTCAAAGGTACAATTTATCAGGGAAAAAACTAAAATCGTAAATCCTTGCGAGTCCGTGGACCACTTCACCCCCCTTAAATGACGCTTTTGGTAATAAATGTCTGGAATAGTTTATCGGATACTTTGGTTTTTAGAAGGTATTTTAACTTTAAGCATTCTGTTGTCAGCTAGCTTAGCTAGTTTTTTGAGTACGTGGGCCTATAGGTTTAAGGGCAGCTGTCAGTGTTCTTGATAAAAGCCTTGCTGTCTGGCTGACCAGTTTTTAGACGACCATTAGGTTGAGCCTTGGGTACGATGTGTCTGTCTGTCTGTTTGTTTGTAACGCGTGCATTGTGGCTAAACGGTACGTCGTACGGGCGGCGATGATACCGTTAGATAGGGCGATGAGAAGTTCCTATATAGGCTGCCAATATATACTGTGTTTCGATCTGCAGCAGTTTGGCCTCAATTTCGAATGCAAAGTTTCTGACTGCAGACATTATCTGCGTGCGCCGAATTGCCGTATCATATCCTAGCCTTGTTTGTAACGTTCGATATAGCAGCGTCACCATAGTGTGCATGGGAGTGCAGTCACTTCGGAAAATCGTTTTTTTTTCTGTGACCGGAAGTCTGACGCTGGTACGGTACGGTCGCCGATTGGCCCACCTTAGCGACAGCTGGGCTTCTTGTATATGCTAGTAGCGGTTTACTTCTTCTATCTACTAAGCAAAGGAATGATTTGATTTGATGTGATTTGATAGCGGTCGGCACTACCGGTGATACGGGCAACGAGTTCCGAGTTATCCGTCTGGTCGCCGGCAACGAATACGTGCTGCGAGTCAGTGCTGAAAACGAGGTCGGAGTTGGTGAACCGGCAGAATTGTCACAAGGCATCACCGCTAAGAGCCCCTACTGTAAGCCTAGCCTATACGTTTCGTCACTGTCTAGAGTGTCTAGAGTTTGATTGTAAAACTCTGTCTGGAGTCACTCGAGACAATGTTTCACAATCGCACAATTAGTAGGTTGGAAACCTAGGCATTTAAAGGTTTCTTTTTAAAACTTTAAAAACTTCAAAAGACGAATTTTTAGGTATTTTATTTTTTTTATTTGTGGTGAAAAACCACAATTTTTATTTTATTTTACTTTTTATTTGTTTGTGGAAGACTGGCAAATAGAGGACCAAATTACCAAACAATCAGGAGGTGAAAAATGGAGGACCAGAAAACGAAAAACCGATTTTCATTAGGTGGACTATGCTTTCGATGTGCAGATAATGAAGATTTTACGATCCCAGATCTTAATTTGCATTAATATGACACCATGCGGCAATGTGACATCCACGCCATTTTCCGGTCCTCCATGTTCCGTCAGTCTGATGGATAGACCACAGAGTATGTGACGCATGGCCAGTGCGACGCCAGATCTATGGTTACCTTCCCAGCTGCAGAGCGTCACCGTCCTTTGGCCACCTGTACCAAATTATACTTGGTGAACAGAGCCACATATGTGTGAACTGTGAACAGCTTGCCCAGAGCTGTTACCTGGCAGTGTACCAGCCGGGAGTCAAGAACCAGCGACCTCACGATCACCAGTTCGGCACGCTACCACACCAACAAACCGCACAAATACATTAACCGATTAGTTAATTAACCAAATTGTTCAATATGCCGATGGTTTTCTGTATAGCGGTGCCCGGAGTTCCATCGGCACCCACCGCGACTGACGTTCTCGCCACATCGATGAAGATCGTCTGGAACCCACCCGCCAAGGACGGAGGGACCCCCATCATAGGCTACCACGTGGAACGACGCAGCAGGGTCTCGAAGCACTGGGTCTTCCTGAACAAGGACCCCATCCCGGACACGTCGCTGGTTGTCAAGGATCTGTTTGAGGACATGGTCTACGAGTACCGCGTGACAGCCGTCAACAAGATGGGAGCCGGCAAACCGAGCGATCCGTCGCTACCGATCACCGCCCGCAACCCTTGGAGTAGGTTTTTTGCTTTTTCTCTTTCTCTCTCTCAACATTTATTACACCCATAGTTTAATTTTTTAGCCGTGTTCAAGGCGGCGACGGAAATAAAATAAACTGAAATAATTGAAACGAGTTGAGATGATAGTTGAGAGAGGCCTCTATTTCTGTTTATTTCAGTTCCGTCGCTTTGGACACACCTTAAGGTACTTGATTTACATACCCCGGAAGGATAAAAAGCTAAGTTGGCGTTGGTGGTTGATTTGTTTTTTAACTGCTTTCTGTAGCTAGCCAGACAGGCCTTAATGTTTTGCTGCGAATGTCTTTTTTTTCTTTTCTTTTTTTCGAACCGCGAAATCTCCAAGCTGCCTCGGCCGATCGCCACGTAAAATTACTGAAGCTATAGCGTACAATTGTTTGCGATATATACTTAGGTGCGTTTCAGTGTATACCCGGGCAAGAAACTCATGACGGTTAAACAGCAGACACGCATTTCCTAAGTATACGCTGATTTCCGATTATGGTAAAGTTACATTATGGAGATACGAAAGCAACGCTGAGTCGTAGAAGAATTTCAGGGCGTTGTAAATGTTGTTGTCTGTCTTTGGCCTGTGAGCTTACAACAGGACGTTGTTTATTATAGTGTGGTCAAAATATTGTAATGACGCTGGTTTGTGATAGACAAGCCCGGCAAGACCGGAGTACCTGAAGTGAAGGACATGCAGAAGAACCAGGTCGAGTTGACATGGACGCCTCCAACTGACGACGGCGGATCTGCTGTAACAAACTATGTGATTGAGTACTGCGAGACCACCGCATTCAGGTAAAAGGATACTAAGGGTTAAAGGGTTAAATGGGTGGTAAGCATAGCCAGAAATTGTAGTAGGGAGGGAAGGACCGGACTAAGGCCAAAAGGGATGAAAATCATAGCCAAATGCCTATAGAGCAGAAGGTTGTCAGTCTTCTCCTACCAGCTACATAGACGGTATGGGAGAGCGCTGTAAGTTTGTCCAGTTGGGTAGCGCAAACGCTTTTTTGGAAGTTAAAAACCCTAAAATGCATGCAACGGGTATAAATCTTGTTAGCTGTACTGCCCAGATTTGCGTAATACAACCAAAGTTGGAGGGAGATATTGCCTTCTACCGCCCCCCTCTGGCTACGCCAGTGAAAGGTATATTATTGTAGCACTTTATGGGAAATTCCTCACGGAGCTACAGAGCGTCACCTGCCATGTGTGACGATAACGCTGTGTTGTAGCAGCTGTCATCCCGACGCAGGTGAACGTGCCCTTAGTAGCGCCAGCCGAGCAGGTCGGTACTCGATTTACATACCCCGGAAGGATAAAAAGCTGAGTTGGCGTTGGTGGTTGATTTGTTTTTTTAACTGTCTGCGAACGTTATTTTTTGTTTGTCCGCAGACAGTCGCTTATCCAAGTAATAACCATTTGATAGCGACCCGACTGCGAGTCGAACTTGCGACCTTTTGGTCGTAAGTCTGACGTCCAAGTTGTGAGCTCCTTTCTCTTTCTGAAGTTTGAAACATTTGGAACATTTTGTTTAGTATTTTAAGCGCCACATTCGTATTTGTAACTCTCTGCGGTTTGAGAAATAAACGACAGGGCCGCGGGAATCACGAAAATTCGATTCAATGTTAGAAAAATAATCAGATAAAAATTTTAATCAGTCAAACTTTGATTACAATTTTAGAGTTTGAAACAGCGTAAAAAGACTGTTGATCAGCGTTTGTAATTTAGTGTTATTTCGCAAAAACATGTCATTAAAACATTTTATTCTACACACGTCTTAGCGTTAATTTAAATGTAGGCTACTAGCAGTCAAACTAGGTTTACTGTCCCACGTTTACATGAATTGGTGCATTTTGCATGCTAATAAGTCGCTGTCTTGCACCGTAGCACAACCAGTAGATGGGCCGATAGCCCTAAAATAGCCCAATGTCTTTTAAAGAATTTTAAAGCTGTTTATAAAATGCGCAAATTTTAACGCAGTTTACAAGGAAGCCCAGCTGTCACTAGGAAAGCCACGCTACAGCTTTTGCAGTTTCTGTTGCAGTACTAACTTTCGAGATTATCCAAGGTCGATGATTTTTATTTCATCTGAAAAGGCGTATGCTACTTCCTAATACTGATTAGTAGTAATCTTGGCCGTGTCTTTCACTGATTCCGAGATATGACCAGTTTTCCGATGAGAAACATACATTTTTCCTATCCCTTCTCCATTTATCCCTGTATTTGATGTTCCCATTGCACTAGATCGCTGTAATTTTGCGTGCCTAGATACAAGGCACGGGGCTAATTTGTTGTGTAAAAAGTTTTTATCTACGGCCTACCGTTTAGCCACGATACATTCTTGACAGACAAACAGACGTACCATAGACGCTCTACAGCATGAATTCCGAGTCGAACTATGGCTGTGATGTGGTTTAGGTGGTTGCCTGCTGGCGAAGGAGATGCTGTGCTTGGTACGCGGTACGTGGTCCGAGGCCTGACCGAGAACACGGCTTACAAGTTCCGAGTGGCGGCTCAGAACAAGGCCGGCATCGGACCGTTCTCAGAGTGCGTCACACCCGTCAAAGTTGAAGAACCAACAGGTGCGTTATCGGCATAGTTTCATGATCTGTACGCTATGGTAAATATCCGAGCTGTAACTTAGCACGTCAACTTAACACGTAAACGACATAAAGCCCAGATTCCATTATGCCGACATTCAGCGCAGTTTCCTTGCGGGGAAGTTTTGGTAAATGTCACAAACAAAAATTATGAAAGTCACAGACACAAACGGTGACAAACTATGAAACGGGGAGGTCAGAGAAAAGTTTTAGACTTTTACGCCATCTCGCCATGTCGCAATGGTTGTGATAAAGTTAGCGACAGATCTGTTCGTGTCGCTCTAAGGGAATTCAGTTCGTGACAATACATGGAAAAAATCGGCGACAAAGTCAGCGACAAAGTACGTGCACTTTGTCGAAGACACAAAAATCATGCAAGTCCGTGTACTTTGTAGTCTGTAGACTTTGTCACAAAGTCGGTGTAATGGAGTTTGGGCTTAACGCTCATAAGAATTAATCGTTATCCAAAACATTAACGCAATTAAAAAATTAACGCACATATCTCAGCTCTATGTAGCAGGAGTTACGATATTTAGCTGAACCATTGAAATCGTGGGGGAGGGGAAGGTAAGGAACTAAACAAAGTGTAGACTAATCTTCTATGTGTGCTACTTGCATTCGTAGTTGGTGATGCGCCGAAACTGCTCAGTGGAGTGACGGACGTTACCGTCATTTCACCGGAAGTCGCAACACTGGAGTGCTCAGTTAAACCGGGAACCAAGGACATCGAGATTCGATGGTACGGACTCTATTTTATTTCTGTTACTGTTGATGGTTGCTTGTTTGTAATACGTTACCTACATTATTTTGAGTGAATTTACATGGTGTGTGAAAAACAGATCAATTTGAGCGTTGATAACTTAGCCACGGTTAAACCTAAGGAGCACCTTTATTCGTAAATGGCAAATACAATGCAGATACAATGCAGTACATATATCCGAGATATAAAATACAGTAAAAACACCAAAAACCGACAGACAGACAGACAGACAGAAAATGTACAAATAAAAACGACAAAAATCGCCATAAATTTTTTCAACTGCATCAACTGTAAAAACTGACATCATGCAACTGTCATGTAGGCTGCCAGTCGACAACAAGGCAAAAAAAAACTTATGAATCACATAACTGTTATCAAGAAATATATGCCTATAAAACTTAACTTTCCGTGGTAATAAAATTTTTAATGTTCTAAGTCTGCCACAGCCATTAATCAAGTCGGACTCACATTCATTATAAGAAAATTATATATAAAAAACTGCAAGCAATTCATTTAATGTTGTATAGGCGCTGATGTAAAACTGCAAAAATCAAAAAGTATAAGCACAAACTACTGTATTAGCTTAGTCGTTTAATCTGTTTTCAGTAGCCAGATATAAATGTCTAAGCTATTACATAATGTTCGTGCTTATACTTTTTGATTTTTGCAGTTTTACATCAGCGCTTATACAACATTAAATGAATTGCTTGCAGTTTTTTATATATAATATTTGTGGTTTTATTAAAGTTTGAAAGGTCACTGAACAGTTACTTTGTACACAACAACAACAACTCAAGTGAATGGCAGTGCACTGTGTGAAAAATCATTTTAGGCAAACTTATTTTGATAAATTTATGCCGACCTGTCTTAGGGATCCAGTTTTTTAAGAAACACAGTGTATGTCAGGTGGCGGCTGAGTATTGCTATTGTGCAAAAATCTAAGATGGCGGCTGCTGTCATCTTGGATTTTATTTTTGTTCAATATTCTGGCATGCTTGTATGTAAAACCTCAAAGGCAATACACGTGTCAAATTTCGTGCAATTATGTGCAGTAATAAACGAGTTATGAGCAATAAATGGAATTCAAAATGGCGGCCGCCGCCATCTTGAATTTATTATTTTTGTTCATTTTGGTCAAATGTGTCATTTCCGGTAACAGCCGTCTACATTAATGCAAAATTTCATTCATCTACGTCAATCCCCGGCTGAGTTATTGCTGTTTGTGCAAAAATCCAAAATGGCAGCCGCCGCCATCTTGGATATAATTTTTGTTCAATATTTTGGCATTTCTGTATGTAGGACCTCCAACGTAATACACATGCCAAATTTCATGCAAATACGTGCAATATTGAACGAGTTATGAGCGATAAATAAAATTCAAAATGGCGGCCGCCACCATCTTGAATTTATTATTTTTGTCCATTTTGGTCAAACGGTCTATTTCCGGTAGCAGCCGTCTACATTACTGCAAAATTTCATTCATCTACGTCAGTCTGCGGCCGAGTTATTGCTGTAACGGTAATGGTGGAATAAAAACGGCCATTAGCTGCTGTTAGCCGAAACTATCACCGCAGGCGCCGATATATACCTAAAGGTATGTATCTGTGGTGCCGCTTCGGCGTTAATATTTGTAACTTTCGAGACAATTTATTGGTGTCCTCCTGCGTGATACCAATCACACTCACTATGTGCAAAGTTTTAACATTTCAAACTGCAAGTAACTCTTCGGATATTTCATCAGCATAGGTGTATGCGGGTGCACAATTATAACGATATCAGCGTTAATTTATTCGGCAACTTGATTTAACAGTTAGATAGCTCTAACGAAAGTGTCGCCGTCTAGCGAAAACCAGGTTATCATTTGACAGCTGTATTTTTATGCACTAAACTATCTGAAATGCACGTAGCACGAAATAGTATAACATCAGAGGAGAAACTTTCATGCGCATACGGAACGAATAAAAATGAACTGAACTGAACTGATTTTGGTCAGCTGATTATTGGGGAAAAATTTAAATTGTTGCCACGTAATGTCATATTTAAGGCTAAAATGCATCAGACTCGATTTTGGCTCTAAACCCCGCCGGGGGAGCTCACAGCGCGCCCGTGCCCCTTAGCTGAATTTTTAGGGGTCTTACTTTTAATGGGAAAAGAGAGGGAAGGGAAAGAGAGAGGTAAGAGAAGGGAAGGCAATAGAGGGGAAAGGAAAATCAGGAAAAACAGGGAACGGGAGGGAACTTGGGGAAGTGAGCACAGGGGGGCAAAGACGGGGAATTGAGGAGATTGTTATTACCCGCATTGGCGTTATGATAACTTGGCAGCCCTGCTGTCGAGGATATAGTCGCTAGTTGCACTGTATCGTACAGTTTGTACTGCATGTATGGTCGGTAAAGGTTCAAAGACGTACGTGAAGTTTATCCGAGTCGCAAATACGAGATGTTCTTCTGGGACAACAAAGCGACGCTGGCCATCAAAGATACGCAGCCGAACGACACGGGCAGATACCGCTGTGAAGTGATGAACAGACTGGGACGTATTGAATCTACCGGCAGTCTGCATGTATACAGTGAGTGATGTTGATTTGCTGATTCATATTAGTCATAATCTTACTATAATATGCGGAAAGTCTGTCTGTTTGTCTGTCATGCCCCTCTGGCGCTTTCTGTGTTGCATGGTCGCGGGCTCCGACTGCGGCGTTTGAGTCCTTTGGTTTTAGTTACGTGCGCCCCTACGTTGCCTCCTACCTTCCCCCCACGGGCAGTTTGAGGCGGTTGACTGTGCAAGCCGGGTAACAGAGTGGATCCGCTCGTTGGGCGGGAACTTTGATAGTAATCATAATAGTCAATGTTATAATGTGCTACACAATTTATGACGATAATGCAGTACAGGGTCGGTTAGAAAACAGGAGAGTCTTGAGGCTTCACGCAAAGCCGGAGCAGAATGATGAATTCAGTATTGTAAACGGCCATTACACAAGGTAGTGTAGCGACAGTACTAAAGTGAAGTGGCCAAAACTACACTCATTTGCGTAGAGTTTTTTCTGATGTCTGTATGCCAAAAATTATTAAAATCGGCCAATGCTTTGCGGAACTATTCGAAAAATAAAGATGACACCTTTTTATAGACCATGGTGTATGTTTCGTACAGAACTGCCGGTGCTGGAATACGACGAGCGTTACAACCAGGTTCAAAGCTGTCGGTCCGGTACGAGCCTGACTATCGACGTGAACTTTACCGCCCACCCTGACCCGAGCGTGGAATGGTTCTTCAACGGCACACCGCTGACCTCTAGCGGGGTCCAGGCCACAGCCTCCACGGACGCCTGGCACAGCGGACTGACGCTCAAGAACATTAGACCCAACGAGGCAGGACTGTACAAGATCAAGGTCGCCAACAAGGCCGGCAGCAAGACCGCTACATTTACTGTCGAAGTCAAAGGTACTGCAGCTGGCTCGATTTATACTTCGTCTACACGAGGAAGCTTGCTGTAGGCCTAAGAGCGCTCTTAGCGCAAACTTTCTCGTATAAACAGGGTATTGCAATTTTTTCTTGTCAGTTCTTTGTGCTGGATCCGGGAGAATTTGTTCTACCGTTTCAGCAGTTTTCCTTAAGCTGTTTTTTTCTGAGTTAACTGTAACAACTGGCACATTTGAAACTCAACTTAAATCTGCTGTGTACGGCCGCGCTTTCCTGCAGTGACACGTGACGTACAAACACTTGCGATTCTTCACTATACTGTGAATGACTTGACGTGAGTATAAACTATGCAGTAAATTAACAAGTGGATAAAAGAGTTCAGTTATAGCTAGAAAACACACATACTTCGGACACGTCATATGAAAAAAGACGGATGAAAACTTGGAGAAATGCATCATCACAGGAATGGTAAAAGGCGTCCTCTACTTTTCGTTCTACTATAGCACACCGAGCGCGTTCGAGGTTATTTACAGTTAACGTGCTTTATAAATTACTTGCCTACGTGTACATACTTTCTTGTAACGTCACCGTTCTTCTGTGTCGCTGCAGACAAACCGTCAGCTCCAAGAAACCTTCGAGTAACAGAATCCAGTGGCGACTCCGTGTCTCTAGCCTGGGACAAGTCAGCCAGGTGCGATTTCACGTTATAGCTACAGTGTATATGATTTTATTAATAAACAATTTTATTGCCCAAGCTTAGTATTAACTATGCTTAGACTAATCTTCATAATATTATGTCATTCCTGTGTTGCATTTATGCTCCGTAATTTTTTTATCATCTAGCATACTGTTTTCATGCTTTTGTGACGTGTGTTATTGTAAGCTTGATTCTGACTTACTTGCGTACTTGCTTACTTACTTCGTGGATTGGTGTCGTAACGGCTAAAACGTTGGATTACGATCAAGAGGTCGTGGGCTTGACTTCCTCTCGGGTCGCTATCAAATGGATGGGCGACTGTCTGTGGACTGATGAACCATTTTTGTCTGTAATCTAGGTCAACTCAGCTTTCCATTTCCTTAAGCACCGGCCTGTTTGGCTAGAGATAAGGCCTGACACGTTTACTTGTGTCGGGTGGCAGAAACTGGGCCGTGTGATCTTATCATGGCAGGTGACGCTCCGTAGCTCTGCGATGCAATACCGTTAAAGGTGTATTCAACAGCACAGAAACGAAATGAACTTAAATGAAAAGTCGTATTTCATTTCATATTTCGTTTCGTCTCATTCAGTTCAGTTCCGTCGCTGTGTACGCTGCTTGTTAAAAGCTATGAATATTTGATAAGTTCCTTTAGCTTTTTAACATTTCAACCATTTGTTTGCAGCGACGGCGGAGCGCCTATAGAGGCATATGTGGTGGAGCGTCGTGACGCATCCCGTAACAACTGGGTGAGCGTTGGGCGGACCTCGGTAGAGACGACCAAAGCGACGGCGACCAAGCTCTGGGAGGGGTGCGACTATTTCTTCAGAGTAGCCGCGGAGAACGCCGTTGGACTGAGTGACTACGTAGAGCTCAGTAAAGCCATCGCGGCCAAACCTCTCTTCAGTGAGTAGGCCTAGTAGCAAACGATTTCACCTCTCTCCATTACTTACTGAAATCTGCAATGCCTATACGTAGCCTAAGTGTTTTGTATAACTTGCGTTACGTAGGCAGTGCGAATTTGAATGGTTTTGTTCAGCCTGTAATGTACGTTTTTATCATTATTGCTTAACACATTCGCATGTACATGCACTTTGTCTTCCTGTGGTAAAGTAAGTACAGTAAATTGGTGTGGTGAGCATAACACAGCGGTGTCATCTCATTTCGCTTAATCACATTTCGCCTAATCGTTCCCCCAGTTGGGTGTACTGCTGAGCCCCAACCGAAATCAAACTAGGGTTAGAGTTAGAGGTAGGGTTGTGGTTAGGGTTAGGGTAAGTATACGACGCGAAATGAGATTAGGCGAAATGAGACGTATACTTACTTATGGTCGGCCAAAAAATTTATGGTACAGAAAAAATAATGAACAACAAAACAGAGCTTGTCAAAGAGGCAAAACACGACAAAGCAAGTCGTTGTTATTGGTCCACCTGTCAAAAAAAGATTAGGTGAAATGAGATGAGGCGAAATGAGATTAGGCAAAATGCTACCCAACCAACACAGCTATGTTGCAAATTTTCAGTGCTACACTTTTGCCAAATATTTTAATGTTTGGTCAACATTTGGCCAAGTTATTGTCAAAATAAATGGGGTGCCTTTTTATGGCTCATAGCATAGCACGAAAAGTTCAGCATTATGCATAGGCACTACACTGTTAAAAGCCAACCATACCAAAATTTATGTAAAAACTGTTCAGTTTATATACAGTGTAAGGGCGACATCGTGGTTGTAGATATAAAACAGCACAAGTCACAATTTAAAAATTCAAACTTTACCATTACACAGTCAACAAAGTTTTTCTGGCATTGTGTAACGGTGATGTTTGAATTTTTATTGTGACTTGTGCTGTTTTATATCTACAACCACGATGTCGCCCTTACAATGTATATAAACTGAACAGTATTTACGCGCGAAAGCAGCTATGCTTTCAGCGCGTCTTAGCCATCGCAATTCTGTCCGTCTGTCCGTCCGTCTGTCCGTCCGTCTGTCTGTCTGTCACACGGGTGGATCAGGCAAAAACGGTCCAAGCTAGGATCTCCAAATCTTCACCGACGGCTGCCTGGAAGACTCTAGTTTCAGGAACCGTAAAGCTTTTCCATAAATTCGAAGGGGGTCTCCCCGAACGAGGGCACTAAATGAGAGGGGGGTGGTCAAAATTAGCGATTTTCGGCCAGTAACTCGCCCCATCTCAGTAACGGTGCAAGATGAGGCCTAGGTTACTATTAATCACTAATAGGAAATCATATACTGGCTGTCGATTGGCGCCGAATTCAATGACCTTGGATGACCTTGAACACCAAAATAGGGGGTTTTACAGATTTTTTTCACGATATTGGGTTGCTCAAGTCTATATCATTCACAAGGAGGCGCCACCGTCGCCAACGCCACACGCGCCTATGGCCGATGTGTATTATGGTCCCGATGGGCCGAGTCCCAAGTGATATGCGATTTTCGAAACTATAACTACTGAACTGGAAATGCTATAGGCTTTCGCGCGTCTCGTGAGCTTTGCTCAAATTTCTTGTTTTACATAAATATTTGCAGTTTTATTGCCGTTGGAATTAATCTGGAGTTGAAGAAAATCTGGCAGTAGAATAACCACTACAACTATTACCACAACTACTGCTACTCTTATTTTTACTTCGACTATAAGTAACCCTTACTTTACTATTACCATACTCTACCCCTACCATAACTTACCTTACCCCTATTGCTACCATAACTCTATGCCTACACTACCACTATCCTACCCCTGTCTCTACTACTACTACTACTACTACTGTGACGGAAGTCACATTTTTGACACACCACAATAATAATTCAAATTGACCCAACTCTAGCACCAACATATATCTGCTGGCGTCATCATGGATACTATTAACTTCCGCTAAATTTAACGACTCAAAATCCGTCTGTTTTGTCTCCAAACTTTATTTTTTTGCCAGTATTTTATTTATTTTATTGTGCGTAAAGTAAATTTAAAATTGGTTTTTATCTTGGAATATGGGCTACTTCGCTTAGTTCTGTTGGTTTACTGTCAATTTACGTTTAAAGCAGACGGGTGTCCTATCTCACTTTAAGCAGCTCTCGAATTACAAGATTCTGTCGTTAACTTTCATAATATCGTACTAATCTGATGTTTGATTTGTTAATTATAGCAATGTTAGAAAATGTAGAAATGTTTTTTGTTGGTAAATAATAACGATTTTTCGTCTATTTAACGTATGATTTTTGCGGGGGTGTGTATGCACGCTTTCAAATAATTGCGCACGCGCACTGCCCATACCAAAATAAACCGACCTTGAAAACACCCCATCTCACGCAAAGATCTTCAATATACCTCTTACGTAAGCCGAGTTCTAACCCGTTATGTCCCAAATTTCGTTGCCATGGCAACGAGGGTCGCTCAGGGAAAAAATCACTTGGCAACATTCAATGGCCCATCCCCGAAACCCCCCTATAGACACAAAAATTTCGCAGATATCTCTTACATACACTAAGCCAAGTTATAGCCAATAATTTGTCTTAAATTTCGTTGTCATGGCAACAGAGGCCACCAGGGGAGAAATTTAAATATGACAGCATCGGACAGCCCGGATAGGGGGTAGGTGCAAACAGCGCGCAATTATCTTTTACTAGGGCTCTGTTATAGTCAATTTTGTCCCAAAATTCGTTGCAATGGAAACTGGGGTCGGCAGGGGAGAAATTTAAATGACACCTTCGGATAGCCCGATGCCAAAATAGGGGGTAGGTGCAAACAGCGCGCAATTATCTTTTAAGAGGGCTAAGTTATTGCCCATTTTGTCCCAAATTTTGTTGCCATGGCAACGGGGGTCAATCAGGGGTAAATATAAATGACACTGTTAAATTGGCCGACCCCGAAAACCATACCCTAGAACCAAAAATTACGACTCTATCTTATACATAGAGGGAGTTATGATGGTTTAAAGCATTGTCTAATTTTCTTCATAGGCGCCATTGTAATTTTTCATATTTTTTTGTGAAAAAAAGGTTAAAATGTTGAACTTATTTTGTAACCCCCAAAAGCACTTTCTTGCGCTATACCGCGTCATATGAGCCATTGTGCGTTAAAATCAATTAAGTCGTTTTTCCTGTAGAAGACGGCAAGAAAAAGGAAAGGAAAGGAAAGGGAAGGGAAGGTACAAAATGTCACGCAAGCGTTATATTTCACCTATTCGTGGGAAACTCCCTGTGAAAAAAAATTTACCGAATTTTGCATGTTGGGATATATGCCGAACGTACGCAAAATTTTATGTAAACAAATTAAGGGGTTTAGTATATACGGGGGGTCAAATATTGTTTTCTTCCAGTGAAATGGCTGGTCACCCTAACTGCATCAAACGTCAAACGTCAAAGCGTCCGATCGTAGCATTAACCTCAAAGTTAAATTAGAATTTTAAGGACCGGCGGTAGATAGTTATAGTGACAAAATGCAGTTTCTTCAAGGTGTGAAATTTCGTGGCAGCTACTTATCAAAAACGTAAAACAGTAACAAAAGCTGTGTGTTTTTCACTTGCACGAGTATAAAACGCGTTTATATTATGCAAGTGTAACTCGCATATTAAAGGTGAAAGTTTTTTCGCAATATCGGGAAGGTAGGAAATTTCTGTCACCGTGGCGCCCTCTGCCGAATGCGGCGACAACGACTCAGCGGTACTAGTCAGTACAGTGAAGTCTTCCATCATTTGGAGTCCGACTAAAAAGCGTAATCTACGTAAAACGTTGACAAAATAAAAAAAAAACGTTTAAAATGTAACAAGAATTTAGAAAAGGTAAAATAAAACGCTTATTGCATGTGTCGTACGAAACATGCCTATGTTTTACGGTTTTACCGGCTATGGCGATGTGCTGCTGCAGCCGAACCCGACTCGCCGCGTAATGCAAAGATCAGTGATGTGACACGCAACTCGGTCAAGATCTCGTGGTCTGAACCCATGTCCGACGGAGGCTCCGCCCTGGTCGGCTACGTGATAGAAGCTCGCACCGCCTACAACCCTCGCTGGATGAAGGTCACCCGTACACCCGTCAAGGTAACTTAATAGAACACGTTTATTCGTCCATAGGTCTGTCTATTATGGATAATAAGAAAGAAAGACAATGCGACAGACAGACAGACGCATATATAGGCAATAGAACATGAACGATAAATAGGCAAGCATATTTGCAAATCCTGTATTTTGCAAATGGATCGCAGTGTGCACATCCCCCTGGTTTTGTGATAAATTAATTACCTCCGCCATTATTTGCCGGTTTTTGTTTGTTTGTTTGTTTGTCTGTGAGTCAGCAAGATAACTCGAAAAGTTATGGACGGATCTTTCTGAAATTTTGGAGGTATGTCGGGCATGGCATAAGCAACAAGTGGTTCAATTTTGGGCGTGATCCGGCAGGAATCCTGGATTCTGGATCACTTTGAAATTTTTGTTACCATTGCGTTAAAGTTGGCATAAGGGAACCGCTGCAAAACCGAAGATG
>Ga0209671_1002663_pt1 | contig 16582 bp, 10 predicted proteins | sample WorMetHERISLAND2_2_FD_187401 | JGI IMG/M metagenome (GOLD analysis project Ga0209671, IMG submission 187401) | Marine gutless worms symbiont microbial communities from Max Planck institute for Marine Microbiology, Germany - Olavius geniculatus... | ecosystem: Host-associated > Annelida >...
ATATATATATATATATATATATATATATATAGATAGATAGATAGATAGATAGATACGACAGAGACTTTGTGTGTTTTCATAGTAGTTATTTTTCAGCCTGCTTTGGCTGTCCGAAATGTAGTAGGCCTATAGATTACGTATAATCAGATATTTAAGGGGTAACCTACCATGCTGACGAAAATATGCCAATGTGAATGTACCATTATGCTCTTCGCATGTCTGTCTCTAAGATACACAAAATCGCATTAAGGGTCTATAAAATTTTCGAAACTATTGACAGTAATACCCCTTAAAGAACATTATTCATGGAAACCTATAGGATATAAATACAAGGTAAGTGGGTACAGGAAAAAAACAAAAGAAAAAACAAAAAAGTCAAAAAAGTAATAAGCGAAAATGAGAAGAAGAAAGAAAATAGAATGGGATGAAATAAACTTTGGCCCTTTTACCAAAATATGGATAGTGACAATTATCGCGGTATCACTCTGAGCCCTGTCCTCAGTAAGCTGTTTGAATCTGTTCTTATTGATCTGTTTGATAGTCACTTCGTTCCGATAAACTTCAGTTCGGTTTTAAATCACAGTCTAGCTGCAGTCATGCCATTTTCACTCTAAGAACCATAACAGATAACTTCCCCTTTCCCTTTCCCTTTTCTTTCCCTTTCCTTTCCTTTTTTCTTTCCCTTCTTCCTTCTTTTTTCCGTGTCAACGTCCGTGCGTCCAACATTTGAGGCGCCATATCTCTATAACGGTGCCAGATAGACGCATGGTAACCATGGACCACGTATAGGAAGTCGACCCCCGGGAGTCGAATGGTCACGTGACCGATAACGTCACGTGGCCCCAAAAGGTCAAACTCGTGACCCCATTATCTTTGAGGCGCCATATCTTTATAACGGTGCAAGATAGACGCATGGTGACGACCTTTAATTTTGTAGTAAAGTGCTGGTGACGAATTGAAATGTCTCGTAACTGACAATGTTTATTGTTTAGTTAAAATAATACAGAAGGATGAAAGGATCATTGCTGCTGTACAATTTGAAATTAAACTGTTTGTTTTTTTCTACCGGTCTAAACAGCTCACTGATTATATTTATACGGACATATAGTGTAAACTGTCGAAATGCATTGGACAGACTCCGTGTTCATATGAACATTATCTTGTTTAGTAGTAGGTTTTAAAGCAAAAAAAAACTTGAGAAGTCGACACTTTATACAGCGGATTGGCGGTAGAGTTGCAGCGGTGTTTCGAACTCAGTGTCCATCCACGCGTTAAACTTGCAACTTCAAAGGGAGCGACTGAAATTGCGAGACCTGACAACTTGGCACCAAACAGCAGATGTGGACATCGCGAGATTTGTTTTATTGTTCGAGTATCTTATTGTAGCGTTTTAGTGTTTTACGATGTTTCTGACAACGTGAAGTGAGACTTAATGGCGAATATAAAAGTAACTTTAATCCCACGTAACCCGTAGTCAGTTCAACATTGAATAAACTTTGACACGCGTTTCGTTTGAAAAATATCAGCAAAGTAGCACAATACATTAGTATTATAAAACATTCCAGCAGTAAAACGTTAAACATTTCCATCGTACGCTGTTTACGAGAAAATGCGCATAACCATGGTAATTTCAACTTGATCTGATCTAGTACCGCGTTGTCATGTCTCGCAATTAATGTCCACCCTGCGATCTGGTGCCGTATTGTCAGGTCTCGCGATTTCAGCCCCCCCTTTAAAGCATATAGAAAATACATGTAGTAAAAACAAGAAATTTGAGCTAATGCTCACGGGACGCGCGAAAGCCTATAGATGTTTCTGTTCGCAAACTGCCAATTTTCAGCCATTTCGTCGCGACTTTTACGAGGGTACCGCTCTTTGATGCCCTCATGCTCAGGTTTCCTTGAACGTAGAAGATCGAGACTTGGACCATCAAAATCTACGTTCAATGCTGAAAATTTTATACGCAGCTTGTCCATGTCTATCTCAATTGGTTTCGGCGCAATTCGCTCTTGCAATGTGTCTCGCAGTCCGAAATCGCCAAAAAATCCATAAAACCCCTTATTTTGGCGTTCAAAGTCATTCAAGGTCATTGAATTGGGCGCCAATCGAGAGCCAGTGTACGACTTCCTATTAGTGATTAATAGTAACCTATGTTCTATCTCGCACCGTTATTGAGATCCAGCGACTTATTGGCCAAAAATCGCAAATTTTGCCCACCCCCTCTCATTTAGCGCCCTCGTTCGGGGTGACCCCTTTCGAATTTATGAAAACGCTGTACGGTTCCTGAAACTAGAGTCTTCCGAGCAGCCGAAGGTGAAGATTTTGTGATCCTAGCTTGGACCGTTTTTGCCTGATTCACCCGTGTGACAGACAGACGGACGGACGGTCGGACGGACAGAATTGCTATTACAGTAGCTATTACAGAATTACAGTAGCTGCTTTCGCGCGTAAAAAATGGAAGATTGAGGTGGCCAAATATAATACTGTAAAGCGAGACTAAATCAATACGAGGCGTCTTAGTTTAAGGGAGTTGCAAATCGCAATAAAGATAATCGATCACTACAACACCTTTAGTAACGACAATATACGATGTTTTTACGCGGTATAACGACCTTTAAGCTAAACAAGTTTATTGGCTTCGGTATTCTGATTTTAATAGGGAGACTATGCAAACAACTAAATTATATTCGAGAAGAGCAAACAAATATAGACTTGTGCTTGTTGAAACAAAGCACCGATGTATCTGTAGACTTAATTTGTTACTGGTCAGTTTTTGAGCGCAAATAAAAAATTTTCTTATCATATTACATCTTTACAAAAATATGGATCAGATCGGCTGCTGGTCGTGTTTGACGTAAGCCAAGAAAAATGCAATCAACATGTTCGTGACTCCCAACATTTGCAGAGTGCAGACAGAGAAAGAAAACCACTTCACAGCGTTTGCGATATTCAATTAGTCGCTAATGGCGTCAAATTGCCACAAACTGGCGCATCCGACCTCTCCGGCTTAAGCCAAAGTCAGCAGGTGTATAGGTAATTGGATTCAGTCTCGGTCCGTATAGCCAAATAATTAGCCTACATTTGTTCACGGAGCAATGTAGCGGAAATTGGACACATGGAACTCAAATGTTGGCCTACGAACAAAATCCACCGCTTCAGCACTTTTTACAATTTTAGGTTCAGCATGTTTTTTTGTATTCTGTGTTTTGTTTCTGTCAAGGTTAAACTTGCTGTTCCGTTATTATGTGTTTGAGTGCATTCCGTCTGGAAAGGCCGTCCTTAAAATGACCTATAGTGTGTCGGGTGGGACTTTAAACCCTACTCACTTACACCCGCTTCAGCACTTCACAAAAAACATTGTTAATCTTTGCTTTTGTCATCGCACATATTTCACTAAATATAAACATGTAATCCGCCATTACTTACCAGTAACACTTTGATTTTATTTAATTGTTGTAGGCTTAAATCAGTGTCATATTAATTGACCATTCATCGTACACTGAAACTAACAACGTTGGCAAAAATGCAACAAAACACGTAAAAATGCGTTTTATGCTAAACATAATAAAAACGTTTATTGCAAGAATGACGGAAAGTGATTGATGCGACAAACTGCGGGTCGATTGCCGAGCTGCTACGCTCCGGGTACAGACGCAATGTGGTTGCTGCTGCAACTGAATGAGCTGAGAACTTGACGTCATCAGTCATCAACGGAATGCGAATTGCTCCGCCATCTACAACCAGTGGCGTCGCCAGGATGATAATAACCAAAAAATAATAATTTTAGCGTAACGCACAAAAAATAAAATCGTGCGGAATATTCACAAAAAATTTAAGCTAATGCTCGCGAGACGCGCGAAAGCCTATAGCAGTTCCGGTTCAGTAGTTTAGCTGAAAATTGGAATGTTCATGCTAAGTTAATATACAAATACCAAATTCTCTATCTGGATCGCATAACTAACCTATAGTTCCGTGGCGCCACCTTGTGAATGATATAGACTTGTGTCGCAGTTCGAAATCGCCAAAAATCCATAAAACCCTCTATTTTGGCGTTAAGGGTCATTCAAGATCATTGAATTTGGCGCCAATCGAGAGCCAGTGTACAACTTCCTATTAGTGATTAATAGTAACCTAGGCCTTATCTCGTACCGTTACTGAGATACAGCGACTTATTGGCCAAAAAATCGCAAATTTTGCCCACCTTCTCTCATTTCAGTGACCCCTTTCGAATTTATAAAAAAAACTTTACGGTTCTTAAAACTAGAGTCTTCCAGACAGCCGACGGTGAAGATTTGGTGATCCTAGCTTGCACCGTTTTTAACTGATCCATCTGTGTGACAGACAGACAAACGGATAGACGGACAGACGGACAGACAGAATTGCGATGGCTAAGACGCGCTGAAAGCAGTAGCTACTTTCGCGCGTAAAAAGTAGGAAGTCGTGGGGGTACGTGTCCATGTGTCCCATAGCTAGCGACGTTAATGGAGACAACGACGTTGACAGTAAGCATGCTCACTTATCACAATGTTGGTCGATACAGTCATTTTCTTCTTCGTGGAGACTCAGCTAAAGGATGATAGTAGGCCTACGACTTGGGTGTTACAAAAGTCACGCGATATTATTCAGCGGCACAAATTTAACTGTTGAGCGGAGCCGTAACGGTATGGGGCGACGTAGACTTAGATAAAAAAATCACAATTGCAGATTATGTTTATGTCGGTGTACTGCGAAACATTCCAAAAATATTTAGAGTAATCTCTTTCAGAATACAGGTTTGACCTCAATTTTTGCGGAGTTTTAGCAATATTGTTCTCTATGCAGTATTGAAATATTTTGAAAGAAGTAGATTTTAATCACAGCACATTTGTGCCTATTTTTCTCAATTATATCAAATGGATCAGCTTGACTAATGCTATTGTGACATCGTACTGTTTCATTAACTGCTGATTGACTAGATACTTGTGCATAATCTTTACGACATTTAAGCCTACTTTATGCAGAAGCGCACGTCGCCACGACCACCTTTGCTTTTTCAGTTATTTTACGCTACATTAAGGTGACTGTTTCATATGCCTTAGTCTTTATAGCGCGATACACCTCAATACGCTTAACAGAATATTGCAGAGTCGAGTGACATTTTCGAATTGTTCGTTAGTTACCACATAAACAATACAAACAAGAAATTTGAGCTAATGCTCACGAGACGCGCAAAAGCCTATAGCAGTTCCGGTTCAGCAGTTTAGCTAAAAATTGGTTTGTTCGCGCTAAGTTAATATACAAATACCAAATTTTTTATCTGGATCCCATAACGGTAGTTACGTGGCGCCACCTTGTGAATGATATAGACTTGTGTAGCAGCCCGAAATCGACAAAAAAATCTATAAAACCCTTTACTTTGGTATTCAAGGTCATTTAAGGTCATTGAATTAGGCGCCAATCGAGAGTTAGTGTACGATCTCCTATTAGTGATGAATAGTAACCTAGGCCCTATCTCGCACCGGTACTAAGATACAGCGACTTATTGGCCAAAAATCGCAAATTTTGCCCATCCCCCCTCTCATTTAGCGCCCTCGTTCGGGGTAACCCCTTTCGAATTTATGGAAAAGCTTTACGGTTCCTGAAACTAGAGTCTTCCACGCAGCCGACGGTGAAAATTTTGTGATTCTAGCTTACACCATTTTTTACTGATCCACCCGTCGGACAGACGGACAGACAGACAGAATTTACTTTGGCATTCAAGGTCATTTAGACAGAATTGCGACGGCTAAGACGCACTGAAAGCAGTAGCTGCTTTCGGGCGTAATAAAATCATGCAAGGCGTGGTTTATTTTGCGACGACTTAAAAGTTCTCTGGCATACGCGTCATCGAGCTAGAAAGCAGTAAAGACTGCGATCGCGATCTCATGTTTCCCGGTAGTGACTGCAATAATTGCCGTTATACAATCGCACTGTATTAACACTATGTAATTACCTGTCCATCAAATAGCAGGTGGTCGTCAAATATCCACCTACACTTACACGACAGCGGGCGGTTGACAGTGAGATTTCCGCAAAGTTACCAAGTGGGCTGGCGAGACCGCGGTGTACTCTTAGTCGTACTCCAAAGGTGCCGAAACTTCTGTTTTTTTGAGATGCAAACTGCCATGTTAGTGTTTTGGGTACATAAGCCTAAGCTACTCTATAGCTTTTCTGCTACGCGCCAGTAGTTTTGCGACGCTGCTGCTTCAATATGATTTGTACCAGTATTGTGATTTGATAATGGTATAGGCTTATTTGCTGCTGATTAGGCCGATTCCCGTATGATGAAAATGTAGGCCTAATCGAAAAGATATTTTCAACTACCGTACGCTGAAACGTAGCAGTGACCAGGATGGATTTGTATCTAGCGCATTAGAGGTTTTTTTACGACAATGCGCTATATAAATTTGCTTTTGACTTTGACATTTGACATACGACATAAGGAGTCAACTTTTCCGGATGCTATTTGGACGGGACGTGCCGACTGCCGACTGAATTTTTTTCCCGGGGTGTATTGGAGTCCGCTGCACCCGGGAAGTCTTTGCGCCTTCTCATGGTGCAGTGGACTGCGCTGACGTAGGCCTATCACGTACGTCGAAGCCATTAGCTGAGCCGATTTCGCACCGATGACATGACATGTCCTGCACGCATTAGCGACATTTTATACGTTTGCTGTTGCCGTCGTGTGCATCATGTGTTCTTTGCCGCTTGACAGGATCTTTATTGCCGGAATCCAATTGCAGCAGCAGGCCAGCCTCCCGTTTCATTGCGGGACAAGAGTCAACAATGTCAGACACGTCGTAACTTTGCTTATTGCCGCTGTGCGTATTACTGTGTGGTCACTGTGTGTGATAAACACCATCACTCATCACTTCCGATGCGCATCGCAGGAGGGTCTTTGCGCTGTACAGAAGCAGTTTAATCGCGATCGTCGTCAAAACTATTTGTCGTCGAGGACAATATCTACTACGCGTAGTTCCAGGCTAACTGTCGCTGACCACTGATGTCATTACTGGCTGCATATTACGCTGCAGAAGCACGCTAAATATAGAACAAAAACACAGTTTTTCGAATATGTGTAAATGATTAACAATAAACTGAGATTGTAATGCTGCGGATTAAAAACCTTTGCGTATAAACTTGCTAACTACTCTTCGTGTGTAGCTATAATTATGCCTTTGCCATATGAACGCTTTCAGTCTTTCACAGTTGCTTTTCTTGTTTCACAACAGGCTTCTGTGTTCCGCACTGGAAAAAACGGAAGTCAAGATAATCGGATGTAAAAGCGGAAGTTTGTGGATATAAGACGGAGGCGTATATATACAGCGTGCTGCAATAAAAACACCTCTGTACGAAAAAAACTGTAACATCCTCGAAACGGCGCAGTGTTCTGTACGAAAACGTTATTGTATTGTGTAAATAATCTTCTGCTTTGCAAATAAATTATTAAAAATATATATATGGGACGAGGTGCCGCAAGAAGCTATCAAAAAAATACATGTCGTGAGCTTTCGTTTCGCAAGCGTATGTGCGCTTGAATAAACGCAAAATCAGACACTTGAAACCGACACTTTGTAAAACGGTGTAGTGATTGCTTATTTCTGATTGATATTTTTGTGTAAGCGACAAATAACTAAAATGGTTCTGCTTTTCAAACATGCTATAGGCCTATGTTTACCATACGTCTTAGTCGGTTGTGATTTAATTTATTTGTGGGCACAGTTAAATTCGTCTTTTTGCATCCATAGCTATATTATTTCGGAACAACGAAAGGCAAGACAACAAAATTTGCAACAATAGCAGCAAACTGGTTCGGGAATAATCTTTAAAACTGTGTAAAATTATTGAACATTTCTTTTTTGCTTTGGGTGCAAACTGGCATGAAAATAGTGATATTTGTTCAAGCGCATGTTTTTATTGCTGCACACTATGTTGTATAATAGTGATAGTAGGCGACATCGCTCAAAGCAATTCCGCCTATTGCGATCGACGTTACCGTAGCGTCGTCTATACCTCTGTCCGTCTGTCACATTTGTGGCACACTCGCACATTCTGCTGAAGCCGTTAGACGGAAGGAGAGGACGTTTAGTTAACTAGCATCGACACTAGGCCCTATATAGTGTGGCCCCAAGTAACATTGCATCAGCAATGGCCGGCCACGGGAAGGAATGATTTGCAATCGGAACCCCCGTCTAAATAAGACTAAATAAGACTAAATAGTCTAGAAATAAGTTGCATGATACAGCATTGACGACTATGACATTGACAGTTTGATGCCCCTCATCTTGATGAAAGGCTAATAACCAGTCACATGGGATTTTTCATGCGTGGGGCGCAACAGCAAGCATGGTGAAGGCGTAAACAAAAATTTCCACAAATACGTTGTTCTGTCTAGTCACTATGCCGAAAATAGACATTTTTCGCATCAACGTCATTAGTTGTTTACGGCCATGTCTCGAAGCGCCCGTATTATTTCGCTCTGCTGGTCAGATGTTCATGAGCGACGAAGGCAGTTAAGGTGATATGATGCGACAAATCGGCTTCGTCACACGCGAAGTGTACGTCGTGACCTTTGCACGTGGAACAATTTAACAAGTTTCCTCGTTTTTGTGCACCTGTGATAAAAACTAGAATATTCTAACAAAAGCCAGATCAATACGAAGACTTTTTATGTAGCCTCAAATGCCATACATCGGCCTACAAGTATTATTAACTTAGGCCTAGATGTAATAAAATTATACCATTTTTGTGTAGAATCATAAATGTGTAGCTAACAGTTTGCCTAATTCCGTCAGTTTCGATAATTTAAAACCTTTTGAACGTAACCTACTATTACTGCTGTTGATTAAACTATCATTTTTTCAGTGTTTTTAATTTTACGTATGTTGGAGGGCGGCTGTTAGTGTTTCTTGTCACAAGACTTGCTGTCCGGTTCACCAGTTCTGATATCTATTGCAACTGTAAGTTATTTATCAGCAAATGAATGATTGAATGATTTTTCTATTTATTTTATTATTGCACACGCAGTCAGCCGCTAGCTCACGGAAAGGGAACAAGAGCAAAGCTTTTTAAATGTGCGCGAGTATCACGATAATCAGCTTAGGCTATGCTTACTGTATAAAACAAAAACATTTAGATGTAGTTTCAGACAATGATAATGGCCATGATTAGCTCACTGATTTGTGGCACAGACTGTTACTAATATGATTAATTTAACGGTGCAATCAATTGACAGTATAATCACGACGATGCGCTATACTTGTCTTTATTTGGAAAAAAATTGATTACAGAGGAATAAAACGCCGTCGATGACGGCCAATAAAAATGCCATCAGACTCAAGCTTTCAGCATGCAGCACCGGCATCTACCGTCATCATTCTCCTTTACCGTGTGATGTAAGCCACTTCATCACTGACACTGCGCGAGCCGCAGTGGCCTATAGCACTGCGCAGTTCAACACGCGGCGCTATTATACAGTTCTGTCAAATGCCGGAAATCCACAAGACGAGAGAACTTTATTAACACAAACCCGGACGCGTGCGTTTAACTATACAAACTGATCACTAATACTCAACTCAATTTATCTAATGCAGAAATCAAGTCACAGCGGTCATTAAACTTACCCACGTAATACATTGTAAGCACAAGGCTACAACATATTTTGTAGTAGTATATGCACATAAAAACTGGTATAATACAAAGCATACACTTTTAACTTACTATAACCATAAAACATTGCTATAAAAATGATAAAATGTTAAAAATTGTACTAGTACACAAAAGCCAAAGTAATAAATTTTCAATCGACCCCCGCCAGTACCTATGCTTACAACGCATTACATAGTCACGTTCGATAACACAAGTATACCAAGCCGTTACTGTGACAGAGTTAATGTAAAGAACGCTAGTTAAATAAGGCGACACGCCCAGTACTGTACAAGTTTACGCAATTTTTTAATGAAGTTCTTTCTTGCTAGCATTAACTCATATTTTTCAGACAATGAGTAGGCCTATAGGCTTCTGATTACTGCATACAGACGTAGTAGGCCCCTATCTTTAAGCCATTTATAATAAAAGAAGGAAAAAATAACTCTTGTGTTAATGTTTAATTGGCATGCATGTCAGACGTGGTAACTGTAGTTATTAATACGCCGTCAACAAAGCAGATACATTACATTGTATGATCGTCTGCAACGAACTGACTGACTGAAATAAACTCAGTCTCGTCGAGCTAAAAAACAGTTCAATAAACAGCGTAACGAGCACTCGAAATCGCAGTAGTTTTTGTAAGAAGTAACAGAACGTAAGCAATAACTTTATATCTGTATTTACACTCGGCCGGAACTGAGAACTGTTCGTCTATTGGCCTGTGCGCTAATCGATCAGAGAAAGGTCAACGTACAGTGGCGAAGCTGTAGCGACAAAAATAAAACGAGACGAAATAAACACAACTGAAATAAAAAAAACCTAAAATAAAAGTAGTAGCGCGTGGCTTTCATTTTAACCCACGCCAGGCCCAGTTGGTACTTGGATGGGTGATTGCCTGCGGGCAGATAAACCATTTTGGTATGTAACTAGCCACCTACATTAACTCAGCCTTCCATCCCTTCGGGGCAGGTAAATCGAGTACCGGCTTATTTGGTTGGGGTTAAAGCAGGGCGCTTTCGCCTGTGTCGGGTGGCAGGTAACACTGCGCGATCCCATACGGCGGGTGACGCTCCGTAGCTCTGAGATAGGTTTTCTATAAAGAGCTATAACATTTAACCATTTAACCATTTCCGTCGCTCCGCACGTGCCTTTATGAATATTCATCGCGCGGTGTGGCGACGGCGGCAGCGACCAGGAAACAAGAGCGACTTGAAGGCGCGCCTGAAGTCGACATTGAACACAGTGTAAATGATAGGGTTAATGGTAGAGTTGACGTAGCCCAGCCAGACTATGAACGTGACGGCACGCTCGCCCACCGCGTCAGAGCAGACCTCGCCACAGAACGGAAACACGACATAGATCACGAAAAACGGGAGCCAGCAGACGACGAACGCCGCCATTATGACAGCCATTGTGCGCGCGACCCGCCTCTCCTTGGCAGTGGCCTGGCGTTGCTTCTCGGCCAACACGCGGTCCACAACTTGACTCCTGCTGCTGATCGACTGCGCCAGGCTGCCGCTGCCGTAGTCGGCACTCGTGCCTGCAGGACTGCCGACTGCTGACATCGACGTGCACTTCGACTGACCCACGAACCTCGGGATCGATAAGCGGCGTCTGGTGTCGGCGCTCCAGCGACGTTTCTTCGCACCCATTCTGACTTCCGCCGAATGTGCCGATGACGTGCCACACACTGCCGCCGTGTCAGCATTCGCTGTAGTGATTTTTACTTCCGGTCGAGCGACTGAGAGACCGGAAGTCACGTGACGATCGACACAGCACTCGGACACGCAGCGCACGTCGGAAGATAAGTTGAATATTACCGCCGGCGTGACGTCACTGTCGGAATTTCCGCTCTGCCGGTCCATCGGTTCTCGATCGAACTCGACCTCCGGTGGCTGATCTGCTAGTGGCGTCATCAACACAGCTGAACCACACTGGACGACTGTCGGTGTCATGTCGGCTGTTGGCGGAGGATTTAGTCTGAAGTGTTTATCGATTACTGCTTTCGGTTGCCAGCGGCAGACGACAGCCGGAGATGTGGTGGAAGCTGGCGCGCGTATAGGCTCACTGTCGTCGTCATTTGTCAGTGATTCTATGCTAGGTACTTCTACTTCCAGTACTTCCGGTTTGTTGCAATCCTTTCTGCGACTCGCAGTAGCAGTCGCCTGCACGCGGTCGTCTTCTCGGTTTATCCCTGTCGCCCTGGCCGCTGCGACTGAGTCCGACGTCTGACCGTAGTGTTTGGTTCTCGCTCGCAAGCGGCGCCTCGTGGCGACGTAGATCTTGACGTAAACGAACGTCATAAGTGCGAGTGGGATGTAGAACGACCCTGCGGCACTGTACAGCACAAAACCACGATCATCCGTCAGCTGACATCGCCGGGTTAACTCGTCGTACAAGCCGGCTGCGTTCCACCCGATGAGCGGCGGCACACTGATGACAGCACTTGTCATCCAGATTACACACGAGCATTGACTGACCACGGACAGGGACTGACGTCACTGGTCATCCAGACCACGGCGACGGTCGCCAAGACGCGTCTAATGGTTCGGCGCTGAGCGTAGCCGATCGGGTCGTGAATCGCTCGGTAGCGGTCGAGTGCGATAGCGCACAGATTCAGTATCGACGCCGTACAGGTGAGTATGTCGCTGTACATCCAATACAGTCACGTCCAGTATACAGGTGAGAATGTCGGCGGTCAGCCAGACGTGGCAGACGACGACGCCGAACGCCCAGCGTGCGTCGAGAATGTAGTTTGCGACGTTGAACGGCATGACGAGCAACGCCACGGCCAGGTCAGCGACTGCTAGAGACACGATGTAGAAGTTCTGTACTCCACGCAACGGTCGGTACGTGAGCACAGAAAAACCCACCGGCTCGACTATCTATTAAGAAAAAATTACTAAAACTGCGACCGTTACATTACAACTAACAAATAGCAGAGATCAGATCTGCAGATAGTTACGGTTTAAGACTACACGGACGAGTTCATAAAGATCAAATGAGTGTTTACATCAATCTGGTACGTGAACACAGAATTACCGGCTCAGGTGTAAACGAACGAAACCTGTGCATGTCTTCAGCTTTGTTCGTACAATAATTGATAACGAAGGTCTGAGATATACAGACCTCAGCTCAACTACATGTACATTTACTTGCAAACGAACGAATCCCGTGACGTCCGCAACAGTAACTGAGCTAAAATGTGTATTTTTCGGCTTTCGCCTTCTGATACTGTGAACACTGAAAAGTTAAAATGTGAAGGCAGCAGTACGTGAACACAGACAGAACGACAAGCACATTGCCGAAGATGGTCGCCGCAATGCACGCGGACATCACCAACGTGGCCGCTATCATCTCCGCTGCTGGACGAATCAACGTTTCACCGAAACCGGAAACTGCAATTAGTTCGGTCGACGATGCTGTTATATTGCCGTGGCCGACTGGACACCTGGTCGTAGTGAGGTCCGAAATGCGGAATGGCCGAGACACCATTGAGACTGCAGTTGTTGTCGTCGGTTCCATCCTGTGATCGACCGACAATGCATTCAATAAACTACACTGTGTCTCAAAAAAACGTCCCACTATGTAATTGTCCACATCTTTGTTAAATATTGACCGATTTTTATAATTTTTACTGGCACACTTTGTGGATAAGTAGCAGTTGTGTTATTATTAAACATACTACCACACCTTAACTGCGTCTTTACACTACCATTTGAAACTTAAATTGTCAAAAATGTCGAAAATCCTAGTAATACATATGTAAAAATTATTTTCTAAAAACAATTTTCGAACATTTTTTTATGTTAATAGCTAATAATGTTTAGTTTCTAATGCATTTCTTGTGTTTCTAAACAAAAACAAATGATATTATTGTAAAAATAATTTGTCATGCAGTGACAATACACAGGTAATGTAACGTGCATTCAGCAATGGGTACAAGGCTTTAACTAAAAACTTTTTCGAGTTTAAAAATGCAGTTCGCAAAAATACTGAAAAAATTTCCGAAGACAAACAAAAACAGGGAAGGACTGGGACACGCTACTAAAAACATTTGGTCAATAGGAAGAGCCGAACAAAGACATGAGAGCAGCAGATTGAAACATTCACGTAACTGAAGAGAACGTGACCACTGTGGATGAACTGGTAGCCTTACTAAACCACGAAGGCCAGAAACAAACACACCGTATAACACGCCAGATATCCACAAAGACGGGTCTAATACAGTGTAGCATTGTACAGATCATTCGTCGCGATTTTGGTCTGAAGTGTTTTTCATCTTCCAACACGGCTGTTGCCTGGTATTGCTAGTTTTTTCTTGCATTTATATTTCACAAGGTAGTGTAGTGACGCAGTCACGGTGTAGTGGAATATTCAATAACCGCTTTATTGCAAATTGTTCAAAAAGTGTGCCAGTGAAATAATTTCTAAAATCGGTTAATATTTGTCAAAGATATAAACAGTTACAAAGTGGGACGTTTTTTTGAGACACAGTGTATAAAAACACCCTCGATAAAAGGCCTTGCCACTATAGTGCTACCACGTGGCAAATACGTTAAAACGGTAAACAACAGAAGTAACGAAGAAAAAAAGTTATCGGATCGCCACCAAAATAATATTTATTTATGACTTTGGTAAACTTAGTGCTCAAAACTTGTTCAAATTCGTTTAGATGTGACAGACTTGTCGGTAAAAATACTGTCACGTTTTTACGAGCAAACATATATCGAGATCGTTCGGCGCCTATCGTTTTAGTAACGCGACACATTTACCTGCAGTTGCTGTTAGACACTGTCTTGAACTCAGTCAGCTGATAAACAAAATCTCAAAGCAAAATGACGTCAGCTATCACCGTGACGGCGTCGGCATCGACGGGCGTCGCATCCTGTTATTTCTGCGCGCCAGCAGTGTGCTCTAGCAAAGGCAGTGATGGCTCTATCAGTTGCAGCAGCTGATGCAGCGCGTATTCAAACGTCTTTAGCCGTGTGTCGTCGGTTGCGAACTTGCGGCGCCCGCTGCCAGCTGCACTCACATGGGCCAGAAAAACGTGCCACTTTACTGTTGTCCACATCTTCGCCAATTATTGATTGATTTTCAAAATTCTTTCACTGGCACACTTCGCAGACAATTTGCAATAACGCGGTTATTACATATTTCATTACACTGTAAATGCGTCTTTACACTACCGAGTGAAATATCAATGAAATATGCATACATAACGATAATAACAAACATTTTAGTAAAATTGAAAAAAACACTTCAGACCAACATTGCAGTAAATGATCTGACACTAGACTGTGTGAGTTTAACACAATTTAGTGTCATACAGATCATTCATCGCAATGTTGGTCCGAAGTGTTTTTTTACATTTAGTCATTTACCTAAATTTTTGTTATTATCGTTAGTTTTTGCATACATTTATATTTCACAAGATAGTGTAAAAACACATCTACCGTGTGTTGAGATATATGATAATCACATTATTGCAAATTGTCTGCAGAGTGTGCCAGTGAAAGAATTTTGAAAATCGATCAATAATTGGCGAAGATATGGACAAAAGTAAAGTGGCACGTTTTTTCTGTAGTAACTGCGATCCTGGGATCCCAAATCCCGGGATTGGCGTCGTTCCCATTCCGGGATTTCGGGATTACAAAAACTTTGTTAAATAATAATTCATCGACTGTTGTAGCTGATAAAGTAACAATTATAGCCGTTGATTAGAATATTTCGTGCGCGCAAGTTCTCACTTGGCATATTGACAGTCAGAGTCACTCTAAAGTAGAGATACATGTATCAGGCCTAAATAACAATCAATGTGTAGCCCCAATCCCGAGAACAGGATCCCAAGAAATAAATTTCTTAATCCCGGATTCCTGGCTCGAGAAAACAATCCTGAGATTGCAATCACTACTCACGCGCTGTTCCGCTCCAGACGTACATTAGTGCGTTTCTAACAAACTCGATGTTCGATGTAGAAAAATAACCTTTTTCTTTTTTCTTTTCGACTTGGGAGTGTGCGTCGTCATACATTGTGATAGGCCTATTGGTATATTCTAAAGAAATTTTGCAGTTTTTTCTTGGCCTCCCTGATATTTGTCTTCTTTGGTTGTGTTACTGTATGTCGCAATAGTTTATACGATATTTGAAATAATCGAGCAGAAGTGAATAGCGCTGCATAAATAACCTACAGTTTAGAAAAAAATTTTGCCGTAAAATTTTGCTTTAAAAATTACATGTAGGTCTCGTAGTCAAACATGCAAGAATCAGTTTTTGGACGTGTCACGCATTTATTTTTTCATATCACACGATCATTCACCACTTTTGTAGTGTTTAGCGTCGTTATTCCTGGTAGCCTATTGCCGATCACAATCACAGGATCAGAGTGGGCATGCCAATTATAGGTTTGTCAGTATTTTGGTGTCCAGTGCGAGACCATGTATAGTGGCAGGGTTAATGGAGGTCGCGCAATGTTCATTAGTCTAGTGATTAATGAGCAGGTTTCATCAGCCATTAATTTCTACGGTTCAGCGTTCGCCGTTTGCACAAAAATCCACATCATGTGTAGCAGTCTGTCCATCTGCATTGACAGAATAGCTCAGTGATGTCGCTGTGAAATTTATAACGTGGTAACGTTGCGCATTGGATTGGAGCAGCTCGTCAGAGGTGTGCGAACGGACAAATTTCTGTTTGCACTTTTTTGGCTGATGGCGGACCCTATAGCTCCTAGCTATCGTATTCTAAACACGTCGTAAAATATAGTCAGCTTTAGAATATATCATTGTTTTAAATTTTATTTCATTGTAGCGTTGCGTTTCATATGAGATGGAATACTGAATGATCAATTACGTGCAAGCAATTGCTAATTTACTAGAGTACATTAGCAACAAACATTTGGATTAAGTTAATATTTGAT
>Ga0209671_1002668_pt1 | contig 16567 bp, 7 predicted proteins | sample WorMetHERISLAND2_2_FD_187401 | JGI IMG/M metagenome (GOLD analysis project Ga0209671, IMG submission 187401) | Marine gutless worms symbiont microbial communities from Max Planck institute for Marine Microbiology, Germany - Olavius geniculatus... | ecosystem: Host-associated > Annelida >...
TAATAAGGTTGAGTGGTAAATTTTAAGAGTGTTTTAATAAAATTTTAAATATAAGTTATAATAAGTGTCAGAAAGGTTTAGGTATAGCTACAGAGTAAGTTTTCATTTTTCAAAAAATAGTGCACAGTTTGTAGGGCCGCACAATTGAAATAAATTGCTCTGTATGCTCATGCAGTTAACTGAACAAGATTGTAGCTATCAGCCAACATTAGTGTAGATTGAAAATTAGTGCATAGCTCAAATTATTTGAAAAAAAATGTTTAATATGTCCTTCAATGTTTTTAAAACTTGCTATAACTCATATGTTAACACTTAAGTTAAATACTTCAAAAATTTACCACTAGACCTTCTGTCAATCTGAAGAAATTGTATGTTTTTGGATATTTATATTTTACAAGGTAGTGTAGCGACATAATAAGTATGATATGCATGCCACTGAGTAGCAAATTTCTTACAAAGTCCGCTGGTGAAAAAGTTATACAAATTCATCAATATTTAGCAAAAGATATGAACAAAGCACAATAGCTTACTTTTTTGGCCCACCCTATATATATTTATAAATACTATTCCAGTCTGATAGTTGGTGTGGTGGTTTTAATCGCTTGTTTTAACCGACTGGAAGTTCATTTCGCAGTTTAGGCGTAAGTTCGAAATTACTGCATTTAAAAGACAAGCATCAAAAACAGAAACATCACACATCTTCATCGAATTAGAGTCAACACGCGCACAAGATGGACCACAGCTGTAACACATATGCGCAAATGACGCAAAGCATTATATGCTCTGGGTCCCCGTAATAATGAACCGGCTAATAGACATATAGTTTCGATCTTATACTGCATTTGTATAGGCTGTGTATGTAGCGCTATTTTCACAGCCGTGTTTCGATAGACGGCCAAATATAGCCGAATATTTAAGATACTTGTCCCGTGTCGTCAAGCCTCAAAGCCGGATATCCTTGCTACATTCCTGCAATGATAATAATAATAGTAGTATAATAATTAACAGTAGTAGTAGTCATAGTAAATTGTAGTAGTAAGTAGAAGTGTACATACGCGTTTATCAGCCCTATACCACGCCATAGCATGTCCATATCACCTCGTAAACTCCGGCTATTGTCGAAGACAACAAGCGTACATACGTCGGCCTATATTCTGCCACGCACCGACGACAACGATGACGACGACGAACGTTTGAGACAGAGGTGAACATCGACCGATGAGTGACACAAGCGCAGCCCAGTGCCGACTTATTACGCGGCCGTCTGCCGAGCTATACATGCACGTACTAGTTCCCACTCCACTCCGCTGCGCAACGTTGAATTTAATCAGGAAACTTTTGAGTTGAGCATTGTCGCAGCGGTTACTCGTGTCCCGAGGGATTAACGTTCAGACCAATTCCGGTGTTTCTACGCCATTTTGTTTTCGAGTAAAAAGCCCGTGCGAGACAGACGGACAGACGGACGAACGGGCAGGATCCGTAATGCGGCCTATTAGGACGACCGCGCAATAGCAGATGGAAGGCGTCGACGCCGCAGCAGCTCAGACGTTCCTTATCAACAGTCAGTGAGTAACTGGGTGTCGCCGAATTAATAGCGATGAGAAAATATAATATTAATATGTACGAATATTATAACGAACAGTACGTATTTACAACAGAGGCGAGTGACGCAGACGCCAAGAGCGAAATATTTATACGTGTATATACAGGGTGGGCCAAAAAACCGTACCTGTTTGAGCGTTGATAACTCAGCGACGGTTAGTGGTAGAAAGACGTGTGATACGTCAAAAGTTTCAGAATGCTGTAAAGAATAAACGACACATTTGCATAGTGAAGCATTTAAATATTCTTTGCCTGATTTACACAAATCTGCCCACCCCTAAAATGATGCTAAATTGGCAATAACACATGAATTTAAGTTGATTTTCATTCAGCATACAGTGAAATATCAACAATCGTTAACACATATGTTGATTTTAGATAAAATTCGACATAGGCAGTAGTCCACTTTTGCATTCATAACCGTAACCTGTCTTTTTAAATAGCTGATCGATCGCTGGAGTCAATGTGTTCAGGATCAGCTGAGCCCAGCATTCGATTATCACACGTTTTAGCTAGTCAGTTACTGAAATTTTGTGACCATGCTGTTTGTTGTAATGCCCCACACTGAATAATTCACAGAATTCAAATCTGGACTTTTTGGCTGTGTATTTTTAAGTTCAATGTACTCGGGCACATGGGAGTGCAGGCAAATGGATAATTTCAGGGGGTAATGAAAATTTATGCAAATGAGGCAAAAAATATTTAAATGATTTGCTATGCAAGATTGGTCCTTTTTGTCTCCAACATTCTAAAACTTTTGACATATCACACGCCTTTCTACGGGTAACCGTCGCTGAGTTATCAACGGTCAAACAGGTCCGGTTTTTTTGGCCCACCCTGTAGATAGCATTGCAGCGAATAGACCGAGCGGCCAGCGAGCGTAAGATGAGTACAGAGCGACGTAACTGAACTAAACTGAACTGACATAGTTTAGTTTTTGACGAACTGGCCAATCGGCAATCAGTAATGTATTATAGTATGGACGGCGTCGTTGACCTACGTGATTACGCTCTCGTACGCGTCAACAAATGACCAATAGGCTCGCCCTGCTTGCCAATTGGTCAGTTCGTCAGAAACTTGACCGTGTCAGTTATACCCCGTTTACACGATGAAGCTGGCTCGTCCAGCTAACATATGTTGGCTGGACGAGCTAACTCGATGTTTGCTCGACGTTTGCTCGATGCTTGCTCGATGTTTGCTTAATGTTTGCTTTGTGTAGGCTATGCTTTATGCATGCTTTATATTTGCTCGACATTTGCTCGACGTTTGGTCGATGTCTGATCGATGTTTGCTTGATCGTGTAAACGGGGTATTAAGTTCAGTTGAGATCGCTTACGTCGTTCTGTACGCGCGTTAAATTCACCATAACGCAGCAACAATTAACGTTTACATCGCAGTCAGTGTACGTACGATTTGACTAGGCCCTACTACATTATGGGTATGGGTGTTTGCAGTCATGCCGTTGGGAAATTGTTCCTTTCCCTGAATTTAGGCTGTCGGAGAATTTTCTTTTTGTCGGAAACTTTTCGTACAAATCTACACTGCAAAACGTGAGGCTGAAAATACTCATTTCAGGGAAGTTAGGGGCATAATATGAAAACTATAAACAGCAACCATATGCTATCTTTTCTGTCACGAATCTGCAGCTGTCTATCGAAAAATCTCAACTTCTTGACCGGGATACACCCCTGCCGCAATCTTTGACCCATGATGCTGCCGCTGGTGTTTGCTTTATCCAGTTCCACAAGATATTGGGGAGATACAGGTTGTTGTGGAATGGTGCGAAAGCCAACGAGCAAAAATCTCTAGGCCTACGGCTGAGAGCGGGGGCGGGGTTGTTGGATGGGCTTTTGGAGAAGGGCTTTCCTGCGAAAGCGCTATAACCTCCTCATGCAGAACTCATCATTCGAGGGTTTCCGCCGTTTTAGCACTCCGGATAGCGTCTTTCCACGCCACGTATAACGTGGCTAATTTTGAATCACAAAAATGCTGATCGCTGTTCTTTGAAGGGGGTGGGGAACTGGACATGATGCAGTTAAAAATTTACCCCAGTAACTGCTTGGATAATAATATTCGTTGCTGGGAACGGGAACAAGTGGGAAGAGGAATAGAGTTGGCGGGTAATATGCGAACGTGAATGGAGTGTTACGGTGGAAATGGGGACGGAAAAGTCACTCCCGCCCCGCACACCTCCAATAGCGCCTGGAGTCTCTAGTAGGCGTCGCCGGAAGCGGAAGTGACGTCAGAGGGCGGTGGCGGCGGTGGCACGGCGGTGCGCGCGGCGACGAGTCCGTTGAAGTCGATTGGCATCGGAAAGATGATAGTCGTCGACTTTTCGTCGGAGATCTGACTGAGTGTCTGAAGGTAGCGTAGTTGTAGCGCAGACGTCGATTCGCTGATGATGTCGGCGGCGTTCTTCAGAGCCCGTGCTGCCTGCTTCTCTCCCTGAGCCGCTATCACCTAACAGTCACGCCAGCAGTTCCAGCACATCATTACATGCAGAATCTCTCTTGCAGGGAACGGCGCAAAATTGTTTACAACACGCACAATATCTAAGCTCAAAATGTAAAATGTGTTGGCTTCTGACTCCACCGGAAAAGCTTACAGCTGGATTTTTTGAAGACAGCAAAGAATAAAACAAAAAAGAGAAACAACACATAAAAAATTAAAATTGCAGAGAAAATGTGTATGGAAATAAAGGAAGGAAGAGAAAGAAGGAAAAATAAAAAAGGAATAAAGGGAAGCAAAAAGGGTGATAGAAAAATGCCCTCATGCATTTTTTCTTTTTCTTTATTGATTTGTCCCCGAGAAATATTTTACTGCACAACTTTCACAAATTCAAATGTGTTGTTATGATATTCGAAGAAAATTATGCGCTAACGTAGGCCTATCGCTAAGGTTAATCGGTATAGACGAAGCATACCTTTGCTCTGGCTTCTCGCGTCGCTTCGGCCTCGGCTGCCATTGCACGCTGTAACTGCACCGGCAACCTCACGTCTTTTCTGTATGCAACGTCGCACAACAAATTCGACGAATAAACGACAAATAATTACAAGAAGCCCAGCTGTCGCAAGTGGTTGTCAGTGACCTTCAAGGTTATCCAAGGTCGACGATTTTCATTTCATCTGAAAGAGCGTATGCCATTTTCTATTAACGATTAATAGTAATTTCTCACTGTTTCCGAAATGATGGCAATTTTTTTCCGTTGAAAAACGCTCATTTTTCCTACCTTTGACCGAATTTAAAAATGCTCCCTTTGCACTCGATCGTTGGAGTTTTGCATGCCTATTTTAATACACGCGGCTAACTAACAAAGTAAAAAAATTTTCCCCTACGATCTAACGCTTACACACAATACATTTGTTATAGACGACGACAAACAGATAACCGTAAGTACGGTAGGCTAAAAAGCATTCGGAGTATCAAATGCTCAGCTGCATCAAACGTACCAGAAGTACACTCATACCGGCTAAAAAAACAAACAAAAACAAACCAAAGTCATTTGGCAACAGACAAATTGCTGATCGACGCTGCCACCTGCATGGTAAATCAAGTTTTGGCTGGGGGTTTTACCCCCCCCCCCTCCAAAAAAAATTCCCCTTTGCCTCAGAGATCAGAGATCAGGGACCCTAATGTAACACAGTGTATCATTATACTCCACAAATGTACTAGCCAAATGGCTTCTAAATCCGTCAAACGAAGGTTTTAGCAGGAGCAAAAGTGTGACAGGCAGATAGATAGACGGCAGACAGACCAAGCTACGAATAAATGTATATGAATAGGCGGAATCGATTGCGCTGCAAGAGAGATTCCGTCTAAAATGTTGTTACAGCATGTTACTAAATCAGTCTGACCAGAGACTTACTGAATGATAAAAGGTTACAGGGAAGTACAGTTAATTACTGTGAAAGAGACTGTTTCATAAAACGTCTGAGTGTCTTAGTTAAGAGCTAAGAGCGTAAGTGATGAAACGATGATAGAACTCACATTTCGACTCGTTCGACTTTGACTCCCCAAGGGTCAGTCGCCTCGTCAAGACATGCCTATACAACCAACAGTAAAACATGCTGCTAGCTTCATTGACAAACGAAAATCTTAAACTATAATGGCATATGGGCCTATTATGATAAAAACCGGTAAACAGAAACTTGACTAAATCGCATAATCACCGTTCACTAATAAAAACAGTTCTTATAACAACCTAAAATATGACCATAAAAATTTATTCTTCTATTCTTATTCTTAAACCAAGCGACGAAATCAAACGTAGTTGCACGTATACGGTAGGTACATGTATACCGTATAGCGAGCGTACTTGATATTAAAAACCTGCATAAAATGGCTGATGTTCTCGCGATCAGACAGAATCTCAGAGAGATTCTTTGTGCCGAGGACGTTACGAAGTGTCGTCTGAGCCAACAGCCGAGTCGATCGATGAGCGTCCTCGACGTTTGTCACCGAGATTGTCGCGTTAGACACTCGGTAATAAACGACGGCGTCCACGCATACCGTCACTGAGTCTTTCGACAGTATCTGTTAGCATGCATTGCGATTAAACATGCACTAGAAATATATGTCAGCTCAGTACGACATATTATGCGGCAGTCTGCCAAAAGCTGCGCAACCCTGACTCTTAACCTGACCTTTAAGCTAAAAATTAATACATCGTTTACTCCTACCCTGCGGAATGTTAACGCAAATTTGATTTTTCTACGTCTTTTCTTTGTTGTCAATTTATAGACCGTACGTGAGAGAAGAACAAACGGACGGACAGACGGACGGACGGAGGGGCAAGAACTTTAATGCGGCCTATTTGGACGGCCGCATAATAGATAGGTAAATATGTAAAACGTATATCGAGCGAAAAGCTATAAATAGCTAATCCTGGGGCTTTGTTAGCCTAATGTTTAAGCCTTTCAATCTATCTGAAATCTGAGCCGACTGCATTGTGGCTGTAGCCTACAGCTGAAGTCGCGAAAGTCGTTTTACATCACTCGACGAAGTTTTGTCACAACTTGAAACCTCCCAAGAAATAATGTGGTGGCGACGCGTTCGTGTTGTGGCAAAATATTTTGTTAATCCAACTTCCTAAAAATGTGCGCTAAAAAATTCTGAAAAAACCAATATAATACCAATATGCGTGATTTCATGACAGAAACTTGAAATAAAAATTTTGACGGACGCCATGACAGACGCCGGTTCTGGTTGACCTAGGGAGCGATATATAAGCTATCCCGCCATATTTCTCGGGTTGCTTTTTACCACATATTGACGTTTTTTTCTATCATAGACATCGCAGGCCTATGCAAAACAAAGACATTGACATGACATAATATGTCGTACCTCTTGCGGTGGTACGTCAAACGACACAGTTCGCAGGTCGACTTTGGTGTAAGTATCGGTACACGGCAATACGAAAAACAGACCTGGCAACAGGCAAAAACACGAAAAAACATTTTATTATCTCTCATGGTCCAAGAAGACAAAACGAACAATCATCACAGGCACAGCTACATGAGAACAACAGGGTGGTTAGACTATTGTTTTGGTAATCTTTATTCACCAACATAATGTGGTAGAAAACAAAACAAAAATATGTACAACAGTTACTGGGCTATAGCATATCACAGACACACATAACCTTAACTATAAGAGTATTCTAACAGCTTAACGTACAGCGTTAAAGTTCAAGTTTGTTTACAAATTTCTGAAATTTACAGGGAATTATCTCGCTAGGTAACTTAAATATGAAATAAATGCAGCAATCTCCTATTATATCAGTGTTACACGTGCGGAATAATTTCATCATTTTTTCATCGTGGCCTAAAGATGTTGGTGGTGGTGTTATAGCTTTAAATGGAAGCCCGGAGCGTCACCTGCCGTACTGGATTCCACAATGTTACCTGCCACCCGACACAGGTAAATGCGCCCCGCCTCAAGCCCAGCCAGATAGGCCAGTACTCGACTTACCTATACCAGTGAGGGATGGAAGGCTGAGTTGACCAGGCGGCTGGTTATATACCGAAATGGTTTATCTGCCCGCGGGCAATCACCCATCCCAGTACTAACCCGGCCCAGCGTAGAGTAGATTCGTTGATCGAATAAAACGCGTTACCGCTAAGCCACGCCACAATGTTGTGGGAAATTTTAAACCATGGCTACATTAATGCATTTAGGGGATTAAAAAAAGAACGACTGGTATGAAGGATAGGGTATAAAAACGGAAAGGACACTGAAAGCAGAGGAAGGAAAGAAGGAAAAGAAAGTTCGCTTATGTAAAACCACCCGTCGCCTATGAATTTTATCACAGCATATTTATAACCGACGGAAAATGAGAAAGTTTTTTGGAGCCAGACACAGGTCAGCTTACGTTTGACAAAAAGTACTTTCGAAAGTCTTGCAAATATGTCTCAAATTACGAGAAAGACAAAATGAGCCATTTTCGCGACACACTGCGTGTAGACCCTATATGTATTTGAAACTAAAGAAAAGCTAAGAAAAAATCAGAACAATGAGCACGCAAAAAACACAGAGAGGTCCTAAAATCCTTGAGAGAAATCCGAGCTGAGAACTTAATCAAAGAGCATTAATAGAAGCCTTTTTTCTGTGACCTAACCGTGTTTATGTCTGCATATGTGAAGATGAACGCGAATGCAAGAACTTATATTACAGTAATAACAATAACGCAGTCTCATTCTTAGACACTTTTCCGTCCGACTAGTTTGCCGCGGCAGCCACTTGCTTAGCTTAAGCCTAGATTTTTACCCTAGAAAATTGAGTACTGAGGGTTTTAAAAATAGTAATATTCTTAATAAGGTATAGGTTGCATGCAATACAGTCTCTTCCCGTGCATATTATACCTGGTCCTTATGTGGTCTACACCGTGGTCCATAAACACGTGCCACTATTATTTTTTGAATAACTCCATGAAACATTGGCCTATTTTTAAAAAAATGTTGGCGTGCAACATCAGGAAGAAACTCCACGCAAATGACCATAGTTTTGGCCACCTCACTTTATTATTGTCGCTACACTACCTTGTGAAATGCAGGTTATTGAGCCTGCTGTTGGCAAGTGGTGTTAATGTTTGCCGCTTGTATTCATGCTTCAGAAGAACATTTTGAGCACATGCAGTAATAAAGATGATGTGACGTGACACGTGAGACTTTTAGAGATACAATAGTTGCCATTCGTGTTTGTCGATTTTCAGTTAATCATTTCTGAGCCGACGTGTACGCTATCCAGTATGAATTCAATGTTGTAAATGACCAAACTACGACCTCTGCATTTCACAAGGTAGTGTAGCGACAGCATTAAAGTAAGGTGGCCCAAAATACAGTCATTTGTGTCAAGTTTCTTCTTAATGTGGCACGCCAAAACTACTAAAATCTACCAATGTTTCACGAAGCTATCCAAAAAAGTAAATGTGGCACGTTTATTCATGGATCACGGTGTATATGCAGCTCACTTGCAAGGCACTGCACTAACTGAGACAACGAAATTAGCCGACACAATGAATGATTTCGATGCCGTCGACCGGAGAAACGGCCACCGCGGTATATTTTCTAAGCGAATGAAGCGGACTAATAATAGCCATACAGTGTAGGGCTAGTCGAATTAGTGTCAAATTACTGACGATCATTGCTGCTAATGGTAATTCTCTTTTCTGCTAACATAGTCGCTACCTTCCTTCCCTCGCTTTGCAAAATTTTTATTATGCAACCGTCGTGATTAACATAGACCTTGTCCGTCCGTCCGGTCGTCTGTCCGTATAGCTTGAGAACAGAAAGGCGTAAAAAACCAAGATTTAATGTAAACGTTTGTCGAAGCAAGAGCAACCGGTGTGCCATTTTTGGTTCAAAATTTAGAACGTTAAAGTTACCTAACGTTAACAACAGATGGCCGCATGCACGTCGGCACTAGGCAAAGAGCAACTAAAAAGTATTAGTAAAATTTGCATTTGCATCTAGTTATTATTTTAATATGCGATGACAAAAAGTTTATGAGTATAAAAAGTCGTTATCTTTGAAGCACTGGATTTACATTACATTACATATTTTTAATGTGGCCTAAGTAAAAACTGCTAGGACCACAGATAAAAAAGCATTAGTCACGACAAAAGTACAGAAGGGTAGAACTGTGTGAACAGACATTTTTTCAGTTAGTCGATATATTAAGTAAGGAAAGACCACGTGTTGATTTTTTATTTAACGCTAAATTGCAAACGTTTTTTTTCTGAATTGCAATTTATTTTTTAACGTTTATTGTCTCTATGCATAAGGACTGGAGCTGGACCGAACACAAGAGAAGTCGACACTCAAGTAGCAAGAGTGAAGCCGACGATATGCAGCGCACAGACAGACGTGACGGACGGACGGACAGACAGACGTGACCGCAATACGGACTAGCTGCGTGAATAGCGTTGACGAAATTCGTGTCTACATCGTGTCTAACGACGGCAGGCGTCGTTGCTGTCGAGTAATGTCTTACTATAGCTGTTCTGCATAGTCGCGACTGGCGCAGCATAGCAATCTGTTACCTACGTCGGCTCAGTTTTTAAGGGCTGGTCCGATTACTCGAATACTCGAGTTGCTCGAATCCAAAAATTAATTTTAGTGATGTTTTTAAACTCGAGCATTTGCTTAAAGTATTTACGTTAGAAAAAAATATTCAACGGAAAACTATTTAGTACAGATTTTAAAAATTACGGCGTAAAATGTGTAATAAAATTGTGTTTTGATCAATATCATAAACTTGTAGAAACAACTGAACTTAAAGTTATACTAATGTCTGCTTTCATTTGCACAGTTTAAACTGATCACAAAAGTCCTGTAAAGTACACTTAACATTGTGTTAGGCCTAAGGCAGACCCTAATGTAATATTCGGAGACTACAACACTTATACTTACTTTATCTTCGTTAAATGAATACTAGAGTACTCGTTGGGCTAATTCTCGAGTACTAAAATAATAAATTAAACGAATAGCACAGCCCTAGAATTTTTACACGACGACGGATCGTGAAGATAACGGTTCGCGGGGCTTGGAATAGTCACAGTGCAACGCAAATTGCGCCGAACAGCCAGAATTCTGCCACAAAGCTAAATTGCCTCAGATCTACCATCGTGAGCTCTCTGTATTCTAATTCTATTCAAGGAAAGGCTGTAAAAGCTGTGGCTATATAAGTCTGTATGCAAACACAGAGCGTTTACAAACGTAGTTTCCCTCTCGTATCACATATGCTACCACCATGTCTAAAACGTTTGAAAACAAACATGTTTCAAAACATTTTCAGCAGGATTTTGCACGACTTGAAAGAAAAATGGTTGCTCGTAAAAAATTAAACAAAAGCGCAAGCCTTGCTCAAGACTAAATACTGTCCGCGGTAGCCGAATTGTCATGGACACAAAAACAAAAAAAAACAAACTAACCTTTTGTTCTTTCAGTATGACCTTAAAATTTAATAGGGTTTTAAATATTGTCGAAGTACATGTACGTGCAAAATGTTATCAAGCTAAGTGTAGCGGTTCATGACTTATCGTGGTAACAGTGAAACCCCCAAAAACAGCGACGACGCAGAAAACAATACTGTCGTCGCGTCGATAACGTAAACGGTAAAATATTTATACGGTTTGTTAAACTAAATTGCTGTAACCACGTGTAAAACATTTTAGCAAGCGACTTTTTATGTAGCTCTATGCGTAACCATTTTTACAACCATTTCCTATTTGCAAGCCGTGTGCGTCTTGCGATCCTCTCCTGAAATGTTATGCAGATGTCTAATAGCGCAAAACGTTCGTGCAACTATTTTGAGTTTCAAAGCTCACTATTAAAATCGGTGCAAATTTTAGTTTATTTAGAGGATGCATAATTATCGTCGCTGTACGTTGTATGCCAGCTCAGATGCACGAATGTAGGCCCACCCACCTGGTCCTTTCGCCCCGACAGGCAGCAAACGTCCAAGGCGGAAAATAACTGCTCTTTCGTATTCTTGAACAACCTGAAGCACAGCAAAACACGCTAACTTGCATACACTATACCGTATCACGTTATTTTCAGATGTTGCAAGCCACAGTTAAGGCATCCTGGAGCCTGTTAGGCCTATGTCTTGCCAACTGTGTTTTGGGAGTTTTAGACTATGTAGGCATACTCGTATTTTGGTGAATAAATGATAATGATGCAGCTAATGCAAAATAAACAAAGTGCAAAGCATAATCAATTTTAAAATGAATATATCGCCAAAATAGTGCGTTTTTGACATGCATTTCTGTAAAAGTCAAAACACGTTTTAAAAAAACAGCCGAGCCAGATTTTTATAAGCCTACATGTGAAGCCCTGGGCAACGCTAGGCCGCCAGCCAATCCATACACATATAATCTATTCTCCACCCTAATCAAAGCCCTATAATATTTTTTCATTTTTGTGCAAATTTGAGATTGTATTTAATATAACAAACAACTGTTAAAACCATTTTAACTACATTTTAAGTCTTTTTGAACAAATTATTTCATTATGTGAGATGGAATATACTGAAGGCTAACATGACTTTGATGAATTGTTCCTTTCCCCTTTCCGTATTCGATTATTTGAAGCAACATAAGCAAAAGTAGTTATATTTTCACTTTTTTCTAAAATTGATTATTAAGCAACAATGCAGACGTGAAGACTTCTGTCTACTGCCCAGCTTTCACAGTCCTAAATCCGTCAGCGCAAAACTACCTTTTCTTATAAAAGCACTTGAGGACAGGCTGTAAAGAGTTGGTCTGCCCGGCCGGTCGTTCGGTGAAACATTAAAGATGTTTTCGTTCGTTTGAATGGAGACGCGGAAAGCATCAATCCCACTGAACGCTGCAGCATTAGGATGCACTTTATGTCGAAGGCCCCCAAGGAACCGGCGCGTGGCCGGGACTATCTCTCGCATCCAGACACCCGTATTGTAGTTCTCCTGTCTTATATACGACGCTGTTTCGCCACCCGCCCGCATGGCAGACTTACGAGTCAATCGTTGCGATGAGCAGTTTACTTTCTGCGGCTAAGTTCCGCAGGCATCCAGCGCTGAACAGAAATCGTCCCGAGTAGGTCGCCGAAACGTCAACAAATCAAGTAACTACAGGTCGTAATTTGGCGAATCTGTGCGGTTTATTACAAACAGGCAAAAAAACAAGGAGACATCAACGCGGTTGGCCGTAAAAAGTAATTAAAATGACACATTTTGGAAAATTGCGGTAGACGAAACTGATTTTCCAACTCTGAACTCGTTCACATCGGCAGACAAAGAACGACGCCATTTAATGAAAATGTTACGCGAATCTTAAATACGAAAAAAGTTTCACTTTTTGGCGCATCCTCTATAAGCTGCACCTTTTTTCTGTGCAACAAGTCAGAGATCTCTTGGTGCTGATACACTCAAAAAATCTTTTTAAACGTTGAATTTCTCGACATCATTGCTTCTGACAACGATATTAACTATTACAATTGTATTTAACGTTGTTTTACACAAAGTTGACAACCTCGATCTTACCAAGATTTTTCATCATTTTTTAACACGTAAGTCAAATGCTTTTAACCATTCACAGCAATGGATGCCCTACTCACTCACTGGCTTTTTAGACTGACCTTAAGGCACAGGCAGAGCGAGAATGGTAGACTGAGTAAAACAAGGAACCACGACAGAACGGTGAGAGCCCCGCCACAACACGCGTCATGCTCTGCAGCAGTCTGGCTTCGCTCTGTACCCGGACAGACACACACACAATGTATAAACCAATGATATCCAATAAGCCTACAATTTATAACTCAATGGTATAAACTATATTTGCTGACAACAAGAAACTACATCATCATCATCATCAGTATTATCGTCATCGGGGATCTAGGCGTTTCAGTGAATTAGGACCCGAAGCTTTTGAGAGCTCCCGCAAAAACAGAACGAAGAGGTCATCTAGAACACAGAAAACATCAAAACTTTCAATGGCTGTGGCTTCGCCTCGAACCGTACTTGGGAGCTTGTAGTGGTCCCCGGCCCCCTTATTAATGTCTCTTTCGAAACCGGCCCCCGCTTTCAGTCGTTTTAATCTCGCAACTGAGAATCACAATTCACACTTGAACCACGGTTCCTCACAGTTTTGCGTGCCACTGCGAACAAACACACACGATGAGAAAAAAAGCCAGTCAGATACACACACATAGACAGAAAATATACACTGTGTCTCAAAAAATGTTCCACTTTTTATTGTTCATATCTTCGCCAAATGTTAACGGATTTTAAAATTATTTTACTGGCGCATTCTGCGGACAATTAGCAATAAAGTGATTATTGAATATCGCACCACACCTAAACTGTGTCGCTACACTATCTTGTAAAATATAAATGTACGAAAAAACCAACAATAATAAGCAGCAAACATGTTGATAAACGAAAGACACTTTAGACAAAAACCACAGTGAACCTGTACGATGCTGCACTGTGTTGCATCCGAGCTTTCGGATATCTGGCGTGTTGAACAATGTGTTTGTGTTTTGCCTTTCTGCCTTAGCTAGCCTACCAGTTCATCCGTTGGAGTCACATTCTTTTCAGTAGCCTACGTGCATGCTTTAGCCTGCCAGTCTCATGCCTTTGGTCGTACTTCCTTTTTTCTAAATCTTTGTTATTAACATGCCAAGTTTTTTGCAGTTTGCCTTCAAAACTGCCACCAGTATCCTTTGAAAACTGTAGTTTTTAAACTGGTGTACGTCGTTAATCAAAGCCTTGTCTCCATTGCTAAATGGCATATTACAATGCCAGTATATCGTCACTGCATTAAAAATTATAATTCGCAATAATATTGTCCCCTTTTGTTTACAAACATCAGAAATGTATCTGAAACTAAGCAAAATTTAATTTCTGCATGAAAAATTGGTAAAATATTTTCAGAATATAATTTTTTTATGTATTATAGTGATTTTAATGATTTTTGACAATTTATGTTTTACATGGTAGTGTACGTAGCGACACAGTTAAAGTGTGGTGGGATGTTTAATTACCTAATCGCCGATTGTCCAGCGAATGCACCAGTAAAAAATTGTAAAAATCGGTTAATTTTTGGCGAAGTTATAGACCGTGACAAAGTGGGACGTTTTTTGAGATACAGTGTACACTGTGTCTGAAAAAAAATCCCCGATGTTATCGATTATAACTTGAACAAGAATTGTGGGATTCCGATAATTTTTTTGATACAAATATTTCTGAGACAATTGGCTGTCAAATGACAGCTCAAGTTCCCACCTCACCTAACGTTTGCTTCTACACTACCTGGAAAACAGATACAGTTCCGGCAACTGCACGAACGCGATCTTAAATTCGCAGCTCAAAGCGCAACACGTGAGAAACATCTTATTTGTCGCGAATTCTACAAAAATGTCAGGATGTCAAACAATTTTACACCGTTGTGTTATATAATGTTGCACGACTGATCGTATCAAAATTTCGACAGTTAGTTTTATTGACCATTCTGATAAATTATTAATTTCATAATAAAAATAAGCCTAAGTCGCTATAGGCCTACGGTATATTGTATAGTGTTGCCTGTTGTGTGCTGCTGTTCCACCTGTCTGTCTGTCTGTTTGTCCTGTTCGTAGTTGATTAGCGTTTCGTGTGGTGTTGTGCTGGCTTCGTGCAAGTGAGGGTGAATCAACATACACAAGACACGTCGCAGCGAATGAAAGCGCCGGACGAAATCGGCGACTTGATGGCATGCCGAACCGCAATTACCACACGACGGTACCGTAGCGCCAACTGTGTGCTTTGTCTGCGCGATACTACGTAGTTTGCATACAGCAGACGACGTCAGTAGATTACGGCCGACGCAGCAAATCACCAGACCCCATGGTATGTACACGACTCGGCAAGGCAAGGCACTTGCACGGGCGGGTTTATTTGGACCCAACGTGATGCCCTGACCTGCATTCCCACACAGCGACGCAAAAAGAACAGACTGAGAAAACGTTTTGTCACAGCTTTGCCGACTTGCGACCGATTTTCAAAAAGAAAAACTTTCGCTCAATCCGGTGACAACTCTAATTGCTGACATGCTTCTGGTACCAGCTGGCGAGGCTGAATAGGGCTTGGTGGGTGGCGCAGCTTGGGCACTTAAAGCAGCCAAGATCACCAGTTCGGCTGATGAAAGATGTGCTTGCAGCATGCATTGTTGTACGTCCATTCGTCCGTCTGCTAACTGCAGCCACGAGTCGCGAAGCTGCAGATGTGACTAATTAACTCTTTCGCCGAAACACTCTTCAGAAAAAAATACAATAAAGCAAATCATACACTTGATGTTCTACCACCACACCTGAAACCCGTCGCTATACGCTACCTTTTGAACTTGTGAAGTATAGCTATACTGATATCTAGGCTGATATCTAGGTTTCTGATACCTAGGCCTATAGGCATAGATATCAGAAACGTCGTGGCGCTTCGAAATAAAAACAACGCAATTTATGTATGGTCTATATGAACTGAACAGCAGATTTCACATAATCCACGTCATCAACAGTAATAATAATAACGATATTTGTACAGTGCCGTCATGCCGTGACTACGGGGTCGCTCTTCGCAAATCGTCGCATTTGCTGATCGATATATCCAACATTCACTCGCACGCACATCTTAAAAGTTTACTTGCATGACACGCAAATTTTTTTTGACAATTTGTACTTCACAAAGTAGTGTGGCAACACCTCTCAGGTGTGCCGGAATTTTTAACGTTTTCTTTGTTGCAAGTCTTCCGAAGAAATGGGAGAATACATCAGTAAAACACTTCTTGATGATCGTGCATTCAGTATTTGGTCAGGTAATGACAAACAAGAAATTTGAGCTAATGCTCACGAGACGCGCGAAAACCTATAGCAGTTCCGGTTCAGTAGTTTAGCTGAAAATTGGGGTGTTCACGCTAAGTTAATATACAAATGCCAAATTCTCTATCTGGATC
>Ga0209671_1002670_pt1 | contig 16566 bp, 6 predicted proteins | sample WorMetHERISLAND2_2_FD_187401 | JGI IMG/M metagenome (GOLD analysis project Ga0209671, IMG submission 187401) | Marine gutless worms symbiont microbial communities from Max Planck institute for Marine Microbiology, Germany - Olavius geniculatus... | ecosystem: Host-associated > Annelida >...
GTAATATCTTACGTGCAAAATGGAATTGATATATTTAGAAAACAGATTGGGGTCAACGTTGACCCCACTGGTATCGGATGGGTGTAAAAATTTGCGGTAGTAGGAGGGTTAAAGTGATTTATTTCCCAGCTGCAGCGTACCGTAAATTTTCCGTGGAAAAAAACACACCGGCAAACCTAGCTTTGTCAAATATTAATCAATCCGTAAAATCATTTACTGGCAAACTCTGGAAAAAATGTGCAATAAAATGATCATTAAATACACTCAAATACTAAATAGTTATTAAAAAATGCAACAATCCGAACCCGAAAGCACGGCAACACGACATACTGTAAGCTTTGTGTAAACGTGTATTGTGTGAAAAAAAACATTCCGTGAAAAGAAAAAATGTGAAGTGGCAGAATGATCTGTTACGAGTTTGCCTGAGTAGACTATGCTAAAAAGACGCCGTCTAATGACTTGTACTTTTGTTCGTTTTTTATGTTTTTTCCGGTTTTAGTAAAAAATGAAAATAGAGTATAGCTTATGTTTATTTTTTGATTCGAAATCCGAACCGCTTCATAAAAGCGACCTACCGGGAATCAGTATTGACCGAAACGACAAGCAGCTTTTCTCTGCAAAGATTAGGCTATCGCGTAAAATCCGCTGGCGTTTGCGCTATTAATATTACATTTTAGCACGCGTGATGTCTGTCAAACACTTCATTCCATTTATTCGGCAGTCTGTTTTACTTTCACAATTCTTCGAAGTTAAACGCCCCATGCGTTGACGTGCCATGTTAGACCATAGTATGGACAGATTATAAAATCATTACCCTCTGTCCGTTTTTATGTTGTCGCAGACGCTTCTTAAATCGCAATTTATATTCGATTTTGATGCAATTTTGCGCAGTCCGCGAAAAGTAATAAACGTCTCAAAGTAATGTTGCAGTGTGTGCACTTCTCATTTGTAGTCATGCTATCAAGCGTCGGTATTAAAAGAACGCCTACTACAACACTTAGTTAGCGTTGGCGCCACCGCCAGCCGAATTTTCCACGGCGCTAGCCGGATTTTACTGCAGCCAGCCGATAACGGGTCGGCGGCGCGGCTGAGAGGTCTAAGCCTACCCAAATGTTAAAGACCATGGAGACTAGAGACTATAACAGTTATGGGCCAAGACCAACAACGGTTGTAAACAAGAAATTTGAGCTAATGCGCACGAGACGCGCGAAAGCCTATAGCAGTTTTTGTTCGCAAACTGTCAGTCTATCTCCAGCCATTTCGTCGCGACTTTTTACGGAGTTACCGCTCTTTGATGATGCCCTCGCGCGCAGATTTTTTAAAACCTAGAAACTCGAGACTTAAACCGTCGAAATGTACGTTTAATGCTGAAAATTTCATATGCAGCTTGTCCATGTCTATCTTAATTGGTTTTGGCGCAATTCACCCTTGAAAAATGTGTCTTGCAACCCGAAATCGCCAAAAATCTATAAAAAAAACCCTATTTTAGGGTTCAAGGTCATCCAAGGTCATTGAATTCGGTGGCAATCGAAAGCCAGTGTACGACTTCCTATTAGTGATTAATAGTAACCTAGGCCCTATCTCGCACAGTTACTGAGATACAGCGACTTATTTGCCAAAGATCGCAAATTTTGCCCACCCACCTCTCATTTAGCGCCCTCGTTCGGGGTGACCCCCTTCGAATTTATGGAAAAGCTTTACGGTTCCTGAAACTAGAGTCCTCCAGGCAGCCGATGATGAAGATTTGATAATTCTAGCTTGCACCGTTTTTGACTGACCCACCCGTGTGACGGACGAACGGACAGACGGACGGAGAGACAGAATTGCGATGGCTAAAACGCGCTGAAAGCAGTAGCTGCTTTCGCGCGTAAAAACGTTAACTAACGAGGGCTAAACGGAAGAGGAATAGCGGACAATAAACCACGGGATTCATTTAGACCTACTAGCTGATTACGTAGGCCTACAGTTAAGGTGGATGTTGATAGCATTATCGACAGTAACAGCATCCGCTGGACTGCCTGCAACTTGACTATTGTTATTTTGCTTTCGACAAAAAATCGCCTGTAAGCTCCTTTTGTGTACAGGCACCGGGCATTAAGAAAACTGAACGTAGCCTCGGGGCGTCATTTGGAGGGGGTTGGGACTCAAAAAGATTTTGTTTTTCTTCATGTACAGTGTAAATCGTACTTTTGAAACAGTGTTAGGCTACTGCTAGAAGAACAATAGACCTACGTTACGTAGACGGAGACTCCCTAATGATTTACTGAAATGACGCCACTGCGCAGCTTATGAAGGAACGATGTCGTCGACTGTTGCTCCTGCAGGCATAAAAAGCTTTGTTTATGCCCCCCGCGAAAAGGATATTAAATTCAGCACATCGTCGTTAGACGAATGTGTTTACTACGCGGAGATTTCGATTAGCGCGTGACGTCATGACAAAGCCGCAGTCACCCACCAGGGATTTCACGTGTGGGAAAACAACAAACAAATTAAGTCAAGGTGAACTCTAGCTTTTCTCCTATTTCTTCTCCTCTTCCGCTAGCTTTACCCATTTCGGTCTTTTGTACGCCCTGCATACGCCTCTATACAGTGGCGGATTAAGGGGAGGGGCGGCCGCACCTACTGACTGGACGCATCTTAAAACAGGTGTGCTGAAAATGACTGAACTTGAAATTGACGGACATAAAATTAATGGACATGAAAATGCAAGACATGTTTCAACTTTTAAGTGGCTGAATTGCTCACCTTGTATAGCTAATTTTAGATCGATGTTTTCGTAATCTTGTATGCATTTCAACATATATGCATATTATACAACTTAGTTGTTTTAAAAAGAATTGCACACTGCATTGTAATGTAATTTATTTTCAAGCGATATAATATTTTGTTCTCCAATTTCATGTCCGTCAATTTCATATCCGGCAACTTCATGGCTGAACACTTGGTCCGTCAAATTCATGTCCAGCATTTTCAGTCAACCCCTTAAAACAAATAAAACTTTTGCATGAAAATGCATTATTTTTGCGCAAAATTTAAAAAAAAATTTTGCGAAGGGAACACGGACCCCACTCTTTACCCTTCCGTTTCTCCTATTTCAAATTTTTGGATTCGCCACTGCCTTTATCCAACTTAACCAGAGTTCTTCAAGAATTATTTTGCAAGCTCTTTTAGCGGATCTGGACAAACCAGTGTGTGCGAATGCATTTCAAACTGTCATTTAACACATTTTGTGAATTTTTTGTTTGAACAGACTGTCGCGATCAAAGGTATTGTGCCAAAACTGACATCGATCGCCAAGGAGATGTTTTCAGTTCGTGGACAGCAGATCAAAACGATGGAGATAAATAAAATTGCAAAAACAAACGAGCCAAGGTTGTGTATACGAAACTATTACAAATTTTGTAATGCATTCAAAGTTCTATTATCAAGGTACTAAGCCTATTTGCTTTGTAGTTCGTAAAAGTATAAAAATTGGCGTACATAATGCGTGGGCTGTATGCAGGGGGCGTCACTAAATCTACATGCACTATCGTTGACGATAGTTTTTGATGCTAAGAAACTATGCCTGTGTTTTATTTAGACATTTAGTTGTGCGTGGACATGGGTCGAGTCCATTACAGGTTTGGGAACTGACTAAGATCAGGTTGGATAGAATCACGTGAAGTTTATTTCTAATTCACAGTAGCCTAATACGAACATGGACGGCCAGCGTTGATGGGCGTTTGCTTTTCTGGCCGCCCGCCTTCAGTATCTATTATTGAACAAAATTATTGTGAATCGGTTTGGCAAAGAAATGATTTTCTTCTGCTAAAATCAACCACTTCAAATGAACGACACATTTGGCGACTGTTTAGTGTGAATGAACAGAGCGAAGAATAACGCGAAAACGAAAGAATTGGGGGCCTGTATATTAAGCTGTTTTGCGCCGAAACTCAGCCGCTCTCTGCAACTGACGTGGATTATTGTCAGACGTCATATTCGGCTTATTCCGTATAAAGCATTTGGATTAGCGACTGCCGTTACTGACTGCTTTTATCTAAGGAGGAATGGCCAGATCGATCGAATGCGAAGGGATTTTGAAAATATTTATAAATAACAGCATCGGCGTTGGAAGTTTTTGCAAGCCCAGTCTATCGGCTGAAAAACACATTAGCATAGGTCGAACAATTTTTATCTAAATAAACAGATTAACATGCAGAATAGTTTCAAAGTTCAATGCTAGTGCACCTTAATTGTGGGCATATCGCTATAATTGACAATCAATTTAAAACATTGAATTTTTGAAAATTATGAGCAAAATACCTTATTTTAAGCCCGAAAGTAAAAGGTATCGAATAACACAAGTAGGCATATTGGGGCCCCTAATAATTGTGTTGTTGGATACCTTCCATGCTTTCAGTTAAACATAGGTATTTCGTTGACGACAGTTTTTGATGCTAAGAAACTATGCCTATGTTTTTTTGGACATTTAGTGCGACTAGGCCTAATTGGCACAACAGAACTTCGCAAGAACCACATGGCTAAGCGTAGCTCGTGGAGGCTTACTGCTTTTTAGAGCACCCTGAATAATTTTGCCGTTTTGGACTCCACCTGGTCCACCATAACTGACGTGCCGCCATATTGTAGATGTCGTGATAATTCAGACTGGAATTATAATTTTCGTAGCCAGATGCGATAATGTTTGAGTGACATTGTTCACCCCAAGTCAACTCAGCCTGGCCATCCTTCCATGGCTTGGCTCAATGAGTAGGCCTACCAACGGCAAAGCTGAGGTGTAAACAGGCACACCGTGCGATGCCCTAGCCCTATAGGCGGTCTCGCAATGTAAACTAGTGTCTGGCTGAAAACGAAGAAAACTGACAGTCATAGGCCTACGTTATGATGTTGAGTCTTAGAAGTCGATAGATTAAAGGCCTACCACAACGTCATCGCGTCAATGTTATAATCACATTCGCTAGGTGGCGGTGATTACAAGCACTGCGCACGGTTACAGTTAGAGCGCCAAGCCATAGCCTATCCGATAGCGGAATTCGCCACCGAATTTTGTGCGCCGAAAATCCGCCGAAAAATACGGATATTGGATCTTTCTTTTCGTACTCAGAGAGAATCACATTTTCTTTAAATTTCGAACAGTCTGACTTGGTTGGAACAGCTTGCTGCATGCTATTTCAGCAGAGTTACTGACAGTCATGCTGTGCCAGCTGTTAATGACTGACTTTTAAATAAGCTTTACAGTTTAAACTGTGTTGTAAACGACTAACAGGCTGCCAGCAGTCGAAGCTTAAACGTTCTGCTGTAATTTCTCTAATCCAGATATAAGCTGAAAATTCTTCTAGTCCATCTTGATTTTAAAAATTTTGATTGGGTCTATAGTCGTACAATGTTTGTAGGCATATGTGTCGCATCTCAGAGTACATTACTGTAGGCCTACTGAGATTGTCACAAATAACAAACCAACCGCAGTCTACCTTTAGTCTTATAAAATCTTACTGACCTACCGACCGGGTGGCCTGCAAAAAGTATAGGCCTAGGTCTGCTAAATTACAGTTAGGGCTTCTATAACTGAAGACTAATTTACAAAAAAATTGATAAAAAAAAGACAAAACAAAAAAGAATGTAAGAAAAAGACACGAACCACGGGCCACGGCAGTAAGTACATGCTGTAGTGCGCATTTAGAGAAAAGTGTGATTTTGCACCACGCACATTTCACCACAAACCCCTATCATTTGCTTATAGGCCTAGAGGTTTTTGGTCCATGCAGTGGTGGGAGTGCTGTAGCCTAGCTATGAAAATCTTTCTTCACCATCACTGGTAGCACAACAAAATAATTAAAGAAAAAAATAAAAATAAACGTATACAATAATACGACACCTACCCTACTGCTATAAGCTGGTTCGGTTAAGCGGCCCGTACGGACGGCTGGTGTTATTGATGACCGCTCGAACGGACCGTTCGTCCGGACCGTTCGAAAAAAAGCATTGTCTGCAATGCTTTTTGGTGGTGATGGCAGAGCTCGCCCGCCAAGCATAATTTAATATTAAAAATACACATTTCGTGCTATAAAACAAAAAAACCTCGACTGTATAGCGGCTGCTACATTAATAATGTGTATGGGACATAATTTCAGCAGTAAACGAAGAGAAAAGTGCACTTGGTGGTGGGCGTTGTCGTTTAGTGCTCTTAAGATAAGAGCAGCGCTCTTCAGCTCTTCGTGTTTGACCTCTTGACCTTTCCTTCCACTGAACAGCGAGGCACCAAATGCAACAAACGTGACGCAAATAGTACGCTGGCCTTCGCTTTTACAACGCAAAATTTAGCGACCCGCCCCTTCCATTTGACGCACACGTTTGTAGCTCTACTTTTGTCTTTTTGCCTTCTGCACTACTTTTGTTTTTTGATTACGAATGCGCACGACATTTGGTCGAACCATTAAATATTTTGCTTTTTTTCACGCTTGTCAGTTGTCGTTCGCCGGTATAAACACATTTTCATTAACTTTTTGCAGTAGTGTTAGCATAGGCCTACACGGAGAGTTGCAATAATCGGAGTTTTACTAAGTTTTGAACAATATGAACTGAAGCGGAAAGAACAAATTATAATGTCAAACGGTGCACTAATTTTTCATAGAGCGTACATAATCGGTGGTCTTCTCTCTAGGCGCTATGCAGAACGTAATCAAACGCACTGGCGTCGCCGGTGTCTACTTTGTAGTGCGGCGACTGGTGGCGGTAACGAATGCTTTTGATCGACATCCCGCCGTGATGTGATGCTGATGCGGTGTGGTCAGCTGCTGTAGCCAGGCTGCTGCTGCTGCTGCTGGCGAGCGTCACGCACGGTCGAGTCCATCCATTGAGGCGTGAACCGCGCCGCCCACGCACCACCCACACGCCTACTGGCTGATCGCCCTCGGCTGACGGCACCTGTTACTGCTGTGAGAGTCTGCATACTGGTTCAGCGTTTTGTTCCCTCAGATCAGACGACTTGGCTACTAGCTAGCTGAAAACGAATTATTTTTGTCTCGTAATTTCTCGTAATAGAAATTAAACTTAATTTCTTTACAGTTTTTGACGAATGCCTTACTTGCGTGGTTTGCTATGTCTTCATCGATTTCTCGTTTCGTTCGTAATCTACAGTTCGCTTGATTTAACATATTGTAACCACAGCGGTACCGACAAATTTTCGACAGTTGATTAGCAGAGCGATTTGTCTGCACTTTGCATTCATTTACTCATTGCATTAGCCTTAAATATTCAAAGTATAATGAATTTAGTTATATATCTAGATTTATCTAGATGTTTAGTCTAAATGTTTGCCTGTTCTTTTGTACGGACTAGAAGTTTGTCCGCTTGTGAAATCTCAGATCTCGTCACTAGATTTTGCTGTCAACCGCTTCTTTATGAAGCTTTTTCATACAAGTAACATTGAAATTATAGAAGCTTGTCAATGCTATTTTTCTTTTGAATTACCAAGTGTCATAATTCCTAAACGTGTTCATAAATTTATACGCAAATTCGAATGACGCGATTCGAGATTTCTACGTCATTATTTTGTATCCCTTGACTTTATTGTGTTTATATTATTACAGTAAGCTTAGCTAGTTAAAATTCTGTTGCCTATCAATGGTCATGTGACTGATTTTATCGTATTATTGTATACGTTTATTTTTATTTTCTTCTTCAATTATTTTGTTGTGTTACCAGTGATGGTGAATAAAGATTTTCCGATTTTCATTTTATCCATCTTTGTTTTTATCAATTATGTGACATTAAAAATGTACTGGTGTGCCGCTAAGAGTACATTCAGACATACGACATGCTCACGGCAAAGTCAACCTACCAAGCTGTCTCCTTTCAAACCACGCATTCTGCACCACACTGTCTTATCCTGTGATTTGTAGCAAAGACTTCAGAGCCTTCAGTACGGCACGGGACCTGGCAAATCCCGGCTCGTTTGTCATCCGTTGGCCTCAGGACGAACGATTGACGGACAGCTTCAAAGTCGGTCGGTCGCCTTCGCCATGCACGATCTAACAATAACGACATGCCATTGTTTGCCGGCGTCCGCTGCCGCTAATCATGCCGTCCAAGAGATATTTCCATTCTACTCGACGAAATGAAGTGGACTGCCAGAGAAAGTCAAGTAAAAAACATCGACTCAGACTGTGATCAGTCGAAATAATGAGCAGAAAAATATGAAAAAAAACTTTATGAAGATAGCGCTAACAGACTCGCAGAAATTTACAAAAAACATTCTCAGACGGTACTGAACTGAGAAGTGTATGCTGCACAAAACTATTTACGTTCAGCGTGAGTGGTTCGAACTTCGAACTGCAATTTACGTTCACGTCAAAAACTTTTATTTACGTAAATGGTAGAAACGGATATACACTATGGTCAAAAATGAAATAAAATAGAATAAACCATATTAACTAAGCTGAAAATAGAAAGAAACGTGTGTGGGGATATACTGTACATTTGGTTTACCTCACTGCAATTAGTAAACAAACTTGAACTTTAACGCTGTACGTTAAGCTGTTAGAATACTCTTATAGTTAAGGTTATGTGTGTCTGTGATATGCTATAGCCCAGTAACTGTTTTACGTATTTTTGTTTTGTTTTCTACCACATTGTGTTGGTGAATAAAGATTACCAATAAGCCTACTAACGGCAAATTGTAATGTAGGCCTCTAGAGTTAATTAATTGACAAAAATAATTAAACCTTCTCGACCGTATGACTGCAACAACGTCATCTGCATTTTTAATTATTTTATGGCCTGTTATAATTTCTGGCAGTATAGCCTTCACTCGGTTGTGATTGGCCCGGAAGTGTCAAGTTTCCAGGACGCTGATAGGACCCAGTGGATATGGTTAATGTCGAGGTGCGACCGGGAGCCGTAGGAAACTTTGATGTGGCGGCTGGCCGACCGCAGCACTGCATGCAAGTGATCTTTCAATCGTGATCTGCATCGTCTTTGTTCTATGTTCTAGTCGCGTGCCGAATCAGCAGCAGCAGCAGCATCTACAATCGCTCACGCACAACAACAACAATGGTCGGCACTGCCCCGAGTTTCGCCCAAGTACCTCGCCCAGGCGCCGCTAATGGATTCATTAAAGTTGGTCGACAATGGCCGGACAGGTGTCCCATTATAGGATCGCCCCAGAATAGTCTCCTCGGCTGACAATTTACCGGCAAAAATCCGCCCCGCCCGGCGGCCGTAAATTGTCGGCCGGGGGAGACTTTTCTGGGAGCGATACTATAATTGGGAGAGACTTTTTATGTGACCGGCAATATTTTAGTAAGGGAGAGACATCAATTCCGTGATTATGTCACCCCGGGCATATTTTTCATGGGGGATACATTTTAATGTGACACCGGTACTGGTCGCTCGGAACGGCTCGATGGCGACAGGTGGCCGAGTGCTCGCTAGATGCTCGCGAGGCGGAGCCACCAGCGCCAGGTCGGCGAAAGTTAAAACGACAAGTGCTTGCATACAATGCCTAGCTTGATCTCGACCGACGTGGAGGTGTTGAATTTTGCATGACAACTGATCACGCCACCTATCTACGAGGTTCCGTTCTTTCTATCAGCCGCCCCTCCCCCGAACGACGACAAAAAATGTCGTTAATATTTATAGGGTTGGTTTATGACCGGCGACGCTAACGACGAGCGCTGAGTAAATAAATTGCGTTGCCTCACGAAAGATTTTTCATTGATCTGTCCGTATATTAATCACGGCAGGCAGTCGTATTTCTTTTTTAAAAGCAATTACTGGTTTAGTACAACTGCCAAGTTTCATCTGCATACGCCTGTAACGCTCACGGATTTTTGCTAGAAAAAATGCCGTTGTGAGATTTCGTTGTTAGCTTTATTCTTATTCCCTATTAATTATTATGTTTGTAAATTAATTTATATTTAGTTTAGTTTTACGATATAAATTTGTTTGTATCCATGTCTAGTTTAATTTCATTTTTGATACTACGGCTTTATGGCGAATTAAACGTTTTCAGTGTCGATGTGAAAAGTGGATAGTAAACTGAAATTCGGATCTCTCAGATTTTTATAGCTTTGCACAACCAGCGCTTTTTAGTTTATCATCAGCTGTGCCGTTTGCTAGACCATCTTTTGCGTTTTTTGGATTAGCCTGTTGACTGTTGTTGTTATTCTGGGTCTAAACTAGTTTGCTTAAAGTACTTAATTGCTTGTTTATGTTTATGTAGTTTCTAGTTTATCAGCTGGGTTGGTTGGTTCGCGTCAAATAGAATCTACACGTGACCAACTTTGCGGTAGACTAAAAGGACGAATAGGCCCACCACATTCAAGAGTATTTGAGCGCACATTAAAATCATCTTCTCTTATCGTATCGCAGCATTTTGATGAAATAAGGCTGGTTTGGGTACATGATTGCGTATAGTTGTAATAACAGTACTACCATTATCGTGGTACCATTATTTGGCTAACAAGTTGTCCAAGAACAATTCCATTAGTTTATATTGCTAGTACATGAGAAGGATATCTATAGATGTCTAATAAATAAAGCGATGAATGAAAGCTGCTGTGTGCGGTAACAGCATCAGATGAACTTGCATGCACGTTGCAGCTGCTGCGTTCTGACCAATCAGGACGAAGCTCGGTACTGGGACTGCTGCTACTGCTGCTGGCCGTTGCCATGGCGACATCCGCTGATGACTCGAGCTGCTGCCTGTATAAAGCACTCGCTCCGCATCAGTGACGTCACTGATGCTAGCGCAACAACAGCAAAGCGTTTGAGCTGCAGCAGATAACTGCAAGAAAACGAACTTGAAAGAAAGCGCTCTGCTGTCAGAAGTGTCTATAGCAAAGACAGCGAGGTACGTTTGCAGATCTGTTATCACGTTACGACTTTTCTGCTTTATAGTTCAGAATTTATAATGTAATTAATATTGTGTTTAATGAACTTAAATTTAATAAATTATTGATATAATTTTTTTCTGAGTCCGTTTGCAGATAAATTAAATTCAGGCATGAACATTTGCGGAATATCTGCACGATGCTTTTAATCACAAGTTAGGCCCCTACCAGCAGTTCGATAAAAATGATTAAAACAAAACTTGTGAAGTAAAACAAAACAAATATGTAATGCAAAGATTTATCAAAGAAAGGAGCAAGTAACAAACATTATGCTAATTACGAATATAAGAGGCAATTGCACTTGCATAAGCTAACACAAACTGTATCATTATAAATTTGAAACTTTTTTTTAAATGCAGTGTGATATTCAGAAATACAAACTGATAAGGGCAAACTGTAAGGGCAACATAATAAATTATTGTATGTATGTTTTGGCACTTGTGTAATTGTGCCTATTGCTTCGTTATTCGTTAACTCAAGCAAAACGACCCGCTGCAAAATATGAAATTCAAAATTCGGAGCAAACAACGGCAGAAAATCTACAGTATTTTCATGCGCGGGGAGCTATAAATCTGTGACGATTGGAGAAATTAGCTTTTGACTTCTGCTGTCTAGTCCAGTAGTTGAATCTCCCGGAAAGAGCGATGCGGAAATAATTGACAGTTTATTGCCTCAGTCAGTCACGACAGCGACGCCGTCCGCTCTGCAACTAATGTAATGAAACACAAACAGTGATCGCTTGCCAGTGACAGGAGACAAGATGATGACTGACTGTCTCAACAAGCAATACGATTACACAGTGACTAGTTGCTGACGTGACGTCGTGTACTTCACTCAACGGACAATCACGAAATTGCACCGACAAACGACAGCGGACCCATAACACGCCACTACTTGTACTGTCGTTCACGGGCATCGCAGAAAATCGTCGTCCATCGTTAAAGGCAGCAAAACAAACAGTAAAACAAATCGTTAAGTAAGATTGATAAATATGAACTGAGATTAACTAAGTCTGAATTTACTGTAATTCTTTGTATTAAAAACCAGCCGTAACTCGCGTAACGTAAAGGAAATACTCGCCCTAAAGTTGGATGTTCACATTTATCAATCCATACGTCGTTTACGTCGCCACCTCACGGTAATTTTCTACAATCTCGCTTTGTTCCCAACCTACCCCCATCGCCTCAGATTTATCGGGGTTTCTCACTGATATTGGGCGTTATAGGCCTACAAATTTACTTACTTACGTATTCGAATGCTTTGAATAGATGACAAGCATTGCGGTGTGATATCCGATGTCAATTAGCAAAACTACAGATGCTGTACCTGAACGATGCTCAAGTGACTGACATGTAATAAGAATGCAGAATAAGCAGATGCATCGTCATCACACCTTTGCCGTCATACCTATAGTATGTGAACTGTGTGTGTGTATGTGCAAGCAGAGATGCCGATACTAGCGACACACGGCGGAGGCGACGAGAACGACGCGTATGACGTCATATTTTCACCCGACATCGACAGCACCACGTCACCGATCTGTGACGATGACGTCATTATGACGTCACCATTGGCGGGACTGGAAGTGAGTACAACGGAAAACGACGACGACAACGACGTGGACTCGGGCGCGCCAAAGAAACGTGGACCAAAGAAACAACCGATGACAAAAGCGCGCCTCGCCAAAGTCAAAGTATTACGCTGTACATTCATATGTACGGTATCGCTTATAACTACAGTGTATATTTGTATTAATTTATGTGCCTCGACCAAAGTAAAAAGGTGTCACGGTGTCGCGATTCGGTTCGGTGTCACGGTGGATCATACAGGTTTATGCTGAAAAGCATACATGCACATGCATATATTCTGTTCAAAAGTTAGACAAATGGTTAAGTTTTTAAGGTCATGGAATCAAAGTCAAGATCACAGCAAGGTCGAACATTTGTGTGAGTTAGCGGTAGGCGAATTATCCGCTTCGACGTTTTACAATTATATCTGTGACATTGCTATAGCATATCATGGAACAGATTATAAAATCACTTTTGTCATTCTGTCAGTCTGTCTGTAAACACTCCTACGGCCGTAATTTTGATTCGATTGTGATGAAATTTTGCACAGTGATTTGGAGCCCGAAAAGTAAGATCGAGTTTGTTTGGGATAAAAATCTGATAATTCCTTCCCCTATTTTACTCCCAATTTTTAAAAATTTGCATTACGACCCATGGAGATTTCAAAGCGGTGTAACTCGGTCTCCGTAAAAGATAATTGCGCGCTGTGTTTACCTATACTTCCCTATTTTCGGGATCGGGCAATCTTACGGTGTCATTTAAATTTACCCCCTAACGACCTCTGTTGCCATAGCAACCATTTAAATGTTGCAAAATTTTGCATCACAGCCAATGGAGATTTCAAAGCGGTATAACTTGACCCCCGTGAAAGATAATTGTGCGCTGTTTGCACCTACCTCCCTATTTTCGGGCCCGCGCTATCCCATGGTGTCATTTAAATTTCTTTTTGCCGATCTCTGTTGCCATGGCAACGAATTTTGGGACAAAGTTGACCATAACTCGGCCCCCGTGAAAGATAAGTGCGACCTGTTTGCACTTACTTTTCCCTTATACGTAGCTGTTCGGCTATATAGCGTGGCAATGGGACAGATACCTCGTTCCACAGAACGTATTTTTAGTTATAAATAATATATTATTATATCAGTTACATTTTTTTGCTAGTCTATAAGCCCCTGTGTATCAACTGTGTCAAGTCAGTTAGTTACTATTGTGATTATTGTCGACTGATGTATGTTAAATAGACAGTCTGGTATTTCTGACAAACGTTCCGCAGATTGTCAAAAATGTAGAACGTTGTTATCTAGAGAAAATTTTGTTTCAACAGTTTCTTTGGTCGTGTTTAATCTGACGCTCTGACCACCGTTATTAATGTTACTCTCGCGGCTTGATTTATTTTTCACTTTTCCCTACGTAATGCTGCGTAATTCGTATTTGCCTACAACCTGTGTCACTTTTTTTGTGAACAAAATCAATCAGGTGTGATAAAATGTGTTCGTTGTTTGCACTGCAGGTAAGGCGCGTCAAAGCGAATGCACGTGAGAGAAATCGGATGCACGGACTAAACGACGCGTTGGACCGACTGCGTGCGCACGTGCCCTGCGGCTCGCGTTCTACACCCCATCTACATCCTCACCACGAGCAGCAGCAGCAGCAGCAAAAGCTGTCCAAGATTGAGACTTTGAGACTGGCGCGTAACTACATCGCGGCTCTTGCTGACATCTTGTCGACCGGAAGGAGCCCTGATCACGTGGCATTCGCTCGCGCACTGACCGCTGGTCTCTCGCAGAACACCGTCAATCTGATCGCCGCCTGCATGCATTTGAACCCGAGACAGCTGTTGATCACACGTCACGACGGCTCGTCCAGCCCGTGCCGCTATGCGTTTTGGTCGCCGCCGGAGTCCTTCAAGCCTGCGCCGCTGGCTGCGCTACGCGGCGACAGTTGTCGTCAGTTTACGGCGCGTTTGTCTTTCAGTGACGAAGTCGGCGGTCGGTCGAACTACGGGTGCGAGATGGCGCTAGCGTTTCAGCGACAAGCCGCCAGAAGCGACGCTGACGTGTACGACTGTTGCGGCGCGCCGATGACGTCACATACAGTGGCGTCACATCCGCTGAGCGTCGCACATCATGAGCCGGGGAGGCAGGTCGACGTACGGCAGACATCAGTACCGCCGCCTGGCGAGTGTGATCTGAACGACTCCGGCTATGAAGACACCACACTACAGCTGACTCTGAGTGACATTGACTTCGACACGGTCTCTGACCACGACTCTGACCAATCCTTTTTTATTGCTGATCCACCCGTCCACGCTTTCTACTGAATCTAACAACACCACTGTTTCTACGCACTGCATTTTCGTCCAACGAGACATTTTTACTGGCATTCATTTATCTGCGGGCTAAAAACATTCTCCAAGTCGTCCAGTAAATTTGTAGGCTTTTGCTACAAACACAAACAGTCGTTATTCTTTGAGAGTTCGTCGTTACCGTGGTTAGCATGCTGCCAAAATTTGCTTAAGTTACAACCATATTTTCGAAACGTTTTAGTTCGGTCTTCTTTAGAGTCGTAAGATTATAATGATTATTCGAATTTTATGTAATGGCTATGTATTATAAACGATTGTGATATAGGCCTAGTTTACATTAAATGACGGCATTTATTAAAGTGTATTTTTTACCATAATATAGTGTTTAATTATGGTGAAAGGTTAGCTACATGGAGTTTGCGTCATCCTGACTTCATTAACCAGTGATGGTGCCTTTGCATAGATTTTTTATTTAATTTGGTTTCTACATCTTTTTGTAGTAAACCTGTTCTGGACTGTGATAAATGCATACAAAATCATAATTATGATTTACACTCAATTACACTCAATTCCATTAGCTGTAGATTTGAACAAATCGTTAATCCTATTTAATCACAAATAACCGTCAGTTACAAGCTATACGGATCACTGCCGCATCACAACCCTAAATATGTTATATACTGACTGCAAAAATATACAGACCACAAAAAAATCAGTTTTTGAAATGCCCGATAAACCTCCGAACAGGGCTAGTGAATAACAAAAACATTTTTATTGGCGATAGTTAATGCTAAGAAAACAGTTGTTTTCTGGCACATTTAAGGCGATTAAGTAACAATGGCGCACGGCAAATAGTTGCCGTGACTGCTGATTACTTTTAGACTAACATCTAGTCATTTTAATGCCGTCGCAGACTTTGCTTGTCGGTAGATTTTTGTATCGTGACCTGTGTTTTGCGTATATAGCGACTGAATTCAACTTTGGCACCACGGAGAGCCTTACGATGTATCATATATTTTGTCATCGTCTCGCTTCGATTCTTGTTTATATCGTGCAATGTTTATAGTTACGTACATGTAACTTACTAATTATTGTTGCCAAAAACGTTATACTTTTTTCGTAAAATCGTATATTATTACGGTTTGTTTTTTTTGAACGAATGATGTAGATATTTCGATGTGATTCAATAAACCGGGCTATTTTGTAATCTGAGTTTCTATAAATTTTCAGAACTTGTATATTAAAGTGACAAAAAAATAAACAAAAATGTGTCTGTATCTGCAAAAAATGTATTTGTATTTAAGTCTAATAACAGATTTTTTTCAGTCAACTATTTATTGACACATTTATATTTACTTTCAACTATTTCAATTTCAATTAACCGCTCGTTACTATATAAATACGGATTGTAAGCCCCTTCCTAAAGATGCTTTAGGGGGCCTAAGCCTTAATTTTTGCACAGTAGTACATATACATTCGACCACTTTATACACAGTGGCGGTTTTAGGCAGGGACCGCGGGGGCACAGGCCCCCAGTTTTGCTCCAGCTCCCTCCCAGTTTCGTGGCCACCCATTATTTTTTGCAAAAATAACACAAATATGTGATTTATTTGCGTTTCCAAATTTTAGAAAAGTGGGCAAATTTGCGGCTTCCATTAAAAGTCTGAAAATCAAAAGTGCTTCAGCTTCAGGGGGGGCTTCGCCCCCTGACCCCCGACCAGGGGCTCTGCCCCTAAACCCCGCTGGGGGCTCTGCCCCCAGACCCTCCTTATAGGCTGGCGCTACCGCGCTCGCCATGGGGCCG
>Ga0209671_1002673_pt1 | contig 16551 bp, 11 predicted proteins | sample WorMetHERISLAND2_2_FD_187401 | JGI IMG/M metagenome (GOLD analysis project Ga0209671, IMG submission 187401) | Marine gutless worms symbiont microbial communities from Max Planck institute for Marine Microbiology, Germany - Olavius geniculatus... | ecosystem: Host-associated > Annelida >...
TGGAAAATTGCTAGAGGTAGATCGGGTAGATACATTATTGGAAAGATGGTAGAACTTATATGCCTGGTAGACATAGAAGGTCTATAAACCATGCCATGACACTGTCAAGTATTTAAATCAGGCTTATTCAGTATTATATCAGAGTCCATCTCGAGCCAAAGCTGTTTTTTTTTGTAACACGGACTTAAAACTATAGTGCTTTTGAATAAATTTTATTTAACGCTTAGTAATTGATAACATTTCAGTTCCAGCCACAGTCTTAGCAATGCAGTAAAGAAGAAATGTGGCTGCATTCTTACATTAACAACGAGATAAATGTAATTAGGTAAACGGCGATCTACCGCTAGTAATTTTCTGCTCTCTAGTGCGAGATCGCCGATCTACCACTAGCACTGACCTTCTTAATATTGTTGTAATTAGATATGGTTTGGGAATAGTTAATATTTGATGATGTCATTGTTCTATAGTGTCATATTTCAGCATATGTAGCCTAGAATCTACATCAAATCCATTTTCAATGCTATCGCACAACTTCCTTATCCCTCAGCTTAACCATATATCCCTAATTTTGACCCTAAGGCTAACCTTATTCCCGCTACCTTATCTCTAACCCTAAAACTAGATCACTATATCAGACTTCGTGGTGAGAAACTTATGCAGTAGCGTCTAAATTTTATGTTGTTTAGTGCCTGATATTGGGCGCTATACGTTGTACTGTATCTTTACAGAGTTTGACAGAACTTAACCCAGAAAGGCCTGCTTCTGGCTATTCATTGATGATGATGATGATGATGATGAGAACGGCGTACTGAATATGTAGAAGTTGATGGTGCATTTGAATTGTTGTGCTTTCTGTTTCACATTATAAGCTTTGGAAGAGCCGTTTAACTTGCCAAAAAATGCAGCTATGTCACGTCCACTGTATTCCGCTCCAGTTTGTTGTGGTCCTTTTGCATTTGGCGTTCAGTCATTTCCGTTGGTGTATGGTATGTACTAAAATGTTGAACATTATGCTTGTTGTTCCAGATTCCGACAATGATATGATTGCATTTTCAAGCGATGATGAGTTGATGGAGGCAGTGAAGAATGTGAAGGATGGCATGTTGCGTGTTTACATCACTGAGAAGCCAGCATCACTCCCGAGAGCTGGAGTGGTGCCCCCTGCCAACGACGCCCTGCTGCACCCTGGTGTGACGTGCGATGGCTGTGAGGGGGAGGTACGTGGTATTCGCTACAAGTGCTTGAACTGCCCAGACTACGATCTGTGCAGCGGCTGCAAGGCCACCGGCATGCACAGCGAGCACAAAATGTTCACCATCGAACATCCGTTACCCATGGTGAGTTTTTTCCATCAGCGTATAGACTAGCGATTTTTGGTTATTGAGAATATTGTATCCTTACTGTAAATGACATAACTTGCTAACTACAATCTTATGTGAATGGTTCAGCATTTTCACATAGATAAGGTGATTTTCTTTCAGTTATTTCAACTATTCTGTTTACGACTGGAGATTGTGCTGTAAAATTTTTGCATTCGGTGCTGACAGTGGTACGCAATTTTTGTTTATGTCTTTTAAGCACAGTTTTCATAGCGTGATGCCACTGCTTGAGATGCTAGTTTGTTGTGTTGCAGTTCCACGAAGCCTTTGTTGGTGGCCTCGGTGCAGGCTTTCCACCATGCGCACCACCGCCGCCGCCGCCACCACCTGGTCCGAGCTTCGATGCCGGTTGCTGTGGACCGGACGAGATGCGCAGAAGGAACCGTCGAGCCTGGAAGCGCTGGTACAAGGAAACATACGGCGACGATCACAGGCGCAAGCTGAAGAAGGAGAAGAGAGAGAAAAAGCAGCAGCAGAAGAAAGAGAAGAAACAGAAAAAGGAAGAGAAGAAGGAAAAGGAGAAAGATTCGGCAGCTGGGGCGGAGAAGAAGTCCTCTGAGAGTTCATCGTCATCGAGTGAGAGTGACGCAGAGCAGAGTCCAGGCACTGAGTACCTGAGAAATGTGGGACAGTCCGTTGCTGCCATGTTAGATCCACTTGGTGAGTATCGACTTCCCTGTTTACTTTTCGTTTCACTGTTTTTGCCTTCTCTTGTTTTTATTTATGAGTACGACAAACAGCGTTATATTTGCTATTTGAATATGTGATTTATTTGTTTAAGGTGTATATCGTGGATTCGGGAATTTTGCTAAAAACGATTAAAGTGTGTTTTTTGCAGTACATGCTTTGTAATTGTAAAGCAGAGTTCAACAAGGAGAAACGAATTGCTTTCACATATTCAAAATAAGAAAGTGAAAGAAAAATAAAATAGAAATAAAAATAGCAAAGAACAGTGGAATAACAAATACACTGTCGAAAGGTTTGACTTCCAGTTGGGTCGCTATCAGGTGGTTACTTCTTGGAAAGGTGAACGTTTGCAGACAGGTAAACCATCTCAGTCTATAGCCAACACTAAGGTCAACTCGGCCTTTCATCCCTCTGGGGTACGTAAATCAAATACCAGGCTACCAGCCTGTCTGGCTAGAGTTGAGGTGATGTTCGGTGATGATCCCATACGACAGTTGACTGTTCTGTTACTCTGCGGTGGGTTTTCCATAAAGAGCTATACGCATCCTGTGTTGTCTGGTAGGTATTGATGTTGAGGTTGACGTGGAGTCTCATGGACAGCGCAGACGTTGTCCAGGGCGTGGTATGGCAAGGGGCCGCGGCTGGGCTGGTCCTTGGGGCTGGCATGGTGGAATGCGTGGTGGATTCTGTGGTCCATGGGGCATGCGTGGTGGTGGCGGGGCACATGTTAGGTTTGGTTGTCATGGTGCAAGAGGTCGCGGTGGCTGGGGCGCTGGAGCGGCAGCACCTCCCCTGGGGGCCTGGTGTCGTCAGCAGCCAGCTGCTGCTGCTGCTGCTGCTGAAGGGTCATCGGCAAGTGCCCCTCCGCCAGCTGACACCCCAGCACCCACGGCCAACGCGGAGATTGTTGAGATAGCAGCAGCCAGTGGTCAGAACCACGATGTGGAGCCTACGGTGATGAGCACTGACCATGACTGGACACTGGTCAACGATGGACTGGGACTGACCGATGTGGATGCTGCTACAACTGCAGTGGAGCAACTGCAGGTGTCATCTCCTGCTGCCGCTACATCAGGTATATACAGTACACACCGAGCTTAATCTTTTCTGCAGATCTTTTGTGAGTTATTCCTCACTCTGTTAGTCTCTCTTTTTCCAAAGCACATTTATATTAGGTACTTCTTAGAACGGCTAATCACTGTATTCAGCACCTACAGCCAGTAGGAGATTAGCGCTCGCAATGGCTGACTAATAATACTGCAGCAAAATGTTTTGCATGACTACCTGCCAGTCTCCTATTGACCAAAAGTGTATACAGTCTTTGGTTTTAACGGAACCACCACCTAGGCCAACCCAGCCTGGCTAGTGGCCATTACTCGGTGGATTGACAAAGTGAGTACTGGTGATTGTTACAGTCACTGCTAGGGAAGGAACGGCGAGTTCTGCATAACAGTGAACTCTGTTACCAGGACTACTGGCATAGTGATGCAGTCTGTTAAAGGCATTGCCGCACTGGCTGTTAAAGGTCCATGGACCCCAATATTAACATATACATTTTATCCATTTTCCTAAAAGTGCAGAATTTTCTGATAACTTCAACAGTTATTTCACCGCCCAGCGTTTTGTCAACACAAAAAAATTTGCCTTTGAACTTGACGGTCTACAAAAACGACGTAGGAACGCACCACCGTGATGGCCCCCGGTAACGTCATAAGTTTAGCCTATAGACATCATGAATATTAATGGCCTAGCCTAGAATGATGATGTCGTTGGCTAGGCCATTAATATTCATGATGTATATGGACTAGGGTCATGACGTCACCGGAGGGACTGATAGATTAGAATATTTCGCATAATGTAATGTAATGCCGCATTTTGGTTGAAATCGCACATTATTTTCATATATTTATGAAGCTCAAATCGACATATTACGTATGCGAGGTTAAATGTCTAATTTAAATCTACATAAATTGCACGAGTGAGTCTGACCGTGGCCATGGACCTTTAATATAGCTTGCTTGTGTTTAAACGTAGTTGACTCAGGAGCATCAGAAAGGGGATGAGCTTGCTTTCACTTCAGTAGACCTCACAGTCTGTGCAAAATCTTTTCTTGAACGTGTGTACTGTTAGCTTATGCATTAGTTTATCACATGCTAATGTTAGGGACTTGGACTTGTTTACATTTTTTTCTGTTTCAGCTTTCAGTTATCATTATTTCCTTCCTTCTTAGTTTTTTTTTGGATCTCAGGCCTATATATTTCTCTCGTAACTTCTGTTTTTCTGTTTATGGATTTTTAAAATGTTTTACGTAATATTACTTTCTGTTTTAATTTCTCTCGTTTCAGTTCTGCTAAAAGAGTTTATTGTGCTAGATTAAGCTGTCAGTTTGCCTGCTGCTTTTCTAGTGCAAATGATTCATCAGATGATCGTCATCATATTGTAGCCGCCTGGGATTTACTGTGACTTTGTGTGTCTGACACAGCTGGTGGAGGGTCACTGGTGATTGAGAGTGCTGTGGATCAGATGATGTCAATGGGATACAGCAACGAGGGCGGCTGGCTGACGCAGCTGCTCGTAGCGCACCAGGGTGACATTGGTCGTGCTCTCGACGCTATCCACGCCAACAAGTAGAACTTCCACCATGCCAGGGCGTGCACTCGCTGCATCATCCACAGATACCTGCCCATCACCACTATAGCTGCTAGTGGCGTTCTGTTACCTGCCTGCATAGAGACCTACAAAGACAATGTTGTAGTCGCGCTTTGCACGTTCTTGTATAATGTATTCAGAACTTTGAGGGATCAATGGGAGTGATTATGTTTACTTGTTAAGCTGAAAGCTGTCTGTACGCTGATGCTGATTAAGGTCCGGTTTTCCATCGCCAATCAAATCAAATTTGATCTCCGATTCTTTGATCTTTGATCAACTTGATGTTTTGAATTGATCGTTGATCAACTGTGTTTTGTTTTTCCATGCAATCCACAATTTGTTGATTCAACATCAACTGAGCCTACTTTATGCCAGTCTGATTGGCTGACAGTGACCCCAATTTGCGGTGTTGAGTCAAATTACCCAGCATGCACTGCAAGAAAACGCCATAGCCAGTAAACGTCATCATAGCAACGATATCAACGATATTGTCCATATCATCTGCTGTCAAAAATATGTTCTATCACAAATCAATACAGGAGGGTCTCTCCATTTTATTTCTTCACAAAACACTATGCTCAGTATAAATTAATCCGTAATGATTGATCGCCATGCCTGGAACTTTCTTTTAATGCATGAATTGCCGTTCTGACCGGCGAAGTGAAGTGATGTTTCTTGTGCGAATAAGCAACGAACTGCAGATCACCACGTTTAATCGTCAAGTATCTGACTTGATCGGCCAATATTCGGCCATCAACTTGATGGGAGATTTGATGGATGATCAGTCGCTAATTGGCGATGGAAAAACGGTTATTGAGATGATCTCAGATCAAGTCCCAAAGTTGATCAGAGATCAATTTGATTGGCCATCAAATGTGCATGGAAAAACGGGACCTAAATCGTTTTCACTGTAGTTTCGCTGAACATTTCAGATTTATTTGTTAATCGAGCTACATGATACAACCATGGTTCCTATGGTAAGGGGAAGTCAGGGAAAAATCAGAGAATCAGAGAAGGTCGGGGAGTTAAAAATACCAGGGTGCAAAAGTTAACAAAGATGCAGAAAAATATTTTCAACAGACAGCATACAACAGTTCAAAAATTTTCTGCTCGCTTCGTTCACAGATTATTTGTACCTCCACTTTTAAATTTGTTCCGCCGCCCTTGTTTTTTGTGTGACTTCAAGCGATTGAAAATCTACATTGCTATTTCGCGTGAATGAATCAGTCAGAGAAAATGATTCATTTTGTCCTGGAAAGTCGGGGAAAAGTCTGGGAAAATGAATTCTGCAGAGTAGTAGGAACTACATAGAACGCATGATAAAGTGTAACACAGTAGAGACGCTACTTTTTCAATGATGGTTGCTGTTGTAATTGGAATTGTAAAATTCAGACATTTTTATATAGAGTAGGCCTGTAGCTTGTGTACCAGCTTATTCGCATAGCTTATATATTAGTATAGAAAGATGATTTTTATAAATTGAATTAATCTAGATTTATGCCTGTCATTTACTTTATTTGGCTTGTTGAGGAGAAAAGAATAATTCTTGATGATGAACACTTAACTGGATTATAACTGTTTCCAATGTACAACCTGTGTTTAAATTTTGAACTTGTTAATATTATTATAATATATTATATGATTAATGCTCAGTTTTGCACCATTATATGTTGCTGATATTAAACTGCATATATTTATGGCATATTTGTGTGTCTCTTAGCACAGCATGACATGATGGCTGCATGGTTTTAGCAGTTTTTTTTGCATTATTTGAAATGTTGACTGCAGTTGGGTATTCCCTAAAGCTACGCAGCTACAGTAGCATGTGACAACAGATTTCTATACTGATCTCTGTTTGCACAACTGATATCAACTTTACTTGCTTAGCATAGTTCATGATGTTTGTGCTGCAACAGAGTAAACAATGATTATTTATGTAATTAGTTCATGAATGTGTGGCTAGCAAAAAATGAAGCGCTAGGGGGGTAAGCGGTCAGTGACTTGTGAATTGGTGTGATCTTGGGGTAAAGATAGTGGAGCTCAAAAATTGTATTTTCTGTTCTATTTATAGGCGTATATGAATGTCGCACAGGTTAATTTTTTGGCCTCTTGTCAAAAAGATGCAACTTCGTTTATTGCTTTCTTAAACGAGCTTTTTACAGTGTCGTTGCTAATCTGTGTTTTGTGTTTAAAGAGATCCTATCAGTCGGCCTGTAGACACTGAAACAAGTAGTGTTTAAAAATCACTTTTTCAGAAAAAAAGTAGAAATCCCATTAATAACTACAAGCTATGTCTAAAAGTATCACTACTGTCGTATATCGCCAAGAAGCATACACATGAGAATTCTAAATAAATGTACGATCCATAGAACATGACACACAAACGCACACGAATATAGACCCGCATTTAACGTGACTAATTCTACACAGTGTTGCAAAAATAGTGACACTGTTTTCATCAACTGCGTCAAAATTCATTACCGTGCAATTTTTTTCGACAAGTTAAAACCAGTATTTCACACGATACTGTAGCAAAATGTTGTACTGCACTGGTGGAATCACTACATCTTATTCCGCTCCTAAAGGGATCTCAAAAATCAGCGGGCAAAAAAACTCAATATTTAAACAACATCGATTTTGGAGGGGGTATAGCTAGTAGCATTTTGGACCACCCAGTATACGTCGCTTTAGATGACTCTATGACCCAGTTTCGTTAACATGTTTATAGAAAACACGTGACATGTAAGATGACTAATGTCCGTACAGCAACAAAAATCACAAGAACACGTTTGTGCTAAACAAACATTAACAGAAAACTGCGCGTGGTGAAAAATAACTTTCTCTCAGCTTTTTGTAACATAGGCCTATTGGCAGGCCCTAGCAAAATTTTATTCACCATATAGCCAGCACGGATCAAAAAACGAATCAAAATCGATGCTCAAAACATGACAGGTTTACCGCTAATGTCACTTTATGTGAACATTTTGGTCTCAAAAGTCAGAATATCTGTACGTTCAGAATCAGAAACTAATGAGAAAAGACTGCATGTCATTTTATTGGGACAACCTGCATAAACAATAAACCTGTGAAGAAAAATAAAATTAAACATGTTGCACGATGTGCAATAAGTTTTTACTATCATTAGGCCCCTAAGTCGCTTTAACAAAACGAGAACCAACAGTATAATAACGCAGTCAATGGTATGACATTATCTGTTCAAAAGTGCTTAAAATTTCGAGTAAAACAACTTAAGCAGAAAAAAAGTCAAACGTTTTACCCTGTATAACCGTGCAATCATGTCATAATGAGATTTTCAAGTAATATTAGCTCATATAACGCATGCATTTTGCATAATAGTGGATTGAAATCCGCAATAAGAAATATTAACACGAACGATAACTATCGAATAAGTAGCTTAATGCATGTTCAAAAGAAGCAGCACAGAAAAATATATGAAATGTCCGCCCTTGTCAGTTGAATCGTCAATCGGTTGCAGTCGCAGCTACTTATTGATATTACTATTTTATAGCAGTTATGAACACGTTTTAGAAGCCACTGTTTGAACTTGAAATTCTAAGTCCCTACCTCCTGCCAGCTCATGGGGCGTATTAAGTAGAAAGCACGTGTGCCTACAGGCCCTGGCAGCTTTAGAGGGAATGATTTATGTTACGCAAACGCCCATTTTACATGATTTTTTTTCGTTTACCGTTGATGTTTTTTTTCACTTTCAAAAGCGGCGCAAAAGCAAGCCCCAAACAAAACCACTCTTGGGCTCCTTCACCGTGATGTATTCTGAGTTGTATATATAAAACTACTCAACACATGTCATGCTATGAGATCTTTTTGCACTTATAGGCAAAATATACAGTAAGACGTAACATAGAAAATATATAAACGCTTTACATACTAACTATTTTAAATATGTTGAATAATGCCATATTTTCTAAACTGTCGTTAAGTCGCTTGATTTATAAGTACATGCACCGTATCTCAAAAAACAGTCAAATTTTTTTGGGCATAACTTTGTCAAATTTTCACCAACTTTGATAATATTTGGGACAAGGATGGCCAAAACGATATTATTATGTATGGTGTACTCACTTACCACTTCAGCTAATTTATGTCAACGCACTACCGTGTGAAACACAGATGCTGCCAATTGTTACATTACGCGGCGATTATTTGTGTCATATGGCTCACCTTTGCATCATCAATTCGACAGAGAGTGCGACATGGTTTAATGATTTTGAGGTATTAAATATTTTTATACTGAATACAGCAGACAACAAAATAGCTGGCTGATGAGCTTAAAACACGGCTAATCGATGAGTGAATGAATTTTGATCAGGCGATTGTTGATTCTGCTATCAGCCATTGGCGTTGCATCTAAGCCATTGCATTTTCTATGCGGAGCACACAAGCGAGTCGTTATACAAACTTATAATTCTGTTAAATAATTCACATTTTAGTGTATTTTATGCCTAATTAACTCGTTTCAGCGTTTACTTGAGACAAAAACTTAGCATTATGCAACAATTTGGACCATCTACATGTATGTTTCACATGATAACGCATTGACATAAATTAGGTGAGGTAAAAAATGAGTGCACCTTACATAATTGCGTCGTCTTAGCCATCAACGTGCCAAAAATTATTAAAGTTCGTAAAAATTTGACAAAGTTATGACAACAACAATTTTGACTGTTTTTTCTGAGACACGGTGTATACATTAGTAAGTACAAAGTCTAACCAAAAGGAACCATGTATAACTTCACAGCTTTTAGTACTTCGCCATTTTTCTGTCCTGATTTTTTGGGATATTTGCCACAGCATTTGGCCAGCAACATTTTCTTACACATGAAAATATAACTAACTAAAACGCGGCAGATAAACAATATTTGACGCAGATCAAATGCATGGCTTAGGCCTACTTTTTGAAGCATCTTGCAGATTTACTTTACGGCAATGCAACAACAACAAATTCTTCAACTTCACCTAAACCAAACGTTACAGTCTAGCTGTACCTCACAACAGCATTTGTAAAATTAAATTCATAGTTAAAGTATTTTAAAACGTTTCAAGTTTTTACATATTTTTCACTGTTTCTGTATACGACAGATAACAAAGTCAAGCTGAATATCTAAAAAATGATATTCGATTCAGCTGAAAACATCAGCACTGCAGGAGTGAAATAAAATGAACCATCATCGAAACGTTAAACACAAGACGAAGCATCACAGAACGAAACGCAGTAAAAACAAACTCCACTCTGTAAGACTTGTTGCGACTTTGTGGACTACAAGTCGTACAACATTATTAAAGCTGCACTTGCAACAGATCTGTTGCAAACAGACTTGTGATATTTTGTGGACCGCTTTTGTACAATTTGCTCAATATTCGCTTCATTGCGAATATGTTGAATAGCGTGTTGCAGCGGCGTCATGAATTAAATGTCGAAGCACGAAGTTGCCAAATTTCCAACAAACACCCCAAATTATCGACAAAGAAAATTATGGGTGCTCAAAATTTCAAATAAGAGTTTTTAGCTTTAAATTCTGCAATTCTGGACGACAATTTTTTCGACAAGGAGAAGATTTTCCAACAATTTTTCGATAGCCCAAAATTAAGGGCGGGAGGGACAATTTGTCACGACGTCACTGGCGTGTTGTACTGGACAGTAAATCTACCGGAATGGAGTTTAAGCGATATTCCGATTCAGCAGCTAGCTGGCAGTGTATTAGAGCTGAACATACATTATTAGGGCTATACAGTATACAGCAAAATAATTTGACGCCATAAAACAAGAAGTCTACGCAGTTTTCGACCAAAGACTGACTGATTGTCTTAGCTGTGAACACGAGATGTCGACCATAATTATAGCTACTACTCGCTATATAACAGCGTAGGCTAACGATAATATGCCTAACAGACGACACACGCCATGTAGACGATCGACCTACGTTCTCCGACGACAGACAACTTCATAAACAATACACTGTACACGTAATTATGCTGCCAACAAATAGGCCTATGCACGAAGCTAACGCACTATAGCCAACGAATAACACGCCTACTACGTCTGTAAATTAACAGCACATGGCCTCGTAGGCTCCTATGTAGAATTTCGCAATTATTGAGACTTCGACCCCCGCTTGCTCCCCCGCGCCTTTCCCCCATCTCCTTCCCTATATCGCTATCCCCCGGCTTCTCCTTTCCTGTACTTTCCCAGGACCCTCAAATTACTCTTTACTCTTTCACACCATTGCCTCATTTCACTGATCTCAACGTACACTTTCACAAGTGTTTTATTGTACATGTAATCATGGATTATAATTTATCTTCTGAAAAACTACCAATATGCAATGGGTTTTGAAGCCCAAAAGCCCCACCGGCATACGCCACCGTAATAAATAAATATCACTTGCTACTGTCGATTGGAAATTTTTTAAACGGCAAAAGTAGGCCTACTGAAAGGCGAGGCAGGTAATTTCAGTGTCACCACGAAAACCTTAAACTGAGACATCGTTTTTCAAGTAATCTAAACTTAAATAGAGATAAAACTCGTGCACGCATAGGATATGATAGACGTAAGTGGATCGATTGTCGTCTTTCGAGTCTCGACTAAGAAATGTGAAAGTTTGCTTGCGACGGTCGCACGTTCATATCCAAATGTTACACCAACGTATCGTTCGCTTTATCTTAATACAAATTCTCGAAACAGGAAAATTCTAAGAAAGCTCAGCATTTATAGAACCAATAAGCCTCTATCATCATTTGCATCATCACTCTATATACAAGTTCTGAAAGTTTCATAAACCCTGCTGTATGATAAGTATCGGTAACTTGCAACAAGAATCATACTAAACACAGTCCATATTTGTACAGCATACCTGTAGCCTCAAGTTGTAGGCAAACGAATGGCATCAGGTAAAAAGATAGTTAAATACGTTGTGTTAGTACCATTTAACATCTTCTATGAGCGTAGCGGACATTCATGATTGAGACCAGTCCTACGTTCCTAGCCCCGAACCGAACACATACTAACGTACTAATCTTGGAAGGAAAAAAGACACCAACTGGAGAACCGCGCATTGGGGGCTTTTTGGCGTTGATGCGTTATATGAATTGACGTTTAACTTAAACCCAATTCACGGCGTCGCAGGTCTGAAGTGAATTGACGACGAATGCCGACGGATTTTGGTCGAATAGGCCTAATTGAAAAGTGAACAAGTTTAGAATTTATCCAGTGTGACCGTGTGCGAAAACTGACGTGACACAGTTTTCAATTTAAACTGTTCAGTGTAGTCGTCGTCGTCGTTAACGCGTAGTCGGCGAGGACCGTAGCGTCACCCCCGAGTGTCCACGTGACAAGGCTTGTCTCCACGGGTCAGAAGGCGAAGTCTTGTTGTCCCCACAAAGTGGTCGAGCCATCTGTTCCTAGGGCGGCCTAACGACATTTGCAACAACGGTCAGCAGAACGACCGAAGGTCACGTCAGAGCCTGATGGGCCGGGGTATCCTCGGCAACCTGGTTACGTGCCCGAACAGCGAGTTTCGGAGTTGGATGATGGAGTCTGATATAGGACTGAGGCCAGTTGAAATAGCGACCTCTGTGTTGCGTAGGCCTATGTGGTCCTGCCGGCTGATTCTGTCTATCTGACGTTGGCATTTTATCTGAAATGATTCCAGACGCCTTCTGTCAGCAACTGATAGTGTCCATTCCTCGCAGGCTAATGGGGGACAAGTACAGCTGTAGAACAAGTGTATACTGTATTATCTGTATACCCAGAGTTTGGTTGGTAAAGAGTTCAGTGAGTGGTGCTAAAACAATATGACGACGTCCTGATTGGAAACTGGGTCACGACTGTTCAGATTCGTTGAGTTGCGTCGCGTCGTCAATTCAATTCACATCTGCGCTGAGTCGCGTCGGCGGCGTAGCAGGGATGTGAACTGGGTATAAACTGACAGCCTCGACCTATGCTACGTTAACGACAAGCGGAACAGTCCAGCTGAACTTGCTGACTGGTCGGTCAGAGCAGAGGTCAGGAGAAGTGAAGTTCTGACGTAACGATACATCTGATCCTCGGTGACAGTCGCAGCGAGCAGTAGCACGAATTGCTGTGCTTATTGCATGGCAGTGATACAGCATAGGAACGACGTCACGCTTAATGGGGCGAGGTGACACGGGTTTGTAGGGTGACTGGGTGGGCGGAACCCCCCTCCACTGGGGTCCTGTGATAAAAGTCAGGGGGTCTAGTAAATAAACTCACCAAAAGCTGATGTAAAACTTAGCGCGCTCGTGTGAATTTCGCGATTTGCGATCAAATCTGTTTCCTAAACGAACTGTTACAAAATCTTGGCGTAATTGCTGGGCTACGCTCCAAATTGATGGATTTCTTTCATATTTTAATTCGTGATTTAATTTTTGCACCCTTTTGTACGAAATGTGCTGCATATCCACCTGAAAGTGTTATCCGGCGACAGATATAGCCTACATGTAGGCCTACTGAGCGTGACGCCGCCCTGATTGAGCCAATGTTCGCGTGTAAGGGGGGATGGGTCAGCCATAACTGCGCCGACTCCCTGGGGGCGACGGCAGCAATCACCCTTACAGGCAAAAATTTAAAGGGCACCGCCCCTTCCATTTGTGTAGGCTATTGTCTGTTCCCACGCCACATAAATAGCTTCAACTTACAGCGCAGCTGTCACGACAGACCCCGTTTTCGCTGAAAATGCACAAGAAACTATTTTTGACAGCAGGCACAGGCTCTTGTCTCTTTCTGGACCCGGGGTTCATAAGCGGATCCAGGAGTTGAAGTTGGGGGTCCAAGGTCGAGCGCCGAAAACGCGAGCCGAGTTGAGGCGCCAAAGGCGCCAAGGGGATAGTGTGTGTGTGAAAGGGGGTGTCCCCCTCTGACAGGGGGAGAGGACTGGGGAGAGGGCAGTGTCCCCTCCCCAGAAAATTTTAAAGATTTTTGGGTCAAAATTGCGTATTTTGTGAACGCTTGGTGCTAAATTTCGTTTTCTCTATGACCAAAACCGTATAGAAATACACCAGGAATACAAGGACTGCTATGGAGATTGACTTGCATGCGATAAAGAGCGTTACTCAAGGGTGTCTATCCCTCTAAGTTCTTGGAGCAAGTTTCCCCCTAACTTATGGTGAGGCGCCGCAGACGTCGACGGGGTGGGGAATGGGGAATAGGTATCCTCCTCCCTAGCTGACTAGAGGTCTGGGGGAGCGTCATGACCTCTCCCAGCAGGGTTCGAGGCAGAGCCCCGGTGAAAAACGAATTTGCTGTGTCCTAAGCATCACAGAACACTTCTGCTTGCAAGATATCATAAATATGTTGGAAATGCAAAACAATAATAATATTCAACTTCCCCCTTAATTTCCCAAAAAACCTCCCCTCTATTTTTTCTTGGAGTATTTGAATGGTGTAGACGCCTCTGGCTTTTTATATTGTTTATTGTTGCTTACTCTTACGTAGACGTAGCCAGAAATTGGAGTCACAAGAGGCAAACTAGTCCCCAAAAGCCGAAAACTGAAGCCGAAAGCTGAAAACGAAGGTGAACTTCTTGGGTAAGGGCCAGTCGCCGGGGCACAGCCCCGGAAGCAAACACTTATTGGGGCATGAAAACCCCCCCAAAATGCATATATTGAGTATAAATTTTATTAGTTTTACTGCACAAATTTTTATAATGCATTGCATATGCAAGGCAATTAAAAAAAGGGCGAACTTGGAATCTTGGGGGCATGGCTCCTTTGGCTCTCCTAAATCCGCCTATGCCGGGGTTGTATGGTGGAGTTTACCGACCCTCCCTCGACTGGATTGAGGTAGTGAAGCCCCGAGGGGGAGAAACAAAAATATAAGACAATATGGACAAAGGGAAAAGGAGGATAGATGGAAGGAGAGAAGAGAGTGGAAAAAGGAAATTCGCCCCCAAGGGCAGGCAGTTTTTTACTCCGTCGGCGGCGCGTATGGGGTCAACTGTCAGTGACGGCGAGACGTGGGCGTTGTCGAGGTGTGGTGCGTCGTCTTGGTCCAGGACTGGGCCAGATCTCAAGCACATATCGCAGCAGATCGGCGTGCCGGGTCAGCTCGACCGGAAACTGTCTGACCAGACGGTACGGTGGACAGACGAGCAGCGGACCGAAGACCCGAGCCACTGCCGATGACGTCATCTTGTTTACGTCACTCCTGCCGGCTACCCGCTTCAGATGATCCAGCATGAACGCCAGAGTTGCCTGCGGTATATGACACGTAAACACACACAGTGCCGGCGTTAGAGAGTTGGAGGAGCCCCCCCAAATACAAGTGTGAGGTGCCTACAATAGGGGGTCTGGAGGTGGAGCCCCCAGCGGGGTCCAGAGAGTCCCTGTTCAGGGGATAAGGGGAGCAAAGCCCCTGAAGCTAAAACACTTTTGGTTTTTGGACGTTCACTGAAAGTCGCAAATTTGCTCACATTAAAAAACTGAAACGCCAAAAAAATCAGATACAATTTGTGTTGTCTTTTCCAAAAAAATGACGTCTGTAAGCTTAGGCCGCAATATGTCACATATTACTATACAGTAATGAAAAGTAATAGACTTGACCACTATGGGTAAACATTCCACATGTTTATTCATTTTATATTTTAAATATACAGTTTTTAATAACTAATTTTTTTCACATTTAGCACGAGGCCCCTGAGCATACGTAAGCCCCCCCCCGCCGAGAGGGGTACGGGGAGCCCTTCCGCCGGCTCTGAACACATCAGCACACATACGACGTACTGCCAGACATCAGTGCAGCCAAAGCCAGGCGATCGCATGGTGCTATATTCCTATACCCATCCCATGCCCACAGAAAAACCTGCGGGAATTCCCACAAAATTCCCACAGACTTCCCCTACCCAATGAACCTTGCAATTTTCCATACTTATACCCCACATTTCACGTCATTTCATTGGACGCATGTTTTTGCTGTTTCTCATGACATTGTATACTTTATGTGCAGTAGTTGTTTGTTGTCTGTTGGCACAGGCCCTATTCATAAACGTGGTGGGCTCCAGGCTATAAGCCTACTGCTGTTTATTGAGTTAGCTCCCTACTAACACCGACACAACTCAAATGTTTAATTTTAATTGGTATTTTTAACACAACTTGGTACATGTTGTGAGGTACAGAAACAGATGAGTTGTAGCAATGTTAGGGGGCAAAGCATTTTCTCTGTGATTTGCGTTTTATGAAACACTTCGTAAAAAAGAAAAACACAGATGAATGTATTATCAATGAAAAGTCACTCAGTCAAGCCAGAGAAGTTACAAGTTCATCATCATCATCATCTCTCTTTAATAAAACAGATTGATAAAACGCAACCATACATAGCATACAAAATGACATAAAAGTCTGATAAATGTCGTTGAATAGAAATGTACATATGGTTACTACAGTAGTGGGTCTATTAGGCGAAAAGTGCTGACAAAGAGCACAAGCTAATAAATGTTTTTAAACAACATTCTATTTATATAATTTCTACTATCAGTCTTGACAGTTAATGAGAAAGAATGACTCCGTGGTCGGAGATTGTAAGTTGTCACCACCAGTTGCTGTACCATCAGTGTTAAATTCGTAAAAGTAACGCCTAAAATGCCCCGCTACGGCTGCTGGTTGGACGTAACTCTGATTGCGTCACAATGCTGCAGCGACGGCGACGTACCGGCCAGCGGCTAGGAGCTTTCAGCAGACTATTTGTTTGTGTTTGTGCTTAATCTCACATTTGTTCAAAAATTCCCACAAAATTTCCACAGAACCCATGGGAATTCAGCACAGTTCCCATACCCATCCCATACCC
>Ga0209671_1002674_pt1 | contig 16547 bp, 14 predicted proteins | sample WorMetHERISLAND2_2_FD_187401 | JGI IMG/M metagenome (GOLD analysis project Ga0209671, IMG submission 187401) | Marine gutless worms symbiont microbial communities from Max Planck institute for Marine Microbiology, Germany - Olavius geniculatus... | ecosystem: Host-associated > Annelida >...
CATATTAGAGGCTTGCCCTTTGTGTCCTTTATCAGACCACATGCACTGCGTTATTGATTTTATGTTTGTAACTTCGTCTGGTATGAATTAAATGATTATTGCTGTGTGATTGTCCGTGTAGGATTTATCGTACAAGGATCGTCATTGGCACGAGCGCTGCTTCAAATGCTGTGACTGTCAAGTGTCTTTGGTTGATCACCCGTTCGCGTGCAAGAATGAGAAACTCTACTGCGCCGACTGCCATGACAACAACTTCGCGGCGCGCTGCGATGGCTGCGGCGGACTCTTCAGAGCTGGTTTGTTTTCTCCTTCGTTCTCACTTAACTCTTCTATTGTTTGGCCGTTTACAACAACGAGTTTATACTGGGTAGTGCATGCGTCGGCTAAGAAATAATTAGCTAAATAACGACAAACGCGAGTAACAGTTACTATCTCTCAAAAAGTCACATGTCTCACATTCCATTACATCAAACTAAACTGTACGACTTCTGGATTTTACAAAGTAGTGTAGCAACAGTATAAAGATGAAGTGGCCAAAACTATAGCCACTCACGTCAAGTTTCGTTGTAATGTTTTGTGCCAAAAATTAGCAGAATCGGCCGCTGTTTCACGAGTCATTCAAAAGAATATAAGTGACACGTTTTTGAAACACTACTCTGTTAACTGTATGTTTTGTGAGTCAGTGAGACGTTAATGAAATGTAAACTGTGCCGTATAAGTCATTAATTCTACGAGGAATTAATTTTTTTCGTCTGAGTATTAAATACTGTACGATGTGCGCTTAATCGTGTGTGCTTGTATCGACAACCCAAACAGGGCATCGCGCTGCTAAATCGGCAACGGTCATCGCTTTCGCGCAGCTCTCGCAGAAGCGTGCTCGCTACCAGTGTAAAGCTTTCGGATGGTGGCACAAGACATATTTGCAGCAGTCGTTTGTGTCTGCTGCTGCAGCTGCTGCTGTCTTCAATCGCTCGCCAGGCTTTCGCGTGAATGGCTAGCAGCGAGCACGTCGCTATAAGTGCGCCGCTGTCGAATCTGGAAAAGCAGAGCTCTTGGTACGCAGTCGATCATCACGTTTTATTTTTTTCGGTTGGCCGCTGTATGATCAAAACACGACAGAATCCACGAGATTCGTCCGGGAATAATATAATAAACAATAATTAATATGTACCTATAACTTTATCGCTGTTGTACTTTGGAAACATACGGGAACGATCCAAAATTCGTGCCTGGCCGTCACACTGCTTTCGGTGGCCGCGTGAAAATCTGGGCGCTTATGGCATAATTATTATCCGTTATAGTGCGTATAGCGTTTGGTTTGCTGTTAATTGCAATACTCAATGAGGGTGGCATTGCGTGCAGGAATGAAGAAGTACGAGTACAAAGGGAAGCAATGGCATGAGCAATGCTTCTGCTGCAAGGTCTGCATACAGCCGATTGGCAACAAGAGTTTCATCCCTCGCGACCAGGAAGTCGTCTGCGTTCAGTGCTATGAGGAACAGTATGCTCAGCGCTGCATGAAATGCAACGGGGTTTGTAGATACCTAGTTTGTTTACCATATCTCAAACTCCAGTTTACTAAGACTTTAAAATTCATGTGCTTTCGGTTGCAGCCGGCAAACGAGTAGGGACTGGGAGCGGAAAGCTTTTTTAAATTTAAATTTGAATTTAAATTATATCGTGTAATGTCATGTAATATTAGCTTACACAACTCATGGAAAACAAGTTGACGCACCAAGTAGTACATAAAATTATGAGAACTGAAGTAAGGATATCGCAGCATAGCAGACCAAGTGCAAACAGGTTTTTCTGGTAAATCTTTAAAAACAAACTAAAAACTGGAAAAGTAAATTTAAGGATTTAAAAAATTAAAAACGCAGGGCTTTTAAAGACGGAAGGCAACCGGAAACACAATTTTCAGGCCTAACCTTATTTTCGTACAAACAATCGCTGCTGTTGTGTGTGTGTTGAAACAATTTTTCCCGTTTTTTTCTGGTTGTAGCTGTAACAATCGCCAATAAGTAGGTTTACCGATTAAGCTTATCCACGAAGGGATGGCCAGGTTGAGTTGGCTTGGGTACATTGGAGACAGAAGTCAACATGTTGATTCATGTCAAACGTCTTATATTTCTTTAACGAATAAAGCGGTGTCTCTTTCAGTACGTCGTACACTGTACACTGTTGTTTGACATCAGGTGATCAACAAAGGCGGCATAACGTACAAGAACACGCCGTGGCACCGCGAGTGCTTCACGTGTACGAACTGCAACAAGGTGCTGGCTGGTGAGAAGTTTACCTCGCGCGAGGAGAAACCCTATTGCGCCGACTGTTTCGGAGAACTGTTCGCCAAGAAGTGCTGCCGCTGCGCCAAAGCAATTACCGGTGCGCAGTGCATTCACTAACAGTAATTAACTCTTAACAACAATTACAATTAAATCAACAATTACAAACATGTGTTCATTGACTAGCTCGTCTTAATGAACTGCGCATCTAATAAGCAGTTATTTGTCGTGTTATTTGCGTGGATGATCTACGTACATCTCTTTCGTCGGATATTATTCTGTCAGGCATTCATAGAAGCATCCATAAGAACGCTCACCGCCTTAACATGATCGAGACTGAATTTACATACTCCGCGGGGATGGGAGGCTGAGTTGACCTGGGCCATTGGTTAATGCCGAGACGATCTAGCCTACCTGTCACCCGTCCAAGTATTAGTAATCGCTTTTCAGCTACCCGCCCGGAAGTTGAACCAGCGACCGCTTAATCGCAAGTCCGACGCCCTATACCGTTTTGCCACCAAACCACCCACGACGTTATTGTTTAACGGCGTTTTTGTTGATTGGTATACACGTGGCTACGTGTCGCAGGTCTCGGCGGCACCAAGTTCATATCGTTCGACGACCGGCACTGGCACAGCGAGTGTTTCGTCTGCTACCGCTGCATCGCGTCGCTCGTCGGCCGTGGCTTTCTTACCGACGGAGCCGAGGTGCTCTGCCCCGACTGCGGGCGCGCCTAAACCGTTACTTACTTACCGCGCTGCAGTGACGTCACACGCACTACCTGCGTGACGTCATCGATGACACTGCTGTATATACGTGCCATTGGGTGTGGCGCTAGATACGACAAGAGGCACGATCGTTTGAGTTGAGATGAGTGCAATGGACGTATCGTCGTCCAAGTCTTCTAAGATAGGCCTACTGACACCTTGTTCGCGTTCAGTTCTCGCTCATATTTTGCTAACTCTGTAGGTGTCTATAGGCTACACACTTTTTCATCTTTAAACAGCCGTTATTTTCATCTTGGCTGCATTCTTACTTTTCACGTGTGTCATATATTTAAGGCTATTGGTCACTAATCTGTCATAACCATACGAAGATCGAAGTTATGGCAAGCCTACTGTACAGCGCTCTTTCACTTCAGAGCTTGGACGTGTCTGACGGTTCGCAAAACATTAGATACAATTTAGTTTGATTAATTTAGTTTTTAATTTATGTTGGCGACGGCTGTTGCTGCTGTTAGTTCTTAGAAAACCTATGATGTATCCTCTAAGGGCGCCATGCAATAATTATATGAGCCAGATCAGGATTATTGACAACGGTATAATGCATGTGGCCCAGTCAACCAAATGTTTTTGAGGCGGAGTTTCCAGGCTACTTGCATGACTTGTATAGTGCGTGTGCAGACGACACTCGGACGTCAAACGCAGTTTGTCGATTGTTTTAGAGCGTTCACACGACATGTGCGACAAAATAAAAAAAAGTCAAAGCAACTTATTATGCTTTATCGCAGTTTCTCCGAACGCCTACGATAAAGTAGGCCTACAACTTATCTTCGAGGTTTTAGCGCCACATTTCGCTCTGCGATGAACAGTAGGCCTAAACGGAGTCGACGGCAACGTCTCCATAAGTCCATATGTGTTATTAATATTATTTTATCGCGCATGTGCGAGCACCCTTAAAGAACGTACAAAACGACAGCTGTGAACTGAACTGATAAGAAACGAAATGTAATGAACTCAAATGAAAGCCGAGTAGCGTCGTGGCCGACGCAGCCCTCATAAATCGTAGGCTGTCGGTGAATCGTCGGAAAATGTATTTGTCAGAAAATTTTCATCTCAAAATACAAAATTTGAGGCTAAAAACTCCAATTGGGCGAAAATTTGAAGTTAAAATTTAATTTTTGAGCACCCGTGTTTTTTTTCTGTCGGAAATTTGCAGCTGTCTGTTGGAATAAACCTGTCGTCAAAAATTTTTATTTCTATCGGAGAATGCCATACCTACTATATTTTAACCACGACGCAGCTGATTGTGGCTTTCGTTTTAGTGATTTCATTTCATTTTAGTTTAGTTTATTTTATTTCGTTTTATTTTGGTTCAATTCTGTCGCTTGGTACGCACTTTTAGTAGCCGACTTTGCAGCCGCGATGATGGCGTTTAGACTGCGTGGAGTGTTGTGCACCAGCGCTGTAAGCCTACATTGACGTGCGATGACGATTTATGTAGATATCAGTTCACTGGCAGAAAAATAGATCTTAACAGTGGCGAAGCTAGCAGGCGAAAAAAATCAAATGGAGGCGTAAGTGAAAATGGAGACGCTGAAAACGCGAAGGTATGGAATTGGAAAGGGGGAATTCCTAGCCTCACGGACCAAGGAGTATATCGGAAAGTCACGCGTGATTTTTTCTTGAATATAGTTTTAATGTAGTCTCTGTCAAGTAACTTTTTCTCACAAAGTATTTGCAGCGAGAAATCTGAGAAAACGCGAAGAGGCTGTTAGATGTTCTTTACCATGGTGGTTACGCCACTGATGTTATATAATTGAATGCTCGCCGCACGTGTGATCGCTACTAGGCACCAATGGTACAGAACTGTACAGTGTGGGCCAATAAAGAACGTGGCAGTTTACTTGTATTTTATTTTCGCTAAATATTGACCAATCTTCCCATTTTTAATTGGCACACTATGCAGACAATTTGCAATAATGCCATTATTATATATCCGACCAGATTTTAAGTGCGTCTCTACACTACCCTGGGAAATATAAATGAAATATGAATGTATAACAATAATAGCAAACAAACATCCTGGTAAAATTAAAGAAAAAACACTTCAGACCCACATTGCGGTGAATAATTCGTATTACACAAGACTGTGTGGGTCTAACACAGTCTAACGCCATATGGATTATTTACTGCAGTGTTGGTATGAAGTGTTTTTTTTCATTTACGTAAATGTTTGTTATTATCGTTAGTTTTTTCTTTCATTTATATTTCACAAAGTAGTGTAGAGACGCATTTACGATGTGGTGGGATATGTAATAATCACGCTATTGCAAATTGTCCGCAGAGTGCGTCAGTGTAAACATTTTGAAAATCGGTCAATAATTGACGAAGATATGGACAAAAGTAAAGTGCCACGTTTTTATGGCCCACAGTGTAGTTTGTGTAAAGTCGTGCACGCACGTTTGAGACCTTAAAGACTAGATATTATGTGCATTATTGCTGATGATGAGTGTCAATCTTGTGGATAATTGTATTAGGCCTAATACAAATCGGCAGTCGCTGTGTTTACTTCTCTGTTTCTGTTCAATGGGTACTCCTAGTTGACGCTTTCGTTCGACGGAGATCTCACGATTTCTGCTACTATCTGCCAATTTAGCGTGAAAAGGTTGCAGAAAGACAAAGACTTGCTGCTAGATCGTAACAAGCATGTTCACTGTTAACGAGCTTTCTGAGAATTCCAACATTATTGACATTGAACGATCTTGAGATCTAAAAAGCGGGCTTTTAGAGGTTTTTGCGATTTTCGCCTGCGACGCATGTTTTTATAGTGAGTTGCGCCGAAATTACTGGACATAGACCAAGACAGGCCACGTATTAAAATAGAAGTGTTCTTAGGGGACAACCCCCCAAAAAAAATAATTCGCAGAACTAAAGAAAAATCAAAGATTGCACAAAAATGTTGCATTACTGAATAGGCCTGTAGAAAACAATGATGTAAAAACCAGAACACATTTTGATTTACTGTTTTGAAGAAGTTTTGTAACTGTATCAAGCGCATTAATTAATATACGAAGGTCGTTCCGTAAATAAGTTTACAAAATGGCGCCATTCCAATCCATTAATTCTTAAAACAGAGAAACTCCGAAATATACGTTTTGTAGGGAATTTAATTCTGAACATACATAACCATTTTTGATGATGACGTAATTATTGTGACGTCATCTGCTAATAGAACCAGTGGCGTATTTAGGGGAGGGCCACGGTGTGATTCCCCCCCCCCTTTGGCCCGACCATGAAAATTTTTTACAGGCGACTTTATATCAAAAAGTGTGTTTTTTTGCCATTTTCCAGCAATGACTGCAAAATTCAACAATGTTTGATGGTTTTCTTTCATATCGATACGATATACAATTAAAATCGCCATGTGAGATTGCATCGGATATGACGCCGGCGTCGCCGAACGCTTTTAAAAACCAGCTGCAAGTCGTATAAGCCTATAATATTTCGCGGCGGCCGGGTTTAGTGTCCATGGGTGAGTGACACGGCACTATATGAAACCAAAAGCAATAAAGGCAGTCGGCGGCTGGCTGGCGCACGCCATGGGCGGTGGTTAATTAATATTTTAAAATGTCAGATCCGAGATATGTTTATTATTGCATGTAACGCGACTATGACAGCGCTCTTAAGATGTGTTCCTTTGCCCTGTCGACATGACACGCCCTGTTCTCAGATAACACAAGCTGCAGCGGCATGGCCGCGATCATATGGATAGGCTATACAGTATGCGCGGCGTTATCAACTCATCAGTAGGCCTACGAGAATCTCAGGAGAACCAAGCTTTTTATGCCAGTGTCATGATATCATAATGTCATTAAGCGAAGGAGTGCTCTGTTTCAATCGCCGGCGCTTGCTGTCTTATGTGCAACTTTGTTGCCATCCCGCCACTCGCACATGGAACAAAAGTCAAAGAAGGGACAGACAGAACGTAACTATATGAGCTTAGTGAATAGCGAGTGGAAACGACAATAGCAGTGTCATAGCGCATACGTTTTACGATGTCAAACGCCAAAGACACGGCTTGCCAGCGACGACGTCGGCGACGATGATCAACGCATCAAGCATTCTGACGACGACAGACAGGGTTTGACCCAGCCCACTTATTACTGTACTGTGCTGTGAAGTTATTGACTTCCAATAATTCACATTGCGACTTAATCCGTTACGACGTTTTGCGGCTTGCTAAACTTTTTTAGCGAAACAACGCAAATATCTATAATTTTCTACGTTTCCAAATTTTAGAAAAATGGGCAATTTTGCGGCTTCCATTAAACGTCAAAAGCCAAAACTGTTTCAGCTTCAGGGAGCGAAGCCCACCTCACCCCCACCAGGGGCTCTGCCCCTGGACCCCGAACGAGGGCGCTAAATGAGAGTGGTGGGCAAAATTTGCGATTTTGGGCCAATAAGTCGCTGTATCTCATAATAACGGTGCGAGATAAGGCCTAGGTTACTATTAATCATTAATAGAAAGTCGTACACTGGCTCTCGATTGGTGCCGAATTCAATGACCTTGAATGACCTTGAACGCCAAAATAGGGGGTTTTATGGAATTTTTGGCGATTTCGGGCTGCGACACAAGTCTATATCATTCACAAGGTGTCGCCACGAAACTATCGTTATGCGATCCAGATAGAGAATTTGGTATTTGCATATTAACTTAGCGTGAACACCCCAATTTTTAGCTAAACTACTGAACCGGAACTGTGTCTCGTGAGCATTAGCTCAAATTTCTTGTATTTAATGTTTGTAAATGACGTCACAGTGACGCCATCCTAACAACACTCAAGTCTGTTACTAGGAATTAAATTCTTTATAAAACGTATATTTCGACCCCAACGCCTCAAGTCGACTCCCAGGTCTAGTAATGCGGTAAATCCACTGTTTTGTGTTACTTCCTTGCGAGAAAAGTATGGTCACGTGACGTAAATATAGCGGTTGCTAACAACGCTGGCGTTGTTTGTGATGGTTTTGAGTTGGAAAATGTGAAATTTTGTGAGTTATGATAATGATCAGATTATGCTTTATTGATGTTAAAGACAGTTACTTTCAATATATCTATCGCACGATAAAATTATAATAGGAAAACTGTTGTACTTCACAGACGAAGAACGGTTAGTTGATAAGCTATAAAACTTAGGCCTACGAATACCGAAAAACTTATTATTTTCAGTCCGGATCGAGGCCCTCGAGTACCGTCAAGTAATCAAATAGCCTATATCCATTCCAATATGAATAATTCTAGCGGTAGATATATATAGAAAGTCTATAAACCATGCCACGAAATGTATTTTGAAAAGCAAATTTCCCGACAACAGAACATTTTCCGACACGTTAAAATTTAGGAAGGAGCAGTTATATATATATATATATATATATAATTGTAGTCCTAAATTAATTTTAAATCTTAAGGTCCTGTTTTTCCATCGCCAATGAAATCAAATTTGATCTCCGATTTACTGATCTCTGATCAACTTGATGTTCAAAATTGATCGTTCTGACCAGCGACGTGAAGCGATGTTTCTGGTGCGAATAAGCAACGAACATTTAATCGTCAATTATCTGACTTGATCCGCCAATAATCGACCATCAACTTGATGGGAGATTTGATGAACGATTAGTCGCTAATTGGCGATGGAAAAACAATCATTGAGATGATCTCCGGTCAAGTCCCGAAGTTGATCAGAAGTCAATTTGATCGGCCATCAAATGTGCATCGAAAAACGGGACCTTAATCTGAAGCATTTCTTCTAACTTTATCTCATGTTTTTGGCGCCAGTCCATAATAGGATACCTTGATTTAAGCAAGTTAACGTACCTCAGCAGACTTGTGACTATGTGTTTTCTTTCTTTCTGACATTTTTTGCGTGAACGATTTGGCATTTACTGAAAAATGTAATGATTTTTCACTATTTATAGTCGTAAATCGAACTTATATTACAGCTACCGAATGAACGAAAGTAATCTTTGTAATCTCTCTTTGTTAACCTCCTGAGGACTACTTTGTCTATGTTTGGGTATAAAATAAATAATTTTCAGTCGTTAACTCGCTAACCAACAACAACACACATTTCAAAGTACATTCGCATCATTTTGCTATTTTACAAACATCACTGAACAGTGTAAACAGTCATGTGCGCTAAACGTAATGTAGTGTCACTCGGTTGTTAATGTCAGTGTGAATGTTTCGAGTTAAGGTTAGGGTTAGGGATTGGGTTAGGGTTAGGGTCAGGCTTGGGGTTAGGGCTAGCCTTAATATTTGGGTGAGGAAAAGAACTAGTGATCAGTTCTTCTGTAGGTTGCATGCAGATTCATTCATATAGTCTATGTAGTTAAAGCGTAAACAAAAATGTCCATCACCGAGCAGATTAAATTATTTCAACAAAGTTTTGAAAGTTAACAAAAGTGAATAATTTTAAACTAAATAAGCAGTTCACAATTTAAAGATGAAATTTGATTGTAAAGATTCATTCTGTATCTGCTGAGATATGTTAACTTGCTTAAACTGAGGTGTCCTATTATGAACCGGCACCCATGTTTTTTAGATTTTTTGTTTAAAAAATTTTAGTTATTTTTTATTTGTTTTTTTAATTTAAAGTATGCCAGATAATCCATGTTTGATATAGCCTAAAACAACTTGATGCCAAATGCTGCAAATTAGACAACAGATTCTGTTTGTATTTTGTTGAATTGCAGTTGTTTCTATATTGTTATGCTGCTTAGCTTTAGAGGTATGTTATATCTGTGTATTTGGCACAGCAGTCAACTTAGACAGCAGATGTCTGGACGACGACTGCCTCCTGTCGCCCACACAGTTCCAAAGCTTCCAGCTGTTAATGAGGGTACGGTCGCTGTGGACGATGTTGCTAAGGGTGACTCAGGATGTGTGGCCATACAACAGTTGTACGAGGATATGAGGACCGACTGGACTTATGGTCACCACCGAGACAAGTCTGCAAAGAATGGCCTGGACAGAGTGTTATTACAGGTTGGGACCTTTTTGTTAACTTATGTCTAATTATCTGATGCTGTAGATAGCTGTGATATTTGTGATGATTCTGTATTATAGCCGGTCCACACTCTGTCCATGTAGACATTCTACATGTAGAATTTTATATGTCACTGCAGTGTAGACAAAACATTTTATGTCACCATCCTGTATCATTTGTATCCAAAAGTTGAACATGTATTGGTGTCATGTATCCTGTATCAGCGACATGTCGCCTGTATCTGGAGTTGAAAATAAAGTTATTTTTTCCAATTGGACATGCTCAACTTATTATAATTTAATTAATTATGTAATTGTGCAGTCAAGCTATAATGCAACTTGTGGAAGTAGCCAGCAGGCTTTTCAGAAACTTGTATTGCAATTTGAACTTTACTTAGTGGTGGTTGTAGGTAGTTAGGTTTGGTTTTATATAATGGAAGTAATCGTTGAGACAAAACTGATTAAATGTCACATTTTTGGCACCGATGTAAGCCTGCGTCATGTTACTGTACTAGCATTTGGCAGACTTTATTGCTGATCAAAAAATTGAAATGTCCAGCAAAATGTGACTGACACTTGACTTGGTGTAGATATAATCTACTCTCAGTTAATGAGAACACTGATGATAATTATATATTTGCCTGTGTTTTTTACAGCAGCCAAAGAAACCACTGTCAAAAAACAACAGCAATGATAGTATATTTCGTCGAGATTCTGCCAGTGTCATCACAGCAGATGGGGGTCAGAGAAATGGAGCCCTGAGCCCCAGGTCTGTGATGAAGGTTTATGGCGATCGACTGACAAACTACGAGCAACAAGAACTGCTGTCATACGCTCAGATTTACTTTGTTGGCAATGCGAAGAAATCCGAAGCTTCTTATTCTGGAGAGAATAACGACGGCTTTGACGATGAACAGAATGCATACATTGTGATTGCTCATGACCACATTGCTTATCGTTATGAAATTCTGAAGTCTCTGGGTAAAGGTAGTTTTGGACAGGTAATTTTCTGTGCTATATTGTATCCTAAATGCAGGAATTACTAGTGTTTTCAAATTGTAAGCAGTGCAGTTATTGTTACTTAAATGTCAACAGAAAGATATTTTTTTACAAGTTGTGTTTATCTAAAAGACTACTGCTAATTGTGTGGCCAGAGTTTTGTAACACAAATTATGCATGTATGCCGTAGGCTCTACGTTCCTTACCTTACTTTACCTCCAGGGTGGGCAGGCTCTTACACCTGCTTAGCGCTGAGGCCATATCAGTTCGGCCCAATGCGCATCCCTGAATGTAACAACAAGGTTACAGGTAATGGCTATAAAGCCGTGAACAGCTGTGAAGCCGTAAATAAACGGCTGTGAAGCCGTAGTCGGCTGTGAAGCTGAAACCAGCACAAAAGCACTGGTAACCTGTAGCAAATCTGCTCTCACGGGTTTATCATCATCATCATTGACAACCGCCATGGCCACGCCACGACAAATGCCACGGGTTTGGTCAGCTCTTAGTTAGCTCCTACCCTCCAGATTTTGGAAATCTTTTGCGTCGTCGGTGCAAAGCCCCACCACCACGACAAGGTGGCTGACCACGGTGGGGATGCCGTAGGCTTTTTCATTTTTTTTCTGTGAGACAGTTAGCATCGGTTATGTGTGAGATTTTTGTCAGTGTCTGCAGCATCGGCAGCTGTTTGTTGCATTCTGGACTAGGTTGTGAAGGTCTTTGATCATAAACTGCGGACCAACGTTGCTCTGAAGATTGTTCGGAATGAAAAGCGGTTTCACAAACAGGCACAGGAAGAAATACGCATCCTGAAACACCTCCGTCAGCAGGTTACAGTTTTAAACATTTTATTCCATACATTTACTTTTGAATATATTTAGATAAACTAAAAATCTAAAGCAGTCCATCTATTTTATCTAATACTTATTACTACTGGTTTTGTTCACAGTCAAATGTTTTTTGGCCTACTTACCTTTATTACCTGTCTGCAGCATTGATTTTATACCATGTAGTATATTGAGTAAGCTTTGCTATTTTTAACGGTTAATTCGCTTTTTAAAATGTATGTTTATTAAAATTAATTATCGCAGTTGTGTGATCAGCTTTTATTCTTGTTTTATTTGCACATCATTCCAGCCACTGATGCTTGCATATCAAGAAATACTTTTCTAATATCTATCTGATGGTAGTCAGTGTTCAGGTCATGTTGTGCGGTTGATGATAGGATCGAGATGACAAGCTCAATGTTATTCACATGCTGGAGCAGTTTGTATTTCGAGCTCACGTCTGCATCACATTTGAGCTGCTTGGTATCAATCTCTATGATCTGCTGAAGCGCGGACATTTCCGTGGTCTGAGTTCGCCACTCGTCCGCAAGATGACCTACTCGATCTTGCAGTGCCTCGGTGCACTGTTTCGACTGCGTATCATTCACTGTGACCTGAAGCCGGAGAACATTCTGCTCAAGCACCCCGGCCGCAGTGGCATTAAAGTCAGTATACTGTCATGTGATAGAGAGAATTTTGATGGAGGTGTGGTTTGATGATGAGTTTTTCATTCTTTAGCCCACGTTTAACCTGCAGCTATGCAAGATGAGCAACATCATGTATGCTGTAAAAAAGTACAAATGTAAGGGTGATGTCTAGCTCACTGCTCAGATTAATATGATACCCGTCACAGGGCTACGGAGTGTCACCTGCTGTATGGGATCACTCTGTGTTAGCTGACACCAGACACAGGTACATAAACAAACAGCATGTTAAAACAATTAAGTAATCCGACGAATTTTAACAATCTGATATTGGGAAATTTTATTTTGAGTAAATTTTCAAATTATGCTACTTCATTGTTTCTCAAATTTTCCAATAACCCTGGCTTTAAGCACACAATTTAGTAGTTCATGGATTTTAATGAGTGAACACTGCACTGTCTTACTGTTATTTGCTGTCACTTCTGTTATGACTGCACCTAAAACAATCTGTGAACTACAAACTGAATTAGCCACATTTGAACCGAGGGTTAATGGTATACAATGCCATGTTCAGAAAAATTTTCTACAGCTGAGAAATGAATGATGTGCGTCCACTGCAGGTGATTGACTTTGGGTCGAGCTGTTATGATCACCAGCGCATCTACACGTACATTCAGTCGAGGTTCTACCGGGCACCTGAGGTGATATTTGGAGCTCGCTATGGCGTCGCAATAGACATGTGGAGTCTGGGGTGCATTGTTAGCGAGCTGCTGACCGGTCGGCCTTTGTTCGGCGGTGAGGACGAGGCTGACCAGATCGCTTGCATTGTGGAGATTATTGGCATCCCACCGTCGAGAGTGGTTGATGTGGGGAAAAGGGCATCAAACTTCATTGCCTCAAATGGCTATCCACGGTAAATACTACACCATACATTATATATGTGAGTTGTTGACTGTTGCCCACCTGCTTTGTGTTTTTATCTGCAGTATCCATCTTTTCATTTTTTTAAAATTTGCTTAGTAGTATTGGTTCAGTAATTATAAATAGTAAATAATAGTAGCATCTAGCTGCATAAGTTCTATCAATATTATTTGTGATTTTTTGTGATTGTACATTTTTATCAAAACTGTACATTGTGATAAATAGAGTTAGAAGTGATCAGAGATCTTAAATCTCTGCCATTAATAGTGCTCCCATCTATCGAGCACAGTGGACTTAGTACAAACTGCTGCATATGTGATCTCGATGCATGGTTCAAGAACTTTCAATGCAGATCCTGAACTTACAGGCAGATAATTAATTATGTTTCTCAGATTTTTTTTTAGTTCTAGCTCATTTACTTTGATAATGAGTATGATTTTTCCTACATTATAATTCAGTTTTTTTTAAATAATCAAGTAGGTAATTTGTGTAGTGTGTTAAGTGTAAATATTGTCGTTTGCGCTCCTAGGTACTGCGGCGGAGCTAACGTGACAAGCGCGAGTAAGTTGACGGCTGGTCGGTCTCGTCGTGGTAAGGTCCGTGGTGTCCCGGCGTCTCGGTCACTTCACTCCGCGCTGAACAACTGCGATGACACCCATTTGGTTGACTTCGTTTCACGCTGCCTCGACTGGGACCCGGCATCCAGGATCAGTGCGCCGAATGCCGTCCATCATGCGTGGTTCAAACGCAGGCAGGATTCAAGCGCAGAGCCCCCGGTGCTTGGTCGACGACCTTCAGTGACCTTGAAGAAGCTCGTCATGTCCGGCCCTGGTGATAGTGTACCGATGTCTGGCGCTAGCACAAATCATACGCTACGTTCCAAGCTGCCTCATATCTAGCGGCGTGTGGTGCACTTAGGCATGCAGCTCATATGAAGCTTTGTATGTATGACATATACTCTTCAGTTGAAATGTAAACAATTAGGCTATAAAAATGCATCAAATTGCAACCACTGGCAATCGTTGTTGCCTTCTTCAGAATGAAGCAGTCAACAGTGGTTGTTAAAACATCAACAGATCAGTAAATAAAGGTTGTAATTTCATGGATTTGTATAGTTTATTGGTCATAAACTATATACGGCTTGTTTGCTGCACTGCTTAAACTACAGTAATAAAAGTATTAGCAATATCCTGCTTGTTGTGGTTTACAAACTGCATCATTTTCATCAGTATTGTCCTGCATGACTTTCTACAATCAGTAAAAAGCACTTTTGCTGTGCATTGTGCAAAGTTGGGGTATTTTGTAAAGAGTCTAGTCTTTGTGGAGTTGTGGGTAGTTTTTCTAGCAGACTATTGAATCGTTCATATGCTCGGACTTTCACACTGTGCTCGTCCGTAGTTCCTCTGATAGTTTTTGCATAGAATGATTATCCGTTTTTTTTTAATTTATCCACCACATGCGTTAATCCAGTTTCGCACTTGCTTTATAAATGGCTTCATCAGTATATTGAGTGAGTGATCGTTGACGCACCAGTTTTAATTTGTCTGTTATGAGATTTATTTTAGTTCAGTAGTGTTGGTACCAGAATAGACATGAGGTTATGGGGAGGCCAATGTAGGTAGCCCAGTTCAATGAGCTTGACCTTCCTTTATACTCTCAGTTTATCACAGCGAAATATCTTGGTCTGCTCACTCACAGAATACTGCCACTGCAACACTGAATTTCAAATAACTGGCTGCTGACATTGTTGTGTATCTGTTATCGTTGATTCTGTATAGTCCACTGTGAATATTAATTCATCATTTTCAACTCAGTATTTATGCATTATTTGACAGTTATGTTATCTGTGAATCACAGTTGTTTTGTCTTGTCTGTAACTGTTTTCATTTTAATGTTCGTCACACTATAAACTATCATTCTCTATTATGTTTTGTTCTCCTACGTCCTGACTGGCGGATCACTTTATCAAGTCTGATCCAGTCTTTTTTTTTCTTAGCTGTGCCATTACAGTGCAGCTTCAGTGCTTCACAGTAGTTATATATGAAAATATAAGTTTACCGGACCAGTGACGTATACAGCAGATTACACCGTCTTCCACTATCTTCCATTTGTAACTGGTCGGAATTTTTGTTCTTGAATTTTTTTATTATACAGAAGTATTCTCCAAAGAACATTTCAAATTTTTTGTACATGGAACGTTGAAAAGCTTGCAAGTTGTGTAATATGTGGCTTTGGATTTTTTAAAACAGTCTGAGCGCAGACAAAGGCATTGAGGTGTAATGAGATAATTGTGATAGGGTAATTCACTAATACTGTTATAGCATGTCGTTTTTTCTACAGTTCTAAGTAATTGACTAAGTAATTTTTTTAATTATTATTTTCTTGATTTATTTTTATACATATGTAGGCAATCGTATCAAAAATGAAATTAGTTTATGATTAATTTCCTGATCACTGGTAGGAGTGATAAACGATAGATGCTGATTTGTCACCACTATGGAAAGTCATGAATATAGGAAAAAAATGCTTAACATAACAATATGTGTTCTGCAGCTTAGTTTTTTACATTCTTTTTTGTAGCAAATTTCATTACTTGTTGATAATAGGAAAATACTGTTATTTTTGCTATGAGGATATTACTTAAATTCTGTCTGTTTAACTGAAGGCATCTGTCTGGATCTTTTAGTATTCTGTTAATGTTGCATGTTTGTTGTTTCTAGTGTTTTGTCGTGTTATGTGCAGCACTGTTAATTTTTTCATCAACACGCACGCGCCAATTCATGTGTTGCTATTGAACACTCTGTGATCATTTGCTTCATTTTACAGTGACAGTAGTGATGGAACGGCAAAACAAACAATTTCTAAGTACTTGAATATTATTCAGTCGTCAAATAACTGTGGTTTAATGGAATATTGGAACTTTTGTTTAACAGAATTTAGTTAATTTACATACATGCGTTAATGTTTTACGCGCGAAAGCAGAATGCTTCGTGTGTCTTTGCCATCGTCTGGGCGTCCGTCCGTCCGTCCGTCCGTCACACTCGTGAGCTGTATCAAAACGGTGCAAGCTAGGATCACGAAATCTTCACCGTGGACTGCCCCAAGATCTCTAG
>Ga0209671_1002676_pt1 | contig 16546 bp, 13 predicted proteins | sample WorMetHERISLAND2_2_FD_187401 | JGI IMG/M metagenome (GOLD analysis project Ga0209671, IMG submission 187401) | Marine gutless worms symbiont microbial communities from Max Planck institute for Marine Microbiology, Germany - Olavius geniculatus... | ecosystem: Host-associated > Annelida >...
ACATTGTGTAATGGTGATGTTTGAATTTGTAAATTGTGATTTGTGCTGTTTTATATCTACAACCACGAGGTCACCCTTACACTGTATATAAACTGAACAGTTTTTTTACATAAATAATAGTACTAGGCGGAAACAGGCCCGTCGAGAAAGGGATAAGAGGTCGTAAATAAATAACGTCACGCAATTTTAGGGGAAAAATAGCCCCCCTTCGTCACGTTTCGTCACGCTGCTCTGTACCCCCTCCCCAGTATTCCAACATGACGTCACAAACCTTGCAGTCTGTAGTGTAGCCTGCAGATCTATATGAGTTTTAAACGCAACGCATTTTCTGTATGATTTGACACATTTGCAACAGTAAGCATAGTATATCAAAGTTCTGATATGTAGAAATGATCTCTCGAATACTAGCGCTATCATCCACGATTCCCTGGCCAGGCCTTGCCACAGATGTGACGTATGTGACGACCACGCAACCTTTCACCCTTTCCCCTCTTTGTCAGCATCGTCACGATATCGTGAACCCCTCCTCCCTCTCCGCGTGACGTCATTTGCGGACGACCCCTAAAGGGGTAAGTTACCTCGGGCCTCGCGACGTTTGGAGGACCTGCCATCGCTCAGAAATATGAAGAACACCAGAATGCGCCATTTTAAAAAGAAAAAAAAATTTAAAAAATTATTCTCAAAGGGGCCCCGCGAGAATGTTTTCTCGGGCCTCGCTGTGGCTCTCGACGTCCCTGGGGGGATTCGCTCTGCCGCAGACGATTTCGTCATACTAACTACACATATCTCCGTATTGGGTAGTCTCTCTGTCTGTCGGATGTCACTCTCGGCATTGCATTAAACTGTTGAACGGATTTTGATGCCATTTGGCAGATACACTTATGGGTCCAATGACACATTGTGTTGGATGGGGTTCTTGACCTCCCCCCAGAGCAAAGGGAAATTCACACCTTTTCTAAAGCAGCTTGCATTTGCATTGCGTTTATTTGCGCAGTTAGTTTGGAAAGTGACTTCCTGGAAATTCTGGATGTCTATTTCCTTGAGCATTTTTTTCATCGCTGATCACATGTTGCTGCTGCTGCTGTACAGAGGAGAACTCTGTGGAGGACGGTGACGTAGTCGACTATGAAAACCAGGTGCTGTCCAGGGCTGAGTTGTACGGCGCTGGACCAGCAGCATCAGCAGAACTACGGGGTCTCAATGTCGATCATTCCAGCCAATCACACGTCAACCTCGAGGTCGAAGCCCCGCCTCCTCGTCACGTGATCCACGATCCAGCCAGCATTTTGTCCTCACTCCAGGTGCGATAGCTCCAGTCCGTGTGTAAGACCACTGATTGCAGTGGCATAAGTGATCGAGTGTTGAACGAACTTGTTCACTTACGCTTGAGTACACGTTGAGTCAGGGGCGTCACTGAAGGGGGGGGGCTAGAGGGGCCCACGGATTCCCAAGGATTTATGATTTTAATTTATTTTCCTGTAAATCGTACCTTTGAAACGGTGTTACTGCTCCAAGAACAATTCGTTACATAGACTGAGACCCCCAAAGATTACTGAGACCTCCCTATTCTCGAATGATTTACCGAAATGACGCAACTGCGTTGAGGTACCATATATCCACAAGTTAAAAGGGCATTTTGAGGGCCCTGACAAAGATTTTTTATTTTCATTCTGACGGTTTTGAAGTAAAAGCTAAGAAAATCTTAATGTTAACCATATTAACCATGTTAACCATGTTAACCTCTTTGGTTCATTCGGGATCAAAAACCACATCTGTAAGGTTCCTAAGACTTTTAGTCCGGCCATTGTCAAATCCTGCAATAACAAAACCAGTAGAATCAGTTAGTCTAATCCCCAGTCAATATTTTCCACCGTGTTGCTATCGATGCTTTACGTGAATACCTAGCCTATACGGGATAATTCGGTTTTGGATTTGGTCTCGTTGGATTATCTCAGAGTCAGAGTAAGAAATTAGCCGATATTAGTATAGATACTCATAAAAAACCTGAAAAGTTATAAACTAAACGTCAGAGTAGAAAACGCTTTGACCATTTCAGTTAAACAGAGCTGAGCACAGACACGACATAAATTGTTATCGATCCTGATCCTAATCTTATCGTCTGCGCCGCTGCCTGCTGCGGCTCTATCTTTTATGGCATCGCACATGGTGCATGTCGTCCACATCGGTTAATACTTGACCGGCAATAAAACGGCCATAAAGTGAGGCGAGTTTATGGCACTGTTGTAGCCAAAAGCTGGATGTAGGGCACTTACGATTAGGATGTGTTGGGGGGTGTCACTCCCATCAGGAAAAGGGTCTGGGAAGGGGGACTGCTGATTTTTGTGTGAAAATGTAGTGTTTCGGTGCATTTTTGGCACTATTTTGAATAACTCCTAGAAAGAGCACGTGCCCCTTGTGCCCCGCCTGTGGCTAGTGGTTTGTAGAATTTGTTGCACGTGTAAAATCTGATACGCACTATTCCGTAAACGTGCGGCAGTATCAGCAGCCAGTGTAGTCCAAGTGTATGAGAATGATGTATACCGTGTTATGTACGGTGAGGGCATGATGAGAAGATAGGACAAAGATGATTGAATAATTGACTCATGTGCACACGATACCGACTGGACATTTCTTCTGCAAAACAAGTATTACCTGTAGATAGGCCTATAGTGCACAGGAAATGATGTCAGTACTGAGTGCTGACTATGCGGCCATCCGTTTTGTTGCCACGGGCTTTTTCTGTCTTTCACACACGTTGTTTAGTAGACCTACTCTAGCCTATTGTATGTAACTGCAGTCTGTATTCAATGAAATAATGATTGATGATGGTGGTGATGTCCGTAAAAGTGCGTTTTCGTTTTCTTGAGAGTTTTGGCGTTACCTGTTTTGAGAAGACAGCGTTTTGCACACCGTCCACACGGTGCAATGCATGCACGTGCTCGAGTTACTGTGAATTGCACAGGCGACATTAAAGTTGGGAGGGGCGATTTGATCCAGGCCGAAGGCCGAGAGCGGGGTGGGGGTTCTCGGGCAGAGCCAGTCCCTTCCCCACCAACTATATACGGTCTGGGAGATGGGGAGCGCTCCGGCAGCAAGATGGGAGTCGGAAGCTGGGCCGCAAACACTTTTTGTCATGCAAAATCTCGAAAAATTCTGGCTTTACTGCACAGATTTGCATTTACAACTAACGTTGTCAATGCAACTCGTAAATGTAAATCGCCTACGCCACTGGGGAATTGACGTGCAAGCGGCAATGACGCGCGTAGGAGCGGATGAACAGTGTTGTCGAAGAAGTGGCTGAGCTGAAGACGCGTGTATCGACATTGAGTCAAAATCAGTCGCGAGATGGTAGCACCGCCACGGCTGCGGCGACTGCTGAGCTCGGCGCTCAGCTGCTACAACAAGCGTTCATCAACTTCACCACACATATCTACCAGCTTCAAGACGCCACTCGTCACGAACAACACGGTAAACGTTTCCCTGTCATTCGATGTCAGACGAAATCAAACCACGCAGTAAGGTATTAACGAGTTTGACATTAATTGATTACTTTGATTGTACTAGCCTAAATGTTCCTTGTTGTGCGGTCGTCCATATAATTTGTACACTCAACGCTATATGTGCCAAGCGCGACGAACATTCAAAGAGTGAATTTTGGTCGGAAGTACTGAAGATAGACCAAGACAATCTGCCTCATGCGTCTGATGAGCATTAGCTCAGACTGCTTGTATAATAGGCCACGTTACGAGGTTTGCTCGTCAGCCTATCATAAAAACTCGTCTTACTTGTCATAACGTTTTTTTAAATAAAAAAATTTCTTTAAAGTTTTAACGTTTAATCTATGTTCAGAGGTGAGCGAAGAAGACAGTTCGAGCGTGGATTCGCTGTATCGCCGGGTGTCGGAGCTGAACGCGTCACTGGCTGAGACCCGACTGAGAACAGACAATGACAGGCGACGAGTTGACGAGCTAAGCGACGTCTACACGGGCTGGGACGAGCGATCGCGTCATCTAGAGGTCATCCTTCTCAACAGCTCACTGGAACACTGCAGGCGAGCCAACGCCGAACTGCTGGTAGACGTCCAGTTGACTCAGATCGCTGACAAGACCAGCGCACTCGACGGCAAAACCACGCAACTCACTTCGTCTGTTGAAAGGTACTCGTAGAGAACAAGATGAAACCAGTTGCGTTACAGTACTGTGTTTTTGAATGTGAAAAGTCGCGATGTGGTTTCGCAGAAACTTCTGCAGCTTTTCGACCGCAAGAGAGTATCAAATGCCGCTTGGCTTATTTATGCCAGTATGAACGGGAAATAAGTGCGTGGAATTTCGCGCTAAAATATAAAGTGGTTCCTGAGAAAATAGCTATTAACTTTAGGGGATGTTTTATTTTACCGCACCCCGTATAACAGCTACGCATGCACGGAATGTTGGAAGGCACTTTTGGTTTTTGGACGTTCACTGAAAGTCACAAATTTGCCCAAAAATTGAAACGCAAAAATCAGATACAATTTGTGTTGTCTTTTCAAAAAATGACGTTTATAGGCCGCAATACGTCACAGATTACTGTACAGTAATAAAAAGTAATAGACTTGTCCACTTTGGGTAAACTTTCCACATGTTTATTTATTTTATATTTTGAATATATTTTTTTATAAACTAGAATTTTTTCACACCTAGCATGAGGCCCCTGAGCATACGTGACCCCCCGGTTGGAGGGTACGGGGGCCCTTCCGTCGGCTGTGGCTAAACCATTATTTTATATTCTAATTCCAGTTAGGCCAAAAGGTAAAATTGAAAATGCGAGCACCCATTATCTTTTCTGTCAGAAGTTTGTAGTCCATATCGATCGGAAAATTGTAACTTCTTGCCTCGCTTATTTTTAACCAACGTCGTCGCTAAATGTGTATAGACAGTGATTTTTGTGTGCGTGTATAATTATTTGACGGCGTGTGGTAGGATGGAGTCTGATATGGGGCAGTTGCAGAGCAAGCTTGAACGTCATTCGGACACGCTATCATCGCTGTCAAAGCAGATAAAACTAGTGCGCCATGTTCCGCTAGAGGTCTCCTCGCTGCGAGACGATCTGCTCAACATTATTGCACAGTTCTCCACAGGTATGGGCTTGCTGAGACATACTCTGTATTCCGCTGCGAACTAAAAAAAAGTCGGAAAAAAAACTTGCGAAAAAAAATTTAACTTTCGTGGTAATTATAATAATAACTTTGCTGCTGACAATATGCTATTAAATGATAGCGGTGTAATAATTAATAACCAATTAATCAACAATTGACCAGTGGCGTCATGGCAAGCCCACCTTTAAATTTTAGCTTGTCAAAACAAATTGTTTCTAAAAAAATTTTTCTCAAAAACAAGGGGCTGAAGTCCTCTGTTTTGGAAAAATTAAGGGGTGGAATTTAAATATTGAGCACCCATAAATGGGCCATGATCTTTTCTCTCAAAAATTAGCAGCTGCTCGTCGGAAAATGGCAACATTCTGCCCCTCCCAACTTTTCAAATCCACGACGCGTCTGCCCATGACGCTGCTGCTGCTGCTGTTTGGTGCGACGTCCCGTGTGTCACAAGAGAGCGTACGGTCTCTCACAGCGCCTACACGATCACTATAATATGCTCCAAAGGATTTCGTTTTCTGACGAAAAACTAACGAAATGACGAAAACTGGCGGTCGTGACGAAAGTATTGATTTTTGACGAAATTTTACGAAATTTACCAAATTTTCACTTTATGACAAACGAAAAATAACATTTTTGGCAGCAAAATTATTTCGAGCCTATTTATCATAACAAGCACTCAATTTCGGATGGCGAAAAAATGGCGAAATTCGAGACTCTTAGCAAAATGTTTCATAAAACTTGCACTTTTTGGCAAACGAAAAAGAGTGAAAGCCAAAAGCCTCAAAACTGTTTTGGCAAAATTTCGTAAAGTAAGTTAACAGCCGTTAAAAGGCTTTGTTTTCGGATTGCGAAAAAATGACAAAATCCTGGATTTTTGGCCAAATTTTTGATGAAATTTGCATTTATGACGAACGAAAAAATGACATTTTTGGCGGCAAAGTCCTTTGGAGTCTAACGATCACTTGACACAGCGGATCGGTGCACGGTCAAGATACTGAGTGGCGGATCAGCTGATTTAAAGTCGCTGTTGTTAGGCAGCCGGGCAAGATTGTATAGCCAGTGTTCCAGTGTTTGTGATGACTGACGGCATTTATGAAATAGAAGCTCTATTGTGGGATCGATGTGGCCTAGGTTACTATTAATCACTAATAGGAAATCGTACACTGGCTCTCGATTGCCACCGAATTCAATGACCTTGGATGACCTTGAACGCCAAAATAGAGGTTATTATGGATTTTTTGACAATTTCGGGCTACGAAACACATTTCAAGAGCGAATTGCGCCGAATTTACTACATATAGACTAAAACAAGTCTCGACCTTCTGGGTTCAAGAAAACCTGCGCACGGGGCATCAAAGAGCGCTATCCTATAAAAGTCGTTATTTTACCGTTGTTGTCAAGTCTACTGTAAAAACTGTTGCAGATATGCATGGATATGCTGCCTATCACAACAAGCCCCAGTGACGAGCTTTTTAGTCGTATCAACATTGATGACTTTGAAAGACTTTGAACTCCAAAATAAGAGGTTTCATTGTCTTTTTTTGCAATTTTCGGCTGCACCGCGCACTTCAAGAGTAAACTGCGACAAAATGGCTGGAGATGGACTACGGCAATTTGTGAACAGGAACTGTTATAGGCTTGCGCGCGTCTCGTGAGCATTAGCTCAAATTTCTTGTTACCTTTGCTGCAGACTGTTCGGCTGCGGTATCTGAGTCGACGTGGGCTGGTGACGGTGTCTATGTCATACGCCCTGACGCTGCCGGCGGTATATCGTCTGAGCGTCGTACGGCCCGTGTCTACTGTCAGCGCGATCCACGTGACGGCACCGGCTGGACCGTCATTCAACGCAGGCTCGACGGCGCCGAGTCCTTCGCCCGCGGCTGGGACGACTACGCCGCCGGCTTCGGCGACCCGTTCGCCGACTACTGGCTGGGTGAGTGGCATATACTACTCTTGGATTCGGAATTTTGCGCATTTTGCATATCTTTGCAATTTTACCGTCACCCTCGAACGTTCTGTCTTCTAATCATGCCCTCACTGTACATAACACCGTACATTATTTTCATACCTATTTTGCGTTGTATTTTTTGTCTTTTGGCGATTTTTTAATTCCACCGTTTTATGCTTATTGTCGTATTATAATTCGCTTAATATTATTCGGGCAACTGTAAGAATAGTCCCTTTCTGGTTATCTTGGCATTGTCACTGTTATATTCTGTAACGTAAAATGTGCTTTGCCGGTTTAATTTGGTGATCGGTTGAACATTTTATTCGGGATTAAGTGTGCGAAATTTTATCCAGATTTGTTCAGATTCGACATCTTTATTGTACGATGTATAGGGGGGGGCAGTATTTTTTCCGGACACAATGTACATACGAGCCTAGTTGGTTGATGCATGCTGTACTGCAGGTAACGAGCAGATGCACCGGCTGACGCGTGGACGAGTGTTCCGACTGCGTGTTGACATGTGGGATGTGGAAGGACAGTACTGGGTCGCCGAGTACCCCGAGTTCAGAGTCGCATCCGCTGATCAACTCTATCGACTTGACCTCGCTCTGTCACCGGCCGACGGAGACATTCAACGTACGATACTTCTCGTTTGTTCCATGCGTCTCGTGATTAAGTTTAGTAAATTACGTTTTTTGGTGTTAAGAATGAAACGACTTTGATTTCTGTAAAACATCGTGCAGATCTAGCCTCTCGCTACCTACAGTTGCGGGGGGAGACGCAAGCGACCAAAAATGCCTTTATAACACTGTAAATAGATGGTGAGATTTTGTCTGGGCGCCGACCGTTTGTTGGGATGATGACGAAATGCCTTGTGAGTTCCAGGTTGACGAAAATACCGCGCTGTAGAAGAAAGATTCTTGGCTAGATTCTTGTCCCAAGGTTTATTACTTTAAACTGTTCTACGTCAGAATTTATAATGCATTTTTAGTAGACCTTGTCTTATTTCACACGTGTGGACAGACATAAAACATGTATTTTTGTGAACGCAACAATCAACAAATTGAGCCCAAAATTCCGAATTATCTCCCTGTACATAGAAGGGAGGTAGTAACGTTGACACTGTGGTGTGTGATGACTGTTTTGCTGCTAATTTTTGCTACTGAATTCGTTGTTCTCAACCGCTGCGGGTGAAGGCGAAGACGACCGGCTTCAGACGCTGAGTGTCGGCAATGCAACCGATGCTCTGCGCTACTCTCACGGTCAACCGTTCAGCGCCATTGATCGCGACAACGACTTGTCCACGACTGACTGTGCACGGTTCTACGCTGCCGGCTGGTGGTACAAACACTGCCACTACGCCAACCTCAACGGCAGGTCAGCAACTGACCACTTGATCTTGAACTGTCCGTGAACTACTTGAGTAAATTGATTAAAACTCGGAGCGCTTTCACTTCTGTCGGGCGGCAGGTAACAGTGCGCTTGCGGTTTTTTTTTCATTTTGGGGTTTTTTTCTGGCTTCAGTTCTCGTTATTTTCTTTCTTTTGCAGAGCGTCAGCATCTAGCAGCATTAGGGACAGTAGAATATCACGGAAACACGGAAATCACCGAAACCGTGATTTTTGGCAAATGCCGTGATTTTGCCAAAATGCTGTGATTTTACCGTTTTTAACGTTTTTTACAATGATTTTTCGTTTTTAATCAAAATAAATGGTGTGATTTTGACACAGAAATATTTAATTTTGCTACTGTTATCAAAGTCCGTATGCTTTGTTACTTACTGGCTCAATATGTGACCGTGACGTCGTTGTAGAAATTTGTAGTTTAATGCTTCACAGCGACAAAATTTTACAAATGAAAACTTTTCATTACATGTCGTGATGGTCGTCAATGCTAGATGTTGAGTTTTATAGACTTTGTAATGGTTTTTAGGCCCGTAATTTGATGCCGTGATTTTGCGGTGATTTTTGCCATTTTCACAAAAGTTTGCCGTGTTTTTTGCTATTTTTTGTCGTGATTTTCTACTGTCCCTAAGCAGCATGCATGCTATGCAAATGTCTTATATTAGCAATCGTAGGCGTCCGTGCGTGTCGCTGTCTGTAACCTGTCTATCAGTCCGCCATACTCTGCTGTTCTATCAAAACGGTGCAAGCTAGGATCACGAACGAAATCTTCCTTGTTGGCAACTTGGCTCCTTGAAATACCATAGCTTCAGGATTCGTAAACTTTTTCAGAAATTCGAAAGGGGTCGTCACCCTGATTGATTGATTACGTCCGACGACGAGTTTACGCTTCGGATCTGACGTTTGCGTACACATACGATAACTCAAAAAGTGCCAACGAATATTGATGAATATTTTTCTTGTGGTTGGGCAGTCCAAAATGAAAGTTTTCGGCCGTCTGTTAAACAGTGTCGTCTGTCTGTCGTCGTCTGTGGCACATGTATTGTGGCTAAATCGTACGTCGTAGGCGGTTGGCGATGATACCGTTGATAGGGCGATGACGAGTTCTTATAGGCCGTCATAGTAACCATGTCTCTATCTGCAGCGGTTTGGCCGCAATTTTGAATGCAAAGTTGCTGCCTGCAGCTGTCACCTACGTGCGCCGAATTACCGTGTCGTGCATGGGTCACCGTAGCGTGTGTGGGACTTTACTCACACTGGGAAATTGCTTGCTTTCCGCAACTGGAAGTCGGACGCTGACCTTTGGCATAGGCGGTAACGGTCGGCCCATCCTAGCGACAGCCGGGCTTCTTGTTAGTCTTAGGTGAGTGGCTCGGTCCTGTTTCTTTTGTACTGAGACTCCGTTGTGGCAGCACCATTCTCGTCGGAGGTTTAAGACCTCTGGTCGCTTCCAATATATAGTACTGTTGTTTGCCGCTGCAGGTACACGGCTGGGATGGTGTGGTTCAATGAAAAGCTTGACAAGTGGCTTCAGCTGCGACGAACCGTGATGAAGGTCGCTCCGGTTGCCATGACAACGGACGTAAACAACAACCACGTGACCGACAATCGAGTTGAACTGGATCAGCAGCAGGAGGAGAGGGCAGGAGCAGCTGATGCAATAATAGACAGTCGAGATGCGGTAACAGCGACAAGTCCGCGTGGCTAAACATTCCGTTTGACTGAATGCTGCCTCGGCCTTTAATGCGCATACAGAGCGACGTAACTGAACTGAACTGACATGGTTTAGTTTTTGACAAACTGACCCATGGGCAAGCAGTAATGCATTACAGTAGGCACCGTTTAACAGCGTCGGTGCCACATGACTACGCTCACGTACGCGTCAGCCAGTGACCAATGGGCGCGCAATGGGCGGTCCTGTAATTTGCGGTTTGACCAGCTTTTTGGCAATCACAGATTATTTATTTGCGCGTATCCTATGATGATTCAATTTCAATGTGTACGACAGGCTTCACTCTAAAATTGTATCGCACCGATTGCCGTTCTGAAATGTGTTCCTCTTCAGCCGGCTCTGCGTCTAGGCCTACTGAACAGCGTCAAGTAGACTGGACCGTGTCGAACGTTACTCGCACAATGTAGACTGTAGAGGGCAGTGGTGTAGCCAAAAATTTCAACTGGGAGGGGTCTCTTCTCCCTTCCCATTCTCTTCCCTTCTCTTTTTCGTCTCTTTTCTCCCTTTTCCCACATTTTACCCTTTCCCTCTTTTCCCTTAGAAGTAAGACCCTCTAAGATGCAGCTAGGGGGTCTAGGGGAGCGCTGTGAGCTTCCTCAGCGGGATCTGGTGCATTTTAGCTTTGAAAGATGGGACCTGCTGGCAACAATTTTAATTATTTTTCTGAGAATAAACTGACTAAATTTGCAAATTTAGTGCAGTTTAAACGTAAGCCTATGCTTATGTTTCGTCTGGAGGATTGGGGCCCCCTTGCCAACTCCTCTTGTCTACGCCACTTGCAGAGGGTGCAACATTTCGATAGTGTGTGTAATTTAAGTAAGTAAACAGTCAGCGGCACATTCGCTACTTATTTTTCAGTACATGTGGTTATGGTATACGTCCGACTAACCGTCTGTCCGTCTGTTTTGCGCAGGATTCTAACACGAAAATAGATAAGGCGTAGAAAAAGACAAAATTTTGCTATCCGTTCCAAAGGCTACGAGTAGGCCTAACTACAGGGTGCGACAACAAATTTTACCCCCCTGAGGTTTTCTGATAATTTTTCCGAAACGGCTGAGAATTTTTGAACAAAATTCAGTTAGTAGCATTTGATGGCCCATTTCCGAAAACTCCCCCACATATGCAAAAAATCTCGCAAAAATCTCTTACACAAGCCGAGTTATAGCCAATTTTGTCCCAAATTTCGTTGCTGTGGCAACGGGGGTCAACCGGGGGTAAATATAAATGTAACCGTTAATTAGGCCGACCCTGAAAACCATATCGTAGAACCAAAAATTACGACTTTATCTTGCACACAACGGAAGTTATGACAGTTTAAAGAATTTTAATTTTTCCCATAGGAGCCATTGTAATTTTGTCGAATTTTTTGAATAAATAAGTGAAAAATAAAATTCTTATGTTATAACAATAAAAAAGCACTTCCTAGCACAGAACCGCGTCATTTGACGTATTAAGCGTCAAAATCGGTCTAACGGACTCACCTGTAGGCGAGTTCAAAGACCAAAAAAGTGTAGTAAATTTCGAACAGCAGGGGTGTATATTTTACCTATATTGGGAACAAAAACCCCTGGATGGATTGAGCCCAAATTTTTTTGGTGGTAGGGGTCCACGACTTAATCACGCCATTCGAATTTAGTGACGATCGGTTCAGGGGTTTTTGGTTGGCTGATGGTCAAAGTTTGTCTTTTCCCATAGACTTTGAAGGTCGTCCTTACAACACTCACACTATCGTGTGAGGTGTGATATGGGCCTACGTTGACTACACTCGTGTTCCGACGCTGTATCTTATACACCGTGTCCGAAAAAGTGCACCATTTGACTTCTCATGATACCTTTGGTAAATGTTGATTGATTTTTATTTTTTTTACTGATGTGACCAGAATCAAATCGCCGATAAATATGCACACAACTTCCCGTCGCACCTAAATCTACAGTCATACAATGTCTAGTTCTCTCAAACAATCGTGTGACGATGTGATATAAAAACCAACAAAATTTCCTATTTATATTTAAAACGCAACAACTCGGTTGTGAAAAAATGAAACTTTGCAGCGTCGTTCAAAACTTTTTCGGGTTTATGCAAGCCCATCGCATTCTGCTTGAAAGTTGCCTATCTCCCGCATGATATCTAGAGGTGCACGTTTTTCCCAGGGCTGGAAAAACCTAGGTTTTTAGGTTTTTAAAAAACTTCAAAAGTCCAATTTTAGTTTTTCAAGTTTTTTAGTTGTTGTGAAATTTATTACATATTTCATCCGTATTTTAATCGTGATTTTTGAGTTATGACGTTAACCACGTCATTACGATATGCCGTTCACTCATAAGAGAGTGTATACGTAACATGTTTTTCCTGGGTCGTAATTTTGTGTACGGTGTTCATTGGACAGTAAACCAAAAAAACCTTTAAAAACGTAAAAAAACCTTTTAAAAAAGCCCAAAACCTAAACATTTTCTTTTTGAAAACCTAGGTTTTCCAGCCTTGTTTTTTCCGGGAACGATGTAAGCCTATCGATCTGCAAGTACTAATAGAAAGTGTCTACGGGCGTTGGGTTCTTGTCAGAGGGCGCCGCTTTCTAGTTTGCTGGTCGCCTTCGTGTTAGCTGCGCCGGTCGGCGTCGACGTCGTTCGCTTGGAATTGGCTAAGTGCCGCCGGTAGACGTCTGATTCGAGGAATCGCCGGTAGGAGTCGCGCTGCATCAGGGCGTGAATACGCTTCTGAGCGGACTCGAAGCTCTGTCTGTCCGGGCGCCGCATGTTCGCCTCGGTCAGTTGCCGGGTACCCGACTCCAGGTTTATCTACAGCAGTGTGAGGCCTGTGGGCATTAGTTACATATTGCATCCATCACCTATCACCGCATTAACAGCTAGCTCGTGATCTTCGTTTCCACGAATATATCACCGCTTGCCGGTGTCCCATTATAGAATCGCCCCCGCCTCCAGAAAAGTCTCCCCCGGCCGACAATTTGCCCGCAAAGATCCGCTTCGCCCGGCAGCCGCCCGGGCGGGACGGATGTCTACCGGTAAATTGTCGGCCGGGGGAGACTTTTCTGGGGGATTGTATAACGGGGAGACCTTTTTATGGGGCCGGCGATATTTTACTAAGCGTAAGAGATATCAATTCTGTGACTATCTCTCCCCGGGCGGATTTTTCACGGGGGAGACATTTTAATGTGACACCGGCCTATGCGTTTCTTATATCATGCGGCCGTCCTGCGCGTTATGAATTTATGGGTCATGTGCGTCCAGCGTCCATCTGTCTTTTCCGGTACATGTTCTCGGTTCCAAGCTGAAAATACATCAGTAGGCCCATAGGGAAACGACAGTTGTGTGATCGTTCCCCAAGACAGGAGCAACCACTAACCGGTCTATGCTACACGTCATTCTGGTCGGTCATGACTTCGTACCAATAGGCCTATCGCGCAGTTTCTGTCAATCAAAGTAGACCTAACAACAGTTCAAACTTTTCTATGCAGTGTGTCTTTAAATTGCAAAGCTTGGACTTCATTAATCACACAGCAGCAGAAACTCGCGCTTTACTTTTTCCACTGCAGAAGTGCTGCGAACTAGAGCCTACTTTCTAAGCATAGTTGTGATAACCGTTTGCAAACGTTTTTTTTATTTTTAAAAATAAAAAAAACACGTTTGCAAACTTTTAATATTTTTACGCGCGATAGCAGAATGTTTCGCGCGTCTTAGCCATGGCCTGGGCGGCTGTCCGTCTGTTTGTCGCACTGCTGTATTGTGTCAAAGCGGCGCAAGCTAGGATCACGAAATCTTCACCACGGGCTGCCACAAGGTCTCTAGTTTTTCGCGACAAAATTTCGTGACCCTGGGTGCGGGGATTCCCCTCGAACGAGGGCGTCAAAGAGGAGTACGCCCTAAAAAGACGTTATTTTGCCGTTATTGGCTCGTTTGGTGTGAAAACAGTTGCAGATAGGTACAGACTTGTTGCTTATCGTAACAAACACTGGTGACAGGCTTTTTTGATTTATCAACATCGATGACCTTGAACGACCTTGAACCCCAAAAGGGTTTTAGTGAATTTTTAGCAATTTTTTGATGCAGCGCGCATTTCAACACTGTATTGTGATGAAATGGTTGGAGATAGAACAAGACAATCTGCGTAAGAAATTTACAGCATTAAACGTAGATTTCAGCACTCCAAGTCCTGACCTCTTAGGTTTAATGAGACCGGCGCAGGCGGGCGTCAAAGACGGCTCCCCCCTAAAAAGTGGTTATTTTTCCGCTATTGACTCGTGTAGCGTGAAACGATTGCAGATAGGCACAGACATGCTGCTTATCATAACAAGCAATAGTGACAAGCTTTTTATTGGTGTCAACGTCGATGACCTTGAATGACCCTGAACATCCAAAATTAGGGGTTTCAATGATTTTTTGGGCGATTTCCGGCTGCGTCAGACATTTTAAGAGTGAGTTGCACCGAAATGGCTGGAGATGGACCTGGACAACCTGCGTATGACATTTTTAGCATACAACGTACGTTTAAAAAACACAAGTTTCGATCTTTTAAATTCAAGAAATTTTCCATACGGAGGCCTCAAATTAGCTCTTTCAAGACGCATTAATATCTTATTGCTGTACACTGATTGCCGAGGTGGCAGGATTGCTGCTATCGCGCGTCACGTGAGCTTTGCTCAAATTACTTGTCATCATGGCGATGCGAGGTAAGCTGACGGCAACACCTGCTGCTTGCGGCAATGTCGTGAGCTGAATCTAATTCTTATCGACGTAGGTCTATGACTGCCATTCCAGACTCTAGTCGCCATGCACGTGCAGCCAGTTTGACGATACGATACGAAATTACGAAAAGTTATAAAGCGCGCTTAGCTAACGCTTAGCTAACTGATACACAATTGAATTCAAAGAGAAAATTAAAAGTCAACTACAGACCTCATAAGCTGAGCTAGGAAAATCCAATGAACTATTCGTTAATCAAGTTTATTGGCCAATCAATTGAGATTTTTTTTATGAATTACTGCTATCATGGTGACATTAAAGGCGGCGCATACAAATTAATCCACATGCAGTTATTGGTCAATGTGCGATTCAGCAATTTGTTTAAAATGACAAAAAAAGCCGACCAAAATTGCGGCATTAAGCGGCCTTTGCATGGACGATTTGTCCTGACTCGACATGACAACATTTGACAGGTCAGTTTTGTCATATCGTGTAACCTATTGCTGTGGATGCACGTAAAATAAGTGTTGCAGAAAAGTTGCAAATATTGCAGAAACACGCAGTAATTGAGTGTACAAAATAATGTTCATTTTTTCATAAAATCACAATGGCTGACGTAGAGACTAGAAAACTAGCAGACTGTAAGCGGATTTTGCGGTCATTATTTGTGTTTTACGCTTGGCTGAAATATCCAAAATTTAATTTCGGCTGTATTCAAACTGCAATCTGAAAGCTGCGAGTCCGATACACTAACCACCAGCTGACAGACATCATCACACGAGTGTACAGTCACACAGACAAACGGTCAGACCACTCTGCGGTAACATTCGTCGCAATAGATTCGTCGCATCGTTGATGCTTTCGCGTATTAGGCCTGATAACTGTCGACACTACGTACCAACAAGAAGCTCAACTAGCGCTTAGAGAACAGGGCGTCAGATTCGTAATTATGCTACACTTTTGCCGCAGCTAAGACAGGGCATCTTCAATATTGTAACTGCCATATTCTGTATGCCTACTCGTGGACCGTAGCGTCGTGCTGCTGCCACGAGAGCAGCCATCTGTGACGTCACGGCATTCACGACGTCATCACAATGTCCCGTAGATCGTGAATGGTTGTCGCTGCCTGCGAAAATTTATAAAACGCGCCCACGAAGCTGTCACGTTTCTGAATAAAATGATGTTTCTTATTGTGTTTTGTGTTGGTCTTTAATTCTCGGCAAAAGCATCGGGCCGAGGACTCAGTCCCTGCGGAGTATAGCGCGGGTAATTGTGTGAGCAGATCGTCCTGGCTGCCATCACGCACGTCCCACGGGTGGCGCTGTGGGAATGGCCTGTGTTTGAAGGGACGCAGGTTAGCTGCAATATAAGCAAGTCGATCCGTGACGGACGGCTTGACGAATAAGCAGCCGTGGACCAAGATATCTGGTAAGCTACGTGCTGCCACACGGACAGTTCCTAGTTCATCGGCAGACGATGCTGTGTGGGTTGTGGGGCGTACGACCCAACTCACATAAAATCTGCTGTTTGAACGCCGATCGGTGGTGGAAAAGGAAGGTGATGAGTCTAGGCTTACAGGTATTACAATTTCCACACGCCATGGCCCTACGCTTATTCTCAATGTGTATATGCCT
>Ga0209671_1002677_pt1 | contig 16546 bp, 13 predicted proteins | sample WorMetHERISLAND2_2_FD_187401 | JGI IMG/M metagenome (GOLD analysis project Ga0209671, IMG submission 187401) | Marine gutless worms symbiont microbial communities from Max Planck institute for Marine Microbiology, Germany - Olavius geniculatus... | ecosystem: Host-associated > Annelida >...
AAAAAGCGATCAAGAACGCCTCGTCGATAGAGATTATTCAACACGGACAACAGCTTCTCGCTAGCACTTATCTGCAACATCAGAGAATATACAAACGGTCTCACGGGTGCAGACTCAACAGTGACAGTGGGAAAATTGCCCAGGAAAACCCCGAGCGAAATTGCCCCATTACCATTACACCCCAGCGTCACATAATATCTGGAATCAAATGCACATGCTTATCAAATTATTAATTCGAAACAAACTGCAAAGTACTTCACACAATTTCAGCACTTTTTCTATGCATTAGAATGGCGAAAATACTGCGGCAGCCAGAAGCATTTTTGCAACAAAACTGTTGCAAAATTCGTTCAAAACCACAGCTCTGACCCAGACATCAGTGGGAAAGCTGTACATGCTCAGTCATCACCCTCTCGCAATTCTCAGTGACAAGCAGCCACAATTGTTACACAGCCATCCATGACAGGTCTATTGCACATTCTTGCAAAAAGCAACAATGCTTAGCTTATATCATCCAACGCTCATACAAAGAAAATACATAACATGCCTGACACGATCAATTTCTACACTACTTCTCAGATTGTCTGAGTATGACTGAAGAATAATTTACCTTCTCAGGAGTGACGTAAAGCAACCGGATCTCAGGCTGTCGGTAGTAGAGTTTCATGTAGACCTTGTCGGCTGCATTTTGAGTGATATCACCAGACAAGTGAGATGCGGGAATCTACACCGGAAAAGCAGCAATAGTAACTTAGTAATTCTATATAAACGTTCTGTATCAATGAAGTTGGCAGTGCAAATGAGCGCATGATGAAATTGTGGTGGAACAGCAAACAAATGCGAAGGCATTAGAAGCAGTCTGGGTAGGAAAAAACTCGTGGCCACAACTGAGAAACAGACTGAAAAAAAGCATGCTGCAACATGACTCATTTTTAAAAACAGTTCCGGAAAAAAAATAATAGGATGGAAAGAAAAAGCAAAGCTGACGAAGTGTTTTTTGACTGGTTATTGAAGACTGACAAAAAAATATTGACCTATGATGAGGCCAAGATGGTGACACATGACAAACTGACAATGCAAGATAGAAAGAGTTAGAAGAAATGTGCCTGGTGAGCTAAATACCACTAGCACTGGAGATCGAAAGAAATGTGCAAACTGTAAAAATATTATGTGTGATTTAGAAGCTTCAGTTGTGTCCCAACTGGCAGTGGTTTGGCTTAGTTGGCAGAATGTTGATCTCAATCACTGAAGTTACTCTATGCCAGACCAAATTAGTGCTTGGATGAATACTAATTGTAACCAGCCACCCACGTCAACTCAGATGGCGACAGCTCCATGAACGGCTGTAATAAGCAGCTGGGAACAAGCGAATCACATGATCCACCAACCCCGTATCCCCATCTAGCATTATACACTGATAATGTATACATTATACATTATCATCCTATAAAGCTTGTGGTTCTGGAAGGACTTTAACACTTATGTTACACCGATTATTCCGACACATCACATGTGTTCAATTAATATACCAACTACCAAAATTCTGTTATGTCTTTATGATTGGTAAAGATACTGACATCGAGTGAGAGAAGCTTCTGCACTTGATCGACGATGAGTGATTTGAGTGGAGATACTACGACAGTCACTCCTGATGTCACCAGCGCCGGCAACTGATAGCACAACGACTTGCCTCCGCCTTGATTCCACATCAGCAGCAGCACTCACATTACATCACAGTACTAGTAATGCTCACAAATTACCACTCTAAGGTAAAATTAACTGCAACGTCTTAATGCAGCAGGCATAAAACAGCTATTTCTTCTTTGTCTAAGTAACCTACTTATTCACAGTTACTCCAGGTCTAAATTGAATCACAAGGAGTTATCCGCTACCCGACATCAGTCACCATCACTATCAGCCACATCACATTATTAACCACTGTTGCTGATTTTTTTCACTCCACGCTAAGAATAACCCGAAAGCGAAGTTTCAGGAGTTGTTGATGCTGCATTGCCGCACTTTTTACAGACGAGATGACACCCGATGAAGCGTTAAGCACTGAAGAAACAGAATTAAAAATGGAATCCAATGCAAATTTCAATATGGTACCTCTAAAACATCAACACAGCACATTTTCTACGTATGAAGACCAGTCATTCTGTCTACTCCATTCTTCACATTCCATAAATGATAATTTATGAACAACAAAATGCTTGACAAAGCCGAGATTCATTCAAACCTGTTGGCATGAGGACAAAGCAGTCATTGCCAAGCAGGGCAGCGTTGACAGCCTCCAGCTGATTCTTCCTGAATGTCTTGAGACCGAAGACTGTGTGAAAAACACTCATCATGTCGTTGCTGTGAGGATGATCAGTCTGCTTGAACAGCGAACAGGTGCCGTCGTCGTGGTCGCTGCCCATGAACGACACTTTCTCTGGAGCTGCTGCTGCTGCACCTCATCAACCAGACAAACTAAAGACTCAACATATTCACTCCAATACTCACCGCCACCTGTTAGTGTCCTAGTCAGCTGGTTTCGTGACTGCAACCAACATCAGCTTTCCACTTGCTAAAGCTACTTGCTGTGGACGAGATATTGCATGATGTTGTACAATGAACATGGACACATTTATGATCATCCGTATACAGTACAGTGAGTGAGTGAGTAGGGTTTAACGTCCCATCCGACACAGTATAGGTCATTTCGGGGACAGCCTTTCTAGGCGGAATGCACACAAACACAAAATAACGGAACAGTAAGTTTAACCTTTACAAAAACACAAAATCAAAAAAAACAAGCTAAACCTAAAATTGTAAGAACTCCATTATACGCGTGCATATGTAATTAACATAATGGTAGTTCTAATAATCTTCCCTGTTATCCTCCAGATAGACATCAATGTGATAATGCTGTCTATTGGAGGACAGGGGGCCGTATACAGCACAAATATACGAAGCTTAATACACACTGGTTCACAAAATAAAGAGAAAGAAACTACTACTACTACCACTTTTGCCAAGTTTACAATTACATGAGTTGCATTTTCGTTAAATTTTTAAAATCAAGAATACGACAAATGACAATTGGTTTATATGAATATCTTATTTTAAAAATGATTAATAGGTTGTCTACTCAGTAAAAAAAGCCTTTTTTGTGTACTGAAAAATTTATGTCTTTGAATGTATTCAGTGAAGGCTTGGATCAATCGGACCATGTTAGACTTTGCTGTCCACTTTGATCTGGGCAATATCCATGCCCGACCTAATGACCACCTGACCTATGCACAACTGCACATGTATAATCTATAACAACAGACAGATGAATAGTGGTAATTCAAACATCAGCTTCATAAAGTGTGAGAAAACTCGTGTTAAATCACACATAACATATGTGACAAACCTGCTGGAATTGTGACAGCAGCAGCTAGCGATGATGTACTACGAGGAGCCTTCACAACTGACTGTGGCAAACTGTTGCGATCGGAAAGTGTGCTCTGTAATTCACTGCCGTACGGTTTCAAATCTGATGACGGAAAACTGCTGCGGAGAGGGGACTTTGCATTCCGTGTTCCGGTGACATCGCACATCTGCAGCTCGGACAACAGAGAACGTTGAAGACTGCTGGATGTGGACACAGCTGCGGGACTTACTTGACACGATGATCTCATGCTGTTACTGATGGCCGGAGTATCACGTGGTGGCTGCACGTCACTTACGTCAAAACTGCTAAACTCGAGTGCAGACTGAGCGAACGAGAAACTGACAGCATTCCTGTTGCTGTTGTTTGCCAGATGGGACGGAGTATCATGTTGCTGTATATTACTTACATTAAAACCAACGGTGTCACTGAAAGACCAATTGCTGCAGCTTATTCTGGCAGTGCCCGATGGCATTTCGTGTGCCTCCATATTACTTGCACCTAAACTGCCAGTGTCATTAAGCGACCAATCACCCCGGCTCTGATCTGGCTCATTCTTATCATCAAAGAAGCTGTCACCACAGACTGGAAGTGACCTCACAGTGGATGATGAATTTCTGCTTTTGGTCACGGATGAAGCGGCAGTTGGAGGAGTCATTCTATTGGCGGAGATAGGTGTAATGCGTGGCACAGTTCGACCAGCTTCAGTCACTACTGCATTCGCTGAAGAAGCTCTTTTGCTTCGCTCCAGATCATCTTTCAGCGTTTTCCTGCAACAATGCAACACAACTCAATAACACTCGCAGCATCCCTACACGAAAGAGAGCAAATAGTTGCCACAATTAAAATGAACTAATTCTCAGCATTGTATGAATAGTTAAACAGAGGAAAATACCGAAAACTAATATCTTCTGCCACAATCGCAATAACAAAACCGGTGCTAGATTCATCCACAATATCATAAAAATAATGCCATTTCTAAACAATGATCAAGTCATATCAACAAGTCTAATACCATACTTATTCTAAGATATTTCGCAAATTCATGTCATGAACATGAATTATATAACTAGAAAAGCACTCGGAGAGCGCAGACCTCTGCCAAGCATATTGATTCAACACAGCTTGTCCAACGAAAATAAACAAGCGGAAGTTCTGAGTGCGTTTCAAACTATAGTTGCATTTTCTACATTGACCTAGTTCTATGTGATCTAAAAAAACCTTGATTCAATGCCATGTTGTTCGCCAGATGGCAGCACCATAGCGACAACATCGGTTTCCCTTACGCCCCATTGAAAGCAATGCTAACGAAAATTTCAAAGTGATCCAGAATCCAGGATTCCTTCCGGATCACCCCCAAAATTGAATCACTGGTAGTTTTTGCCATTCCTGACATTCCCAGAAAATTTCTGAAAGATCCATCCATAACTTTTCGAGTTATCTTGCTAACACACAGACACACAGACAAACAAACAGTCTGGCAAAAACATTACCTCCTTGGTGGAGGTAAATATAGATTTAAAGTGTGCACAAAAAAGTAATATTTTAGCCCTCGAAAATTGAGTACTGGGGGCTTCAAAAAAAGTAAAATTAATATTTCCAAAGATTTCGTGCGATACAGTTCAAAGTTTAAAACCGACAGTACTATCAAATAGCAACATAATTTCAGCATTCTCCTTACTAATTAGACTAAATAAAATAAATACTGAATGCCATAAGTGTTAACTCTGTCTCAATCACTTGAGCAGCAAGCAAATGTTTAATTGTAAAAGTCAACTAAGCAACTCCAACGTATAGGAACCTCTGCATTAGCAGACGCTGAATATCTGTGACAAGAGAACTGGAGAAGGACAGCCACTCGTCGACGCTCACTGAGCCGAGCAGATCACAGATTTCATTCATTACGTCAAGCAGTTTACGTTCCAGTGTCGACACTTCTTCACAGCCACGATCAGCTGATGACTGACAAACACACATGCAGACACAGACCATTGTAGAAGATGTTCACCTGGACCAAAACCTCCGTTGAGATGAGAGCTTATATCTTCTGCAGAACTTTCAGCTAGCAATGGTTAACCCTAATTAAGCCAGCATACAAGTCACCAGTGCTAATGGATGACACTGAACAGCCTACATTGTATGTGTCATTAAGAAGACACTACTCACTCACTCACTTAGTATGCCAGTATTGGCTATTGTACTGCTGCATTAATTTAACACATAAACACCAGCTATATATTGCTAGATGTCACAGAGCTAAACAGTAAATCAAAAAAGTGATAAAAGCCAGAAAAAACAAGTCGATAAACTGAGATGAGCACTCTTACCAACTTACTCAACAACGTACCTTTTGTCGTGGCAAAAATCTGGGGGCTGTCGAAAGATCAACAGACAAATCAATAAAGGCTGAAATATGATGAATTTAAATAACATATTAGTAATAAACGATGTCACCAGTAGACAGAGCCATGGTTAATGCATGCAAGATAAGAAAAAAAGGAACACAGAGCACAAAAGTAACCTGTGGAGGCTGTGGCTTATAGGCTGGTGGCTTCCACTGGTTCAATCTTGGCCTCTTGACCTCAGGCGACATGCACGGCATGTCAGTTCTAAATAATCAACACACCACATTAACAGACAATCTCTCACAACCCTTTTCATACTGTTCAACAACAACTTACTTTCTGATTCAATAACAAGAAACCCAGCTATTGCTAGGAAAAGCTGACCATACCACCTACATCCAAAGCCCAGTTTCTGAAGTCCAGTCACAAAGAGAAAGCATTTTGTCATAGGTGAGACAGTTCCATGCATGCTATGTTAGCAAAATGCTGTCTCAAAAGCTAAAATAAACGCTAGGATAACAGACATCCCACTTGGTCATTTCACCAAGCAATATAAATAGCTACTGTTCCATGCATGTGGTCATCTTGCCAGAGCTACAGAGTAAATGAACAAGGAAAATATCGGGCGCAAATTTTGCAAATATTTCTCACAATAAAAACGCCTTGCTCGGGAAGACATGCTACAGCCTATACAGTTTGTGTTGCAGTACTAACCTTCAAGGTCATTCAAGGAAATGATTTTCAAGTCATTTGAAAGCCAATATGCGACTTCCCATTAGTGATCAATAGCAACTTAAGCCCTATCTTGCACCATTTAGCCGCAACAGTGCATAACGGCCTTCAAGGTCATCCAAGGTCAATGATTTCCATCTAATCTGCCAGAGCATATTTCACTCCCTATTAGTGATTAATAGTAACCTAGGCCATACCCCGCGCTGGTGGTACTACGGCGTATAGGGGTGCGTCCTCCGGCTGGCCAATGGAGAAAGCCCTTTGTGAGGTGACCCTGAAAGGTTGTGCCGAATAATACAGAATAAGGCACAATGACCAACAGTACCCAGTAGCTCTTCTATGAAGTAGCATAAGAAGATTGAGTGAGTGAGTGAGTGAGTAGGGTTTAACGTCCTGCCCGACACAGTATAGGTCATTTCGGGGACAGCCTTTGCAGGCAAAATTGCACACACACATAATAACGGAACAAAAAGTTTAACCTTTACAGAGAGTTTAACCTTTATGAGACACAAAACACAAAAAAAAACGATGGAAACCCAAAATTGTAACAACTGCCGATTATAATTGTGCATATGTATCGAAAATGGCAGTTCTAATAATCTTCCCTGTTATCCTCCAGACAGTCATCAATCTCATAATGCTGTCTATTGGAGGACAGGGGGACATTTGTGAGGTGACTCTGAAGGGTTGTGCCAAATAATACAAAATAAGGCACCATGACCAACAGTACCCAGTAGCTCTTCTATGAAGTAGCATAAAAAGATCGACACTTCCGACAGCTTAAAATGCTGATTTGAGGTTATACCGTAGAACAGTCGCAGTTCAAGGCAAGTTGATCTGTCAGCCAGCTAAGGATGCTGATTTGAGATCATGCCTTAATGGGGTTCACTGGGATCTTACAGATACCTATGGGCGATTGCTTGGTTGGTGCCCACCTGATCTGTGGACTGGTCATGTGTGCTGAGTGGCCTCACTGTTCCTGTTGTGTCCGCCTGGTCTGTAGTTTGGTGGTGTGTGCTGGGTAGCTTCGCTGTCCCTATCATGTTTCGAGTTAGGCGGTGCTTGGAGGGACTCTTGCACTGCAGTTCGGGACTACGTTTTTCCTGTCGGGCTTGAAAATCCTGCATGGGCTCTCTTTTGCCCCGTTTGGCTTTGAGATGTGGCAGGAGTGGTTTGGCTGCACTGCTCATGCGGCTTGTCTGCTGAACAGGTTGAACGCCTGCCAGGTGATTAACTGAGAGGACCATAAATCTTTTGGTGAGCCCCACAATACTTGCTTGGTCAGGGCGATGTGACCTGACTGGCAATGTAGTCATGTGAGCAGGGGTAGTTGCACTCTTTCCTCACTGTTCCTGTCGTGTCTCGGAGTTGGGTGGAGCATTGGAAAGGCTATTGCGGGAATGATTGATGGGTCAGACTGGGATTCCAGTAGATACCGAACACACTGTACTTCGGGACTACAGTTTTCCTGTCTGGCTTGGAAGCCCTGTGATGGCTCTCGTTTGCCCTGTTTGGCTTGGAGGCACGGTGGATAGTGGGTGGCTGCACTGCTCATGTGGCTGGTCTGCTGATGAGTTGGGCCACTTGCCGGGTGGTTTCTTGTGGGGGCTGTGGAATCTTTTCATGCACCCCACAGCATAGAGTAGCCATGTGGGCGGGGGTAGTTGTGCTCTTTGCTATTCCCGCCATGACTTAGAGTAGCAGTCTAGTATATTTGCTGGGAACTTTCTGGGGATGGCTGATGGGCTCGCATGGTGGCCTAAGCCTACGGGGCGGCACCGGCACTGGCTGCCTGCCCCGCATTAGAATGATAGAACCTAGGCCATATCTCTCGCTGTTTGCGAGATACAGCCACTTGTAGCTTCAAACATTCCATTCAAAATTGCGACCAAACCACTGCAAATGGACACATGGTTACTATTGACAGCCTATGGAAAGTCGCCACCGCCCTATCCCATGGAACCATCAGCAACCCTCTACAATTTACCTTTCACCGACAACACCGCATGACTGGCTTACCATAGTGCATTATTACCCTTCAAGATCATCCAAGGTCAGTGATTTCTATCTCATTGGAAAACCAGTATGAGACTTCCTATTGGTGATCAATAGCAACCTAGGCCCTATCTTGCACCATTTAGCCACAATACATCTGTGACAGACGGACGGACGACAACTCATGCCAACAGCTCGACCTTTACTAAAGTACGATCAGCTAAAAAATAGTACAAGGAACGCATGAACTTCTGAAACTCAAACAAAGCTAAAACACGGTGATCCCAATAGAAATATCATGTATTTCAGCCAGAAGATGAGTTAACATCAGAAGCCTGTGACCACAGCTTAATCCAGAACATGTTCATGCACCATTTCTTTTTCCAATTGAGCCTGGGTTGGCCAAGAACAGTTGATAATTGCACAGAATTTCAAACTAATGCTGCCAGAGTTAAGACTTCGCTAAACAGAAAGATGTTTCACACACAGTAGCTTGCATCATCATCATCATCATTTATTGCATCATCAACAAATAAAACAACAAAAAATACCAAAATAAAAAGGAGTGCAATAGGAACGAGTCAAAAGCTAAAACAGCTTATACAAGGACTCAACCCTAACTTAACATGAAGCTATACAAGTAGTTAAAAATAAACACGAAAATTATAGCAACAACTATAGCCACACACAGTCATAGTGATTGGATACAATGTTACAACTAAGTCAGTATTTTAAGAAAACATTTAAGAAATTAGTACGTAAGTTTAAACTGACTGGTACTCGTAAATGCTGATTTTTATAGCATAGGCAGATTAACATGTAAAGTTGTACAGAACTGTTACATTTCAGAAGCAAAGTCCAGCATTCACAACACAACTGCAACCATGCTACACATAAGAAGTCAACGATTTAACATAAAAACAGAACATTCATATCGCTTTGCATTGGCTTCGTATAAGAATGCACACAACAAACGTTAAAGTGGAAGCAAAAACCCAGTTTCTGTTCTATCACACCAGTTTCAAACCAAACATGCTCTCTAGAAATATGCCCACACTCAGCACCTCACTGCCGCTGCACACAAGCTATAGTGGTTCGTTGTAAATTACTGATCGCAACATCACAACAACTTGCGCAACGTAGTACGTACCGTTCAGCAGAGTCGATGTCACTGTTATCATCTATAAACAGATCATCATGCTGAGGTGAAGCCAGCAACAACTTGGGCTTGCACGGACGACTGTCCTCATCTCTCTTTGCATCAGTTGCAGGAGTTGAACCAGCTACCAGCGACGTAACATCACCTTCACACAAAGCACAAATAAAACCAACACCATGTCACATGTGCCTTTCATCACAGCTGCTAGCAGATTTCTATGCAAAAATGATTCTGGCACGTTACAACGTAGCCGGCTGTGCTTTTCTATGACCAACACATCTCTCCAGGTGCATCTACCATAAGCCCCTGACAACGGCCGCCAGCATGACAGCTGAGCACGGCGCATGGCGGGGGTTGCAGACGACATCACCGGCATCAACCGACATCGGGTTCCATCAAGCAAGCGCGCACATCCAGATTTCACGAAAGTCGTTGGATAAGCGCCGATCCAGTCCGAACAAACAGCAACAAAAACAGATTTTCTGGTGCAAACAAAGCATCATCGAACATCAAACAGAAATAGACGACATTTCAGTTTAAAAAAAACTGTAGTAAGCTGTACAACTGGAATCTTTACTGTTACTGCAATCCAGTTATTATCCACAATGTTTCTTCCATTTGCTAAAATGGATACAGTTAAGATAACATTCTCGAACGATGTCATAATTATATCAGCACTGCTCAGTCATATACAATGTACTGGACATACAACTTATGTTATATTTTACCAAAGTAAGCCATAGAATGACTTGTGCCAAAATTATCAATAATATACTTAACTGTGTTGTTAAAAGCCGAACGCAGAAAATACAATTGACTATTTTTCTCAGAACACAGTATACATGATAAAGCAGTTACCATTCTGTCGGCAGCAGTCATTCCGGTCAACAAGTTCATCATCACTATCATCACTAAGAATCACCAGTTTGTTGCTCGTCGATCGCTTACATGTTGGCCGTGACACAACGTCGTCAGCATTATCCTCCGACTCCTAATACACAATCAGAATAACACAGATGGAAAAAATATATACACAATATCAGAATCAATTAGCCATAACAATGCACATGATGCGGAAAATATGAATAAAAACAGATTCACGAAGAAAAATCAAGATCAAAGAAACTCCGATGATGATCAGGGGCCAAATTAATAAAACATTGTAAGACAAATTTACGACAATGTTACGACATACGGAAGGTTTAGACAAATTTACGATAAAACGTATTTACGAAACATCGTACAAGACAGTTATGAGAAAACGTACGCCAACTCATGTATGCCAGCTGTCATACGAAACACGTCAAGCACGCATGCCGTAATTACTTCGATTTTTCATTAGTATATACTTTTCACATTGTGCCATAATACATAGAAATTTCGTTTGCGGAAACTTTAGGCAGCGAAATTGACACAAAGTCAGTTCATTTCCTCTTGTTTACTTTGGTAACTGTTGGCAACGGCGGAAGCATACGATCAGTGTGCAGAGCCGTGCACCACTAGGTTCAGTGACACTGTGTCGCGATTGGTTAAGGTCAACGTAATGGCAGCTAATTGGCTGGCTAATTTTAGAGTTAAAATAAAATTGCAAGAAGTTACAAAGTCGTAAAATCAGCTTCGAAAATTCAAATACATTTTTATGACAATGTAACGACATCGTAACATGTTGATTTATGACAAAGATAGACAAATTTTACAATTTTTTTGTAAATTAGGCTCCATAAACACATTTCAGAACTAACACATTTAATAATATGACATCCAACATCTCATACTGAATAAAATGCCTGTGCTAGGCTGCAAAATGTACAAAAAAATATAGCAAATAATTAGAGCTGTCAACGCATTAATCTTTTAATGCATTTCAGGCAGAATGGAGAGTAGAGAGGGGAGAAAGTTACCCTGGGCTCTGCGATGTTTGGGGCCCGCCTGTAAAATACAGAAAGTTAGAAACACATTTTAAACGTATAATCAACAATAACTGCCACCATAGCTAGCATAGAAATCTATTAGCCTGTCATCGAAATAATCATTTATTTACTGTACTAATGGAACGGCAAGTACAGTTTAGTAACTTGAATTCATTCGATTGTCAAATAACCACAGTGTAACGAAATATTGGAATTTTGCTTTACTGAGTAAATTAAAATAAATTTGTTTGTGCGTTAATTTTTTTAACGCATGTTAATTTATTAACACATTAACGCATTAAATTAACGCGTTAATTTGACATAATGCTAATACAACACACACTTCTAAGTGACTGACATGACCAAATTTACTTCCAAAGGTGTATAAAAATTAAATAAAATAATTTTTGTATATCACATATCAACATTATTAATATTAACAATCTAGGCCTACAAAATATAGCAGTAATCATTATTAACCAGCAACAGTAGAGCCAGATAGAACACAGAAAGAACTAGAAAGCAGTCATAGCCCGCAGGTATCTCCGCCAAGGCAAAGGTATTCGCCAGGTGGCATCACGATATTCGCTTTGCCAGCGGTTCCCTTATGCCCCCTTTAACGCAATGGTAACGAAAATTTCAAAGTGATTCCGAATCCAGGATTCCTGCCGGATCACCCTCAAAATTTAATCATTTGTAGTTTATGCCATGCCTGGCATTCCCTCAAAATTTCAGAAAGATCCGGCCATAACTTTTTGAGTTATCTTGCTCACACATAGACAAACAAACAAAGTCTGGCAAAAACATTACCTCCTTGGCGGAGGTAAAGATTAAATCTCTACAAAAAAAGTACACAAAAAAACAGTGAAGTAGCTTTTAAAGAGTACACTGCATAGCTAACACCACAAATCATAGTTAAACAATTAGCAGAGAGCACTGAAAAAATTCAAAACAATGGACCGACACATGTGCTTTGCTTGGAAATGCTAAAATGTGACAGACTACTGAAAGGTCAGGCTTTGCACCAAAACTGCCACCCAAGTAGCAGCAAAATATTGGTTTTTCGTATGACGAATAAGCCAAAAGAAAAAGTTCTACACGGAGCCTTGAGTCGCAGTTTACATCTGATCAATTCTTATGGCAGAATTTCTTAATTTAAAAAAAAACTAGATATCACTCAAATGTCAGGAAATGAGCAATACTGTGCATTGAAAGATAAAGTGACAAACCAAAAACCTAAACAAATACACAACATCCTTTAAAACTCAGACAAATATGATGAATACCTAACATCACTAGTGAATGTGTTACAGAAAACTAGTGCTAGTTGCTTACAATTATGGCACAACTAAACGTACCGGCACTTTTGAACTTGATCTTTGAGTCTTCTGGCTTGCATCTGGCAACACCACAGAAGCAACATGAGAAGAAGCACGACAGATGTAATCAGTTACACAATAAATCACCTAAAATGTAACAGACCAAAAGCACTCAAGAATTCAAAGTTTCTAACCACTGCCAAAGACTGTTTTACTTTTGCAAAACAAAACCTATTAACCCAATCACTTGTTAGTTGGCCCATGGACCCCTTCAAAAATGGCATCAAAATTGGTTTGCAACTTTTTCAAACTACCATGAACAAAATGACAGCAGACTCTGGTGAAACATCCATGTTGCGTCGGTAGTTGTAACAACTTGGCTCACTGTCACTAAAGATTAAAAAGTTTAGGTTAAATCGCCGATAGTCAACATGCTCTCACAGCTCTGTGACCGATGCAAGCGGTGCTCATCTCCGTTTCCAAGGCCCCGAGCTGGCAGTGTGCCTCAGACGCCTCGCCTGCCGTATGGGATCACACAGTATTACCTGCCACCTGATACAGTCGAACCCGTCCCTGCCCTATATATGGAAGAAAAGCCAGACCTCCGCATATAACTGCCGTAACTTTCGCAATGGTTAAGCTGGTACCAAATTATACTGCTTGGTGACAGAGAGAACAACACGTGACGTGTGAACAACAAGTCCAAGGTTCTTTACGTGATAAACAGCACAAATATACGCAAGACAATTCTCCAATCTGCAGCCAGATTTAGGAACATGAGACAGCGGGATATGTGATTTTTTGGAAGCCCTGACAAATATGTTCATGAATTTCTTATTTTCAATATAAATACACAGTAGCTAAAATCTGCACTGGCCATTAATAAAAACGCTTCTGCTAATTACGATGTCACGTCAGAATTTGACGTTGTCTGTAAAATTTTATCAAAAAGTTAACAGTTAGTGATATCCGTCATCTCTGTGAAAGATTAAGCAATTTTTACAATGTACGACTGGGAGAGCCATGATGTGTGGGGGCCCCGAAGATCTCCCCTAAATCCAGCAGTGCCAGACATTGCAGCCCAATCCCAAAGTTAAAATTACCCAGCAAGCAGTTCGCGACTCTGGCTTCGTGAAATAAGACCACCCTACATACAGCAGAGACTTGACTAACAGTAACTATTATCTTTTTCCAAATTTGAAAAATTTTCTCTGTGGAGTCTGCTATCCAAACAATGCTAGACTCAAGTCTGTGGTAAAAGCCTGGCTGATCTGGAGAGACTGATATAAAATGTCTTATGACGTTATAAGTTACAATGATGTCAGATCCGCTGTAAGCTCACATGAGTTCGCAAGAAATGTTTGTTTTTTGGTGTATATAAATATTGAAAAATTTTTCAGTCTAACATATCAACTTGCAAAACAGTTTGAACGCCCCTTGTAACAACAGGCTGTTCTTATCCAATAACACAACTTTTAGAGAAAGTTGATTTCTAGGCCCAGCCTATGTGTTTTGCTATAACCAACAGTGTAGCCTGAAAAAAGCAGAACAACTCACAAGAAGGCATAGGCTCGAAATCATCGTCGAACTCATCACAGGTAGTCAGTGTAGGTAACTGCGGAAATAATGATGAGTCTGTTGCAGCAGATTGCAATGGTGTAACATCAAAGCTACTTGTTGTTTTCAGTGACAAGCCAAATTTGTCAGTCAACATAGGTTGTTTTGTGGCTAAAGTGCTGCTGTTTATGGCAGTCTTGCTTAACCACCCACTGCTGGTGCTCACAATAGTTCCTGCGCTACAATCAGTAACCAGAAGCTATCAAAAATCTCAAACCTTCACTGAGAACAGCGCTGCCATCTGTCCAAAACCAGAAAGCCACCTGACCTTAAAATAATTTATCTAACCGTAAAAATTATACCGATTTTTAAGAAGCTTTATAGATCACCAGCAACATAATTGTTCCTCGGGCCTTATGCACTCTTCAAAAAATTCCTGGATTCGAACTTGGAATCCTGGATCTGAGTACTGAACCAGATCGCCGGAAAAATCTGAGCAGTTGGTCGTTGGGCAATTCTCCCTCCCTCCATAAAATTTCATGTGTGTTAAATGTTATTACCACAGGCTTACTTCAAGCTAGACTGGTGCCCAATAGTAGACTTGTGGTAATTGTTGAGGTATATGCTAACCAGAAGAATGACATATCACCGAAAGAATCAGTGAGTGATACTAAGACACTTCCATATAATGAAATCATCAACATCTATGAATAAAATGCATATCACATACTTTTTTCAAATAAAACCAAAAATATTACAAAATTCAAATTCAACCTTCTGGCTAATATGAGTGCTATCTATAACGAAGTAAACAAACATATCGGAAGAAGAATTCTGATAAGCAAGCAAGAAAGTGAACACTTAATGCACTGTAAGACGCACAACATCAGATAAGCAGTGTTAACTTACGTCATTGGTGGCACACAAGCTACTACTCGTTTCTGCTGCTGCTGCAGCTGGCCTTGAGCATCAAATGAATGTTTCAGCACAGTTGAGTTACTGCTCCAACCAGCAGGGCCGTAACTGCTGTTGCTGTTCCAGCATGATGCGATGGAACTCACGACATTATTATTCAGTCCAATACTCTGGCAACACAGCAGGGAAGAACGACAATGATAAAACAGTAATAATGTTTTATACGTCCTATCTAAAGAACACTCCTCCCGCAATTACCCATATAAACAGTACACCAGCACAAACTAGAGCCTATGCTCAACATTTCTGAGCTTGTGAGCTTAAATGACAAATTTGGTCCAACAACTGGTTCAGCAAACATAGTTTGCACTGAAGACTAGGTCAAAAAACAAAAAAAAAATCTTGAATCCGAATGACCTTAACGACCATCTGTATATTGTACAGAGTTACCAAGTACAGTAAACACTGACAACAAGAAATTTGAGCTAATGTACACGAGACGAACGAAAGCCTATAGCAGCTCCAGTTCAGTATATTAGCTGAAAATTGGGGTGTTCATGCTAAGTTAGTATACAAAATACCAAATTCTCTATCTGGATCGCATAATGATAGTAGCGTGACGTTACCTTGTGAATGATAGACTTGTGTTGCAGCCCGAAATCGCCAAAAAATCCATAAAACCCCTTATTTTGGCGTTCAAGGTCATTCAAGGTCATTTAATTCAGCACCAATCGAAAGCCAGTATACGACTTCCTATTAGTGACTAATAGTAACCTAGGCCTTATCTCGCACCGTTAATGAGATACAGCAAGTTATTGGCCAAAAATCACAAATTTTGCCCACCCCTCTCATTTAGGGCCCCCCTTCGAATTTATAGAAAAGCTTTATGGTTCCTGAAACTAGAGTCTTCCAGGCAGCCGACGGTGAAAATTTGGTGATTCTAGCTTGCACTGCTTTTGACTGATCCACCCGTGTGACAGACAGACGGATGGACGGACAGAATTGCGATGGCTAAGACGCGCTGAAAGCAGTAGCTGCTTTCGCGCGCAAAAACTGTAGGCCAAAGTACACAATACAACACACCGCCACACCGCTAGCAGTGCAGACAAACTAACCTGCACATTGGTATTAACTGCTGTGAGGCATCTACTGATGCCACTGTCAGGAGTTTTGAAGTCAGATGAAGTCTGATTATC
>Ga0209671_1002678_pt1:0-10000 | contig 16545 bp, 8 predicted proteins | sample WorMetHERISLAND2_2_FD_187401 | JGI IMG/M metagenome (GOLD analysis project Ga0209671, IMG submission 187401) | Marine gutless worms symbiont microbial communities from Max Planck institute for Marine Microbiology, Germany - Olavius geniculatus... | ecosystem: Host-associated > Annelida >...
ATATAGAGCAATATATACAGCATATTAGAAAATGTAATAGTTATGAATAAATGTATATATACACTTTTATACAGCAAGTCTTTTGATATATTAATTTAAATATCACTGAAATAAGGCGATATTATATACAGCTAATTTTCAAAAAGAAGAAATAGTGTAATAGTCAGCAAAGTGTCACTGTCACTTTTACTCGAAGCTGACTGTGCACGCGACCGCACGCAAGGTCTCTTCCACCGTCTTCCAGTCATCACGTCGTGCTGCACAGATGTTGTGCAGATGACGCTGCAGAATCTGGGTGGACATCTTGGGATGCTTTGCCGGCGGCTGGCCACGTGCATTCTGCAGCAGTGTCGTCGACGCCGCGGCCGCATCCTGCTGCAGTGACTCGTTGGCGCACCACACCGACGGGTGCTTACGACCGACCAACGCAGCGAAGCCCCTATTCCACGCTTCGTCCAGAAGTCGCCGTTCAGCGTGGTGACATGCACGTTCCAGGTGGTCACCGGGAACAGCGGCGGCAGCGGACGCAGCGTGATGCGCGGAACAGAGGCGCCGTCGTCGTCGTCGTCGTCGTCAGCCGCTGCAGCAAGTCGCTAGCAGCACCTAGCTACATGCCGTCAACAACGTCAGACTCGGGGAGGAAGACCACGCATGCGCTCGTCATATATAAGGGGGAAAATGTCCGGGTATGCAATAAAGCAGGGGGACGTTCGAGAAGGGGGAAACGTCCGGGGGAAGTGTCTCTCCCCACATTGAGGGCCTTCGTGTAACAAATTAAGAACGTTGCTAATTCTTTCGTCAACACAAAAGATGTCATAAACTGTTAACTTTTTGATAAAATTTTACTGGTAACGTTAAATCTTTGTGTGACATCATTATTAGCTCAAGCGCTTTTATTTACGGCCAGCGCAGACTTAGGCTATCGTATATTCGTAGTTGCAAATGAGAAATTTATAAACGTATTTGTTCGCGCTTTCAGAAAATCAGATGTTTTAGGGCACCACATTGCTGAGTTCGGCTACAGACTGGAGAATTGTGAATTGTCTAAATCGTTTCTGCTTAATTTGCTGTGACGTCGTCAATTTCAATGACGTCACATCCGCAACAAACCCATATGTGTTTGAAGAAAATGTATTTTTTTACCGATATATAGATTATAAAATCTATTTAAGTCTAATACATTGATTCTCACTACTTGTTGATCAACCCTCGTATCTTTTAGCTAGTAACGTTACAGAAAACGAGTGCTGCGTTGATTGGCACTTGGCATGTATGCAGGTAGTCGTGAGCAGGCGTTTGTCTACGCTCTGACGGGTGCATCGCTGACGCACGCCGTCTGCAAGGCGTGCAGTGCCGGTACATCCGTCAGGTGCGGATGCGGTGCCACACCCCGCGACCAGCCGGACGGCGACTTTCGCTGGGGTGGCTGCAACGACGATGTGGCATTCGCCGCGGAATTCAGCCGCACTTTTACCGAGGCCGGCTGGAGCAATCGGAAGAAACTGTCTAAACGCACGATGACCAATGTCCATAACTACGCCGCCGGGCGCAAAGTCAGTGGATACGTCTACTGCGTACACAGTCTCTTTCTCGTTGTCACTCGTAACGTGTCTGTGCAATTTTCGAAATCATCGCATAGTACAGAAATATGTTGGCGTACTGCTGGGTACTGGTCCTTTCAAACGTCATTTCAAAATATAACTATTCTGTAGAGCGTACGCTGTCAAGCAAATAATTGTTCAATGAAAAAAATACCTGTAGACCAGTCGCGCCACAGTGCTTCAGTGTCGTCTGATGAAATGTAATCTGGTGTGCCAATTTTGGAGCGTCGTGCACTCGTGGACGGCTTAATGGCTACTACAAAACGCTTTACGCACTAGGTTAGAGTTCAGTGCTCTCTCTGTAGTAGTCTTTAAATATTTCATATAACTATAACTCATTTTTTCATATACAATGAGTTATAGTCCGGTACTTGTGTAGATTTTACAAAGCGCCCTTGCCTACACACGAGTCAGACTCGTGACCAAAAGTGCTTTACAATCTCGTAAGTGGCAGCTGATTGGCATGAGCTAATTATACCGCAGCGCACTATGTGGCCATCTCGTTCGCGTGGGCAAACAGTTTAACCCGCGATGCAGCTAGGAGACATACCACCGCTCCAATAAACCACACTATGCTTTCACCATATGGACCGTACGTAAGCTGTTACGCTCATCTGAAGTAATTTCTCGTTTAGATGCGCCTGAAGTTAGGAGGCTGAGTTGACCTGACCACACAGTGTGGGTGATGTTGTGTTTTATGTGAACAGTTGGCAGTGGATAGTCTGACCACGGCGTGCAAATGTCACGGCGTGTCCGGCTCGTGTTCAATGCGTACGTGCTGGAAGTCGCTGCCCGATCTGCGTGCCGTCGCCGTCTCACTACTTGACCGATACTCGTTCGCTATCGAGGTCGCCTACCGACGCCGCAAACGCAACGACGTAAGAATCGCAAACGTATTTGCGCATTCTGTTCTCTCTTTAGGCTTCTGTATATAAATTTTAGTGTTGAAACGTTTACGGCGCAGTCACAAGCTCTGGCTTGGTTCAGGCTGGAATTGGGAACGTTTTTCGTTGCCCCTGTGTTTAATTCATTACTTTTCTGCTTTTCTTTCTAACGTTTGAAAACTGAAGTTCACTTTTGTTACATTACGCCCAAGCGACAAAGTGATTACGATTTCTGCTACTTATTCATTGAAAACTGATAGGCCCGTGTAAAACCCGTTTCCGACGCTTAAGCGTAGGACACATATACATGGATTTACGTAGTATTTTCCCTATTGTCAGGCGCCTGTCGTCGACAGCGTTGACGTTCAGTCGACAAGCGTGTCATCTCCGGGCAAGAGACTGGTACCAGTGCTGCGTCGACGCAGGACGCTGAATGTCACCGACATCGTCTACTACACCATGTCACCGGACTACTGCCTGCCAGACCCGTCTCTTGGCTCTGTCGGCACTAAAGACAGGTACACGCTTGTTAAATGGTTAAATGGCATGGCACTTCATAGGGAATCCGGTTCAGAGCTACGGAGCGTCAGCTGCCACACAGGATTACACAGTGTTACCTGTCACCCGACACAGGTGATCGCGCCCAAATCACTGATGCCGCAGCCCGCAGGTGTATGAACCCGCGAACAATATCGTTGAGACCTTCTTATGCTACCACGCGGGAAGATCTGAAAAACTGGGATAATGGACGTATTATGCTGACGGGGTCTGAGGGAGGAGAAAGCTTGCGCCATCTCCGTGCAATTACACGGGTCTGGGAGTGTCACCCCGGATAATTTTGTGAAGATATTGGTGCACGTCTCTGCAATTTAGTATACAATTTATCCATTAAATAGCACTGCTACCAACGCAATTCTGGCTGATTGATCGACTGAATGTAGGCATTTTGTTGTTGATACGCAGAAACGTCGTGGGTTGAAAAAATAGGCGGGGCATGCAGTTGCAAATTTCCGACAGAGCAGATTATGGGTGCGCAAAGTTCAATTTTGCTCATAAATTTCTCCTAAACGGATGCTTATCGGCCCCAAATCTTGCATTTTTGGACGAAAATTTTCCGCCAAGAAGAAAACTTTCGGACAATTCTCCGACAGCCCAGAATTTAGGGGAAGGGAGCAATTGGCAATTTCCCCCGCTCTGCGACGACGCCACTGTTGAGAAAAGTATGTGCTGGTGTACAGAGAATGTCAAACGGATGACGAGTCTCGTTCAGACAGCTGTAGGTCGATGTGCTGTGGTCGCGGCTACACGACACGTCAGGTCGACGTGCGGTACCGCTGCGAGTGCAAATACTACTGGTGTTGCTACGTCAAGTGTAAGACCTGCACCAAGACCGTTCAAGTCAACCGATGCCAATGAATGTCATCCAGATTTAAGCTGCAATTATTCGGCCCGTCGACTTTATACAGCCCTGCCATTTTATCCGAGTTAATTTCGCGGCCCGGTCCGTTTCGCTAACGCTGCGTCGGTTGGATTTTTATTGCCGCTTCTTCAAAATCAACTTGAATTTTACAGCTGGCCGTTGGCTTATGCAACATACCGATCAAATGGCCATCTATTCAATTAAGCCGCGCTCAGCTCGCACTGGTAGTTGGTTTTCTCAACTTTAGGCTGCAGTCGTGCGTTATAAAGGAAACGACGACGACGTAGTCTATGCGATTTGAGTGTGGTTCAAGTACGATACCACACTGCCTGGAGTGGTATAAACTCCGGACTGCCGTACTCGCTTACCGACTCCAGCAGTGGTTTAAATTAACTTACTCTTAAAATGCGCCTTATCGGCAAACTGGATAATTTAACAAGTAATTCGAGCAAAGCTCATGAGACGTGCGACAGCCTTAGCAGTTCCTGTTCGCAGGCTATCTCCATTCATTTCGGCGTACTGCACTTTTAAAATGTGTGTCTCAGCCCAAAATCACAAAAAATTCAATAAAACCTCTTATTTTGGGGTTCAAGGTCATCGAGCTAAATACCACTAAAAACTCGTCACCAGTGCACCAAGCAGCATGACTGTGCCTATCTGCAACCGTTTTCACGCTACACGATCCAGTAGCAGTAAAATAACCACTTTTTACAAAGGTAGCCGCCTTTGGCGCCCGCCTGCGCAGGCTTCCTTGAACCTAGGGGGTCGGGACTTGGACTGCTAAAATTTACGCTTAATGTTTCAAATTTCATGTGCAAGATTGTCTTGGTCTATATCCAACCATTTCTTCGCAATTTACTGTTAAAATATGCGCTGCAGCCAAAAATTGCGAAAAATTCACCAAAACCTCTCTTTTGGGGATTCAAGGTCATCGATGTTGATAAATCTAAAAAGTCCGTCATCAGTGTTTGTTATGATGTGCAGCAAGTTGGTACCTATTTGCAACCGTTTTCACAGTATACGAGCGAATAGCGGCTAAATAACGTTTTTAGAGGGGTACCCCTATTTGATGCACTCGTTCGAGGGGAACCCCCTTACCGAGGGGCACAAAATTTTGTCACTAAAACTAGAGTCCTTAAGGCAGCCCACAGTAAAGATTTAGTGATTCTATAGCTTGCACTGTTTTGATAGGGCTCAAGGGTGTGACAGACAGTACGTCATCAAGAGACCTTTTCTACAGATCGAGGCCGGTCGGTCCGTTTCGCCGACGTTGCACCAGCCCGATTTTCACTGCCATTTCTTCACAATCAACCCTTCCACGGCTGGTCGTGGACCAACACTGATACTGTACAAAAACGATTAAACGGCCATTTTGTTCCATTCAAACAGGCCTTTTTAGCGAACTCTATAATTCTATAACGTTGACCCCTCTCCTCCCCCGAGTGAAAGTTTTGGTCAATTTGGCCCGACCCGTTTTGACTTCAATCTGTGCGTAAGCTCGCGGGCCTCCGAATCCGTGCGTGCCCACCAGCAGCTGCAAAAAATACTGCCTATTATTGTCCGAGACTTTTTGGCGGACAAAAACACTTCAGCTGATGACCAATTGTTGTTAAGTTCGTTGCATCGTATTAGTCAGTCCGTACGTACGCGTGCGTCCGTATCGACTCGTTTGTTTAAGCGCTAGCTGTCAGTGAAACGAACACTGTCATTGTTTTGTTATGAGGCATTTCTTAACCGATTTATTTAGTGGGGCCATGTACAGCAAGAACTTAGCATTATAGATCGCAAAACTGATTACAGGACCCGACTCTCGATAGTTGAGTGTCTCATTTGGCACAGCAAAGACTGGGTTTACATGCATAGTAGGCCTATTCCATCTTTAGGCATGACCACAACCTATACTGCAAAACTTCAATTCAGTCTCTCAATCTCAGTTCAATGTACTAGGCTTATGTATAAATAATTATCATTTAAATGGCACACTTGTGCAGAACAGTACATACAGATGTACTTGTCAGTAAAGTACTAAAGAAACATATCACTTTTCATTCACAGGATCGGATTTATCCTGTTACACTGAAATGTGTGACGCAGAACGCAAGTGAATTCACCTGACTAAGTGCACATTTTGATTTTTGATTGCTGGTTAATTTAGTCCCAAAATATAAAAGCTGGCTTTTATCAACGCCGAATATTCTGTGATTAAGCTGTGGCTTTGCGGCATATAGGACAGACTTTGTGGGGCATCTTCGCTGTACCAAACGTAATCATTTACGGTTTGTGACTACAAAGTCAAAGAACGATGAGAATTTCAAATTTTTAATGCTTCAGACCTACACTTAGGCCTACAATTTCAAATCGTTATTTGTTTGGACTTCTGATGTTATAGCAACAGTTAGGCCTAAATATGAGATGTAAGAAGAGAATATTGTTTGCATTGTATTATTGTGTTTTTTTCTGTAAGCGTAATGGACAGCACGTGTTATGTGAATAATGTTGTTGAGACACGCATGGGCATTTATGGCGTCAATACACTGTTTGACTTTCGAGACACTGAAGTGTAAAATGCTAAACTTACTTCTTACATGAACGTGACCCATGGGTTGACTGTTTCATTGCAATGTGTCTAAGACGTTCATAAGAGGCAGGGGCATAGCCAGAACCCGGGGCGTGAACCCAACTGAGTGAATGAAGTATGCGTGTAATTTTGTCAATCCCTTTTGCGACTTTACTTCAAGGAATTGGGAGTCGTGGCTGTCAAAGTACAAGTGCAGCACGCGTATAGATGTATATGCATGTCATAATGTTGAAGTCATTAATAATTCACTACAGATTGTTTAACTCGAGTTCTCATTTTCATAGACATATATAAGCAGTTATCCCATTACTGCACATAGGTCTTTCTGCCAACAACGATGGTCAATGGGACCAAATTTACATTTTGGCCAAAATTGTATGGCACTGAATACTTCTAGCAATAAACACCACTTTGTGCCAGAACAACAAATTGGCACGAAGTCTCGGAACAGGCATGCATGCCAGTGGACAGTTATCTTCATTAGCCAAATATACAGCTTCATTTTCTTACACAATTTCATGAACGATCCAACTTTAATTGGACTCCTATTCTATCCAATCATGTGCAAGTAGGTAGTATCAAGTATAAGTGAGTGATGCAACAGTCAAAATGCAACTTACAGCCCATAGCAAGAAACTGAGTATGCAAAATAATTATTCCATTAGATGGATAAAACTTGTGTTATTCAATCGCCAATTATACGAAAAACTGATTATTTTTGTTCATCCCGACATCTCTGGATTGGGATGGCGAAAACAGCCAGATTCAAGATACCCAGTAGTCAGATAAACACACTACACACAGAGTCTACGAATGAACACTGAAACAACTATAAATGACACCTTGATAATACAGTTCCTCTGATGCATGAATTAAGATGGATTCCACTAGTGAAACTGCCGCCATCAAAGCAGAGGTGCCAACTTCTGGAAATTGCTGTGGGGCAACCACCCCTCCCTTCACTTTACTTTTCTCCCCAGACCCTACCATTATCTCATAACACCCCTTTTCCTAACTTTTGCCTTTTCTTTTCTTCCTACCTACTACATCCCTCACTGGTATTTCTTTCCTCATTCCTCACCCCTAAACACAGGTAGGAAGACAGCATAGTGAGCTTAGTTGAATTAACGTTGCAAAATGCAAAAGATTGGTTTATTCTGCCGTTGCTAAAAATCATGAAAAAATTGCTGTTCAGATGCCGCTGCGAAGCGTCACCCCGTAAGTGATTGCCCCCTTGACCAAATGAAGCTGACACCTATGCATCAAATCATGCTTGTTCTGTTAAAACAAACGGTCAACTGTTCCCAGCAGTGTATTAATGCTGTCAGTTCAATTCAGATTAGACGAGATCATTCAGTGTTCAGCTTTCAACCTCTTGATAGCAGAGTTCAGGTCGCCTTGTGATGCTGACAGCGCTGACAACAAAACGACCAGCATTTCACACAAATGAATGAAACACATGTAAAATTATCTTGCACTAAATACATAACAATATTAATAAACAACTAAAATAGACAGACATTCAAACAGTAAGTAAGCAACAGTTTACTCATGACTTATCGAATATAATAAATTTTCGGTCTTTCACTGCTACATTCATTAGAAAATTCATAATAAACTGATAGTATGCACGTCGACACAGCACAAATTCACCACTACACAACCACTTATTAGGTTACTGATCTGTAACATCTATTGTAACATTTTCTTGCACTAAAAAAAATTCTATTAACGTTTTAAAAACAGGCCATGTCAAAGCTGTTCGTATTACAACTAGCCATAACAAATCTAAGAATATGTCTTTTTGGTTGACTACCAGCCTAAAACATTCACTTCAGTTGTTAACTGGTCTAATTTTCAACAGTTACAGTACACATGACATGCTCGGAGCCCTACACGTCAATCAGTGAGTGAGTGAGTAGTTTCTTAACGGCATATCAGCACAAGCTCCCCAAGGGCTGGAGGCGCCAGCTCGAAAAGACATCCATGTCCATCGGGCTATTGGAAGCCGACCTTCAGCCGTTCAATCATGGACTCAACTCAGCGTGGAGACCGAAGACGGTGGAGGCAACTAGTGCAAATGTCTATGACCCCAGAAATGGCATGGTATTCTAAAGGTCTTTCAAAGACATTGACAAAAGATCACAAAAAATGATTTCACAGAGCAGCAGTTGAGAACGCACTGACCAGGCACAGGGATAAGTTACATACCTTCAAGACTGGCTGCTCGGTTACAGAATCCCATGACTGCCAGCTGCTGAAGCTGCAGTGCAAACTTCTGCTCATCGCTCTTCTACAGACATTTGTACACACACAGCATTCAACAGACACCAGATGCTTACAGATCACAGGTTAAAGTTAGAGCTACAAAAATTAATGATTAATCATATGATTAATTATTTTTAATGATTAGTTGATTACAATAAAATAATTGTTCATTTTTCAATTGAAGTCAGATCACTTAGAAAGCATACTAAATTATGCTAATAAACACTAAATACCTCCAGAAAATTCATTTCGGTTGGCCTGCAGGAACAGATGAAAAACACTTAAAGACTGTCTCAATGCATCTGTGATAATTCTAAACAAAAATATATTTTCTTGGACAATGATCACAGGCTAGTTTTTGATAAAAATTACTGATAAATTAATCGTCAATGTGTTAACAGTTAACTATTAAATTTCTTTGTAACTTTTACTAGCTATAATGTAAATTGGTCCGGGCAGATGAGCTTACATCATCGTTGAGGCCAGCGGCCATGTTGAGCATCCGAGACAAGTACTGAGTGTAAGCATTGTTTATGCTACTCTGCTCTGCTGTGTCCACACCACTGAAAGCAACACACACGCAACTTATTTTGATAATGTATCATTAATTTCTGATAACATACCATCACTAAAACATTATGGCATCTCTCCAATTCAGTCAATTTCTCACAGCCACACGATGTAAGGAAGTTAACAGAATTTATGACTTCACAGTGTCATTATAACATCAAAGTCTGAAACTTTGAAAACCCTATTCGATTTTCAAGAGCTTTCCAAGTCCTGGAAAAATGAAAAGTTTTTTCAGGGACTGTCAAGGACTTTGGAAAACACGTGGCCACCGTGGTGACAAAAAAGACTTGAAATAATATTACGTTATTACGAACAAGTTTGTGTTAAGTTTCAGAGAAATAATGAGAGCCTGGTGAGCCATGACATGACTATGAAACACAGTATGCATTGTTTGTGTTTGTTACCTTCTCTACCCAGCTGATTTTCTCCATTCTCCCCAGACAACATTTGCACAAAATGTGGCTATTCACATAGGTTTACAGTCCACAGCTATATCAACTATTATCGCTCATGCCTGTCTGTCCGTCCGTTCATCCATCTGTCTGTCAGAAACAGAAGCACATAAAAAAGCGAAATTGGCGTGAATGTTCATCAAAGCAGAAGTAACCAATGCGCCAATTTTGAATTCAAAAAATCAAAAGCATGGAAGTTGCAGTGTACAGCTAGGCAGACAGACACA
>Ga0209671_1002678_pt1:15000-16545 | contig 16545 bp, 8 predicted proteins | sample WorMetHERISLAND2_2_FD_187401 | JGI IMG/M metagenome (GOLD analysis project Ga0209671, IMG submission 187401) | Marine gutless worms symbiont microbial communities from Max Planck institute for Marine Microbiology, Germany - Olavius geniculatus... | ecosystem: Host-associated >...
ACTACTAATACTACTACTAGACTACTACTAGTGATTCACCTGCAGTACAAGCAATAAACTTGTACTGCAGGTACCGATCCAGAGATGTGTGCGGTCAAACTGTTGGTGATATCACCAACAGCAGTGCATGCTGCCAGAGCACTATGATTATAACTATTAGCGTTAAGCAAGAAAAAAATTTAGTTAAAGGTCCATGGCCATGATCAAACTCACTTGTAAAATTTACGTAGACCTCAATTAGACAATAGACATTTCACCGCGTATATATAATATGTTGATTTAAACTTTGTAGTTTGTAAATGTATGAAATTATTGACTAAATATAACGAAAAATGGCGTTACATTACGTTATGCTCAAAAATCTGCTATTGGCCGAAAACAATGTCACCAGATGAACACAGTTAGTGTTTACCAATTAATTTTAATATTTTTAACGACAAAAATAATGTGCCGCATAACAGCTGCAGCAGTATACAGGTAGGAAATGTAATTCTATAATGCTTATGTTTCTATGCATATTTTACGTTGATGACGTGTTCAACTGGTGACATCATCAGACTGTCAATATGGTGTCTTGTTTTCTACGTCAATTTCATAGGTCGTCGATTTCAAATGTAAATTTCTTCATATTGACAAAACGTTGGTCACCAATATTACTATCAAAATTATAAGAAAATTCTGCTGTTTTAGGAAAGTGGATAAAATATACATGTTAATTTTGGTGTCCATGGACCTTTAATTACTGCAACAAAACAATTCGCAAAATGCACTTAAAATAGGCCTACTATTTTGTAAAAATTCACTTGACGTTATGCACGCTCAAGACGAGCACCCATACTGTCAACAGTTTTATCATACCAGCAGTGCAGCATGTTTACATACCACTAACAGTCGTTGGCTGTGGTGACTCAGGAGGTGCAGCTGGCTGCTTTGCTGCTGCTGCTGATCCTGATGCTGCTGCTGGTGCCTCAGTGTTCTCCTTCTCTTTGTCTTCTTTGTCTTTTTTACCTGCTGGACCTGCTGCTACAGTGACAATTAAGTTAACTATGTAACAATGTCATCACTACTGATACAGCAACCGTCACTTAAGTATACTGTTTCTATCGAAATCAAATGCATTAGCATACGCAGAACACGCACTGTCGACTTAGGGTAGGTAAACAATAGCCATGTGATCACTGGTGTTAGTGGACCAAAGTTCACCAAATTTTTTTGTTCACCACGGAAGGATTGCGGTTGATAACGCCATTTACCGCTTGTCGATATCTCTAGCCGATCCACAGATATGTGCGGTCAAACTCGAAAGTTGTCGTAAAACGTATGAAATTTTGGATGTTTTTTGGCCTCCCAAATTTTAAGGGGGTGGTGCCCCAAAAGTTGTACCTGGGTAATCACCCCTACCTAGTGGCACATCATGTGGAAAAGTTTCATAAGGCCACTCCCTCGGGCTCCAAAGATCTTGCGGCTAATATGCTGAATTTTAAGCCAATTTTGGCCCCGCTTTAAAAAATTGTAAAGAGGACCCCATCCCGAGTGGGGCATGCG
>Ga0209671_1002679_pt1 | contig 16544 bp, 9 predicted proteins | sample WorMetHERISLAND2_2_FD_187401 | JGI IMG/M metagenome (GOLD analysis project Ga0209671, IMG submission 187401) | Marine gutless worms symbiont microbial communities from Max Planck institute for Marine Microbiology, Germany - Olavius geniculatus... | ecosystem: Host-associated > Annelida >...
GCATAAATGTAAAAAAAAACGTTCGAAGAAAAATAAAAAAACGTTCAAATAAGTAAAAACGTGACAAGAATAAAAAACGTTAAAAAACGTTGAATAATAAACGTCTGTCATAATTTGTTCAACCTGTTGCCTAATGCCTAATGATGTAAGTGCAATATACCTTAAACTACACTTTAAATAGAGAAAACTTTATTTAATTTCACTTCAAGCTTGTGGTTACAAAGCCATAGCATTAAACTATATAAGTATACTAATTAAAAACTTTTTATTTAATATATTTGGACTAACTAAATAAAACACATCAATATAACCTATTACTTCTTTTCTGTGGTTCCAAAAGTACTTCTTGAAGCTATTGATGGGATTTTCAGTGCACGTTTTTATAAAATAAAAACGTTGAGCAAAATAAAAAAAACGTTAAAAACGTAAAAAACGCGGAAAAAAATTAAAAAACGTAAAAAAACGTTTTTTTTACATCTATGAAACACTGTATAATTAAAATAGCCAAAAAGTAGCAGTTAGGGTGCACTGAACTAAACATTTATAGATGAAATGTCTGATAGTAGGTCTATACATTTTGGCAATGAAATTACAGGATATCGAATTGGATTCGTTTTGTCGAATCGATTTAAATAGATTCGGATCGATAATTCCTAGCTCTCGCTCTTGGAGAAGGCGTGGCTGGTCGCGCAGTGCACGTAATGGCGAATTGATTGATAGCAGCAAACACTTGAACGGCTTGCGTCAACAACTCAGCTAAATGGATTTCTAGGGCTGTGCGATCTGAGTAATTTACTGCTCGAGTACTCGAGTAATCGACGATTTTATCGACATCTCGAGTGTCATCATTCTTAGTTCGCTAAAGCAAAGACAAATAACAACGAAATAAAACAAAACTGCGGCGGGTACAACCAGGCAGACACGCACTTGCAGTTGCGCTGGGTCATAGTCACTGCGAAATAACGCACACGAACATCAACTACAAGAGAGAGCAGAAATGGACAGGCATGTCACTGCACAGCTCTAACTAACTGGTTGGATGTGTCAACAGATAATGGCATCACGTCTCTATTACGTCACGCCTTTTTCTCTTTTTCTTTTCCGGGGTGTCACGCATTTACACCCAGTTCTAGAAATCACTATGGGCGACTTACTCTTTCATCCCTCTGGAGAGATAACAAGGGGGTTGATTTGTTAACTTTTGTCGTTCATTGTAGACCTAAGTAATTTGTGATCTTGACCGTATCGTGGCTCTCTGACAATGCTTTGCGGTCAGAAAAACAGCTGGAGATTCAAAGTTCAGCCCTTGACCTTTATTGCACAGATTCTCATATACTATAGTAAAAAGGCAATGCAACAAAATCTATTAATCACTAACATGAAGTGGCATAGAAAGGTAAACGGACCCATACTCTAACGAGCGTAGGGGCCAGAGCTGATCCCGGTGTCTAGGCAGTCAGCCCGCAGGTGACATAGTCATAAACCCGGTGGTAGGCTGCCATTACCTTCCAGCAAGCCCGCGGTTATCTTCCATATCCCATATAAATGGGTTACTACTCATTTAACCGACCCCGAAGGGATGGGAGGCTGAGTTGGCCTTGTTGGTTGACTGATAGAGGATGCTTTGCCCACAAAGTGGTCAAACGGCAGTTTACCAGTCTAGCGCAGAATAGGGAAAGTTCGCCGGTACACCGGCTAGGACCTACGTTCTAACCACTATGCTACGCCACCAACACGAGGTGGCATACGCCCTTTTAAATGAAACAAAAAGCTCAGCTGTCGCTAGAGAAAGCCGACCGTACCGCCTACGTCCGAATCCCAGAGTCTGATTTCCAATCGCAAGAAACGATTTCTCAGCAGTTACAGTTTCATACACGCTATGTTAACAGAACGCTGCTCTCGAAAGCTACCATCAACGCTAGTATAAAAATCGTCGCACTTGGTCATCTCGTCTGGCGATATAAATAGTTACAGTCTCAATTAACCAATATAACTATCGGACGGAGGTTGTGCAAATTTTTCTCACAATAAAAACGTTTTGCTAGAGGAGACGCGCTACAGCTTATGCAATTTCTGTTGCAGTACTGACTTTCAAGGTCATCCAAGTTCAATGATTTTATGTCATATGAAAGCCAATATCCTTTTAGTAATTAATACTAGGTCTAACCTTGCCCCTATCCCTCACCGTTTCCGAGATAATGGCCAGTTTAAATTTTTTACCCCCTTTATTCAACCCTTAATTTAAAAATGTTCCTTTTGCTAAAATTTTGCATTTCCAAGTTTAAGGCACATGGCTAATTATTTGAGTAAAAAGTTTTCTCCTACAATCTAACGCTTAGCCACAATACATTTGTTACAGACGATGACAGACAGACAGACGGACGGACGTGCTGGCGGACGACGGACGACAACCGTACCAATAGGTCAACCGTTACTTAAGTACGGTCAGCTAACAAAAACTATCGACTTTCGATAACCTAGAAAGTGAGTAATACAACAGGAACTGCACAGGATGTAGAGCGTCTTTCCTACGACAGTTGAGCTTTCTTGTTTTTACTACCATACTGGGCGGGAAATTCGGAATAAAGTGATTGTCATATTCCACCAAGCCGTGACCTTGACTGCGTCGTTACACTACCTTGTGAAATGTACAGCTGATCGGCTTGAGTCTGGTGGCCGTCGGTTCGTCGCTGTACTTCAGTACCAACCGTCTGCCGTACGTTACCAGTCTACTACTACGTGACAACCCCGAGGTGTCGTCGTCGTCACCTGTCGTCGTTGCTGATCTTCCCTTTATCTTCGTGTCGGTCGGAGTTCTGTTGAGCGTCGTAATAGTATTTATTGTTGTTGTCGTTGCAGCAGTTGTAACTTGTAGTAGAAGTAGTAGTAGTCGTTTAGTTTTGTTGAGCGTGGTCAGTTTCCTCGGGTGTTGCGGAGCGTGCAGTGACAGCGTCTGCTTCATGGCGTTCGTAAGTACCTCGGCGTTACGACGACAATTAGGCGCCATGCGGGTATCTATGTACACAGTGGCGCAGGTACGCGCCTCCACTTTTTTAGAGGGACGGAACGCGTTCACTATTTTATCTAAATCTGTGTAAAATATTGTTCTGCATAATACGCCTGAAAGCAAAGCGCAAAAAGCGTAGACATTTAAGAAGATATTGCCAAACGCCACTACGTTCCATGCAGGCGCCCCAATTTTTTTGAGAGACTACTGATGTGCATCTTACGGTATGATCTTACGCTTTGATTATTATCGTCATAAGTTAATACACATAACAGTTACGCTTTAATCAAAACTTTATCATCATCGTCATCGTCGTCGTCGTAGCAGCAGCAGCAGCAGTAGTAGTAGTAGTATAGTTGTTTTTGTTGTGGTATAGAGTCCGAAGCATTGTGTTTGTATGTGTATTTGCAGTATTCGCTGATCGTTCTTTTACTGATTGCCAACGAAGTAGCAGCAGGAATCCTCTTGATCTGCTTCAAAGCCGACGTATGAGTTTACATTTTGCTATAATGCGCGAAGAGTTTGTCGGTTTGTTTTTGTCGATCATACCCCTCTGACGTTTTCTGTATTGCACGGTCGCGGACCCCGACCGCGGCGTTTGAATCCTTGAGCATTAGATATAATATGTACCCTTACCTTTTCTCTCATTTTCTTTACTGGCATTCTGAAGGGGTTGAGTTGCCGGGTAACAGAGTGGACCCGCCTGTAGGGCGAAAACATGCATGTCATCGGCGGTTACTTACGAGGAATTTCAAGTGTTTTGTTGTATTTTGTCAGATCATGAACAGGTTGCAGGACGGAATGCAATATCAGCTACTGCACGAGTACAACAGGACAACATAGAACTACGACGACAACGACAACAACTACTAGTAGCAGTAGTAGTAGTACTACAACATAAGTACAACAGGACAGCACAGTCAGATAACAAGACATCGTTAGAAACATTAGAGTTAACACGTGCTTGGGATCACCTTCAAAGCCAGGTAAGTCAACGACATTAATTCACTGGCGGCTTATTGGCACGAGCTACTGATGCTGCAACGCATTATGCGGCCATCCATTGCTCGCGCCAGTTATTGCGAATTTAAGCACGATTTTGCACGTATTTTTTTCACACTGTTAAATTACGCATGTATCAATCTTAGTACAAAAATACTATTGCAAATAGTAAGTCATCGAACTTATCTAAAAGAACTCGCGTTGTTTATCAAAAGCTACGAAAAATGTTAACTAAAACCCATTGCTTTGGCAACAGACTACATAACAGTTAATTAAACGTTGAGTATGCGCATGTAGCCTACTCGGAAGTTTACCGTACCCGGAGATTGGGCGCTGGCGGCCTCAACTACGAAACGTCGATAAACATCACGGTTCTCCGCGAGACGGACGCTGTCCACCAGCCTTTTGCCGGACCACTGCGTAATATCGTCGAGCCTACTTCTTCCGATTGAATTCTCTAAACATTTTGGATAGCATCGAAAAGACGCTGTATTATAAATTTTGCGAAGATAACTCAAAAATTAATTGGTTTTACAATCTCAAAGGCTAAAAAGTAAGCGGTGTTCAGAATCTTTACAGGAACTAAGTCTGACACATGCTGCTGGCCTAAGCAATGCCATAATAAAGTAGCTGACCATTACGTTTTCCTTTGATCACTGTGCTACAGGATGAGATGTGGAAGTGAAATGTTTATTGTTAGTGGCAGTGTTGTGGAGTGCTGGGTCCGCAAGATTACATGAACAGTTCGTGGTTCAACTGGACTCAAGACAGCGACGGACTGTTCGTTCCAATGTCCCCTCTAGTGTGTAGTCATAATGAAATACTACGGTTTTTTTAACCACAACATACCGAAATTACCGTTAGTACCACACTTACTGCCGCTACTACGGTTGTTGTTACCATTACAGTTACTTTTACTACTGCAGTTACTCTCATACCAATACAGTGTTGGTTCGTTCCAATGTCGTGCTGCGTGCCGATGACGCTACAGTCGGCGGAGGTCGTCAGTCGCCTGAACAGTGAACAGCGAGACAACAACAACAACAACAACTACTACTACTACTACTACTACTACAAACAGCGAGACAACTATTGTCAAGTTCACGCCATTCTCTATCCGAAGAGTCTGAACACCAGCCAGTACTTGAACACAAAGGTCAGTATAGTGGTAGTGGTGGTGCTAGTAGCTAGTAGTAGTAGTATGGTTCTCAAAAACGTCTTCAATGGTATCACGTGCGACTGGCGTTTCTTCAACCAGAGTGATCTGCTGTAGCAGCATACCCCACGCAATGCCGGGAGACCGCAGCTTTGGGTAATTACGAGCGTAATTTGCAAGCAAAGTTGTCGCCACGCCTAGTGCCGACATGTATGCGGCCGTCGGCTTAGTTGTGTGTTCACCCCTCTGCACTACTAGTATGCAGTGGGCACATTCGCCAGCACGTGATCCGCCAGCTGTAAGCATAAGCTGGGCATTTGTACAACAAGAGCTGCGCTAACTTTGGTGCAAAAAATTTTTTTTAAATATTTTATTTCGGGTTCAATCAAATCACATTCTATAGCGCCGTTTGTCGCGAAGGAATCAAAGGCGCATAATAGCAGAAACCGAGCTGAGTGTTTACATTTATTACAGGCAGTGTCAAACGGTTTAGGTTTTAGTTGCTAACAATAATTTGTACGTATTCACTGCTACTTTGTCGTAATCATTTAGGCCATTGTGTTGAACAGTGATGTGCGCGTCAGTTCACACGGTATGACTACGGCATAAAATGTGCACCGTAGACCTACTTGGCACATGGAAATAATAATCACGTTTATGCATTTACCACAAAGGTAGCGCAAATAAAAAAAGATAAAAGCTTAATTAAAATGTGTACTGTAGTGAATCAACATACTGTAGTTAACGTACTCCGGGTCCGGTTACCGAACTGTATGCGGGCAGGTAAACCATTTTGATATGTAATCAGCCACGCATGTTGATATGAATTTGCCTTCTACCCTTCGTGGAATGGTAAAATAAGTATCAGCTTTTAGGCTGAATAATAATGAATGCCTTAATTGGCGATAGATAATATTATAAATTTATAATAGCCGTCGCTTTAGGCGGATCTGTGGTTCAACTTGATTGGCATGGTCCTAAGATCGTCGGCCTCCAGGCGTTCTACATTCGTCAAATGAACCGCGTGAACTTTCGCGCCGTGATGACAGCACCGTAAACACGTTATCGTGGCTATTACTATTTATATTACTATTACAGTAATAAATGCCCGTATTAAATTATGCCTAAACGCTAATGCGTGCATTACGAACTTAACGACGTATGATCATATGGACGCGCGTAGAAGCCGACCGGCAGACATTCAGCCGCATACATTGTATAGTCGATATTAATTAGCAGCTAATGAGTGTCTGGTGACCTGCTGGAAAGCACTTCTGACGTGACACTATCACTATGTTGGCGCGCTAGCAGGCTGCTAATTTGAACGTGACCTAACCATCACATCATCATCATAGTCGTCGTCGTTGGTGGTAATTAACTCTCAGTAGTATTCAACGTCGTCACGTTGCGACAAGCTGTACACAAGAATGATGATGATGACGATGATGATGATGATGTTAGAATCTGCAGCCAGAGCAACGTGTCTGACGATCTCTCCTGCTACTTAACGACATATCGAATCACGCCAATTATCATAGACCCACATCGCTGTTACAGCAGCAGCAGCAGAAAAAAATCTGCAGTTCAGATAATCTGTCACTGGACATCCTGACAACCAATCCGCTGTAGGTGATCCTTACGCGCTTTGAGAGACTGTTCTCTCGTGACACACGTCACGTCGCAATCAGCAGCAGCGCAGCAGTGGTGGTGGTGGGAGAATCACGTCAATTACCGACTGATACGTCAGCGCTGCTGCTTTTGCTGCTGCTGCAGCTGCCGTCATGACTGAGGGTGGCGGCATGCTGTGAAAAGTGTCGTGGTGGCCACTGCGGCAGAAAAATGTCGTTCGTCAGTTACATGACATCGTGTGCTGCAGCTTGCTTTCAAATGTGTTTTCACGCCCAACACCTTCTCAAATCGACGGCGATTGGGGCTATGTCGCAGACCCCACTTGGGAAGCTTACGGCGCTCCCTCAAAGTTCAAACGGGGGCGCTGAAAATGCAGGACCAGAAAAATGCAAGACTGGAAAATGACAGACTTGAAAATGGCTTAATACTGTTTTGAAGACATAGGTATACTGCTAGAATTGCGATGCCAGTAACACACTTGGGGCACAGTTTGACCCTATTGAACCGTTCTTACTTCTAGACTGCAATAAACGATGTGCAATGTGAACAAGCATGTGATAAATAGGTGGAGACAAAGTACGTCACGCTTGATTAGAGTGACAATATGGGATAAATTTGGTTATAAGTCATGAATTAACGAGCGGTAAATAGAGGCATGTGCAGGCGTCGAATAATCTGACAGACCTACTTAATTTAACAGAGATGGAAGAAAGTGCTCACTATACGATTCCGAAAGATTGCGATTATATGTATTGTATATAAATAACCTGTGTATTTGCAAATATGCTGTAAAGACTCATAGGTTTAGTTAGTTTATTTCAACACTAGACCTATCAAGATAGGAGACAAACTTATTAGTAGCCTACAGACGTAGCTTACCAATCCACTAAATAAAATACCATATTGGGCCTACAGTAAGCTTCATAACCGCATGCTTCGTTACGTTAGTGTTTGTGATATTGTGCATGAACTACGACATCGTTTTTGTTGTAAGTGTCCTAAACTGTGTATGCTTCAATGTAATAAATAAGCGTAAATTAAAAGGCTGAGTTGCAGCATGCAATTTTAATTTAATGTTCGTGGCAGCTACCTTTATTTAACTGTGTCTTTTGAAGTCTAACACGCATTGTCAGTCCGTCAAATTCCAGCCCTGTATTCTCCATTTTCCAGTCCTGCATTTTCAGGCGACTCCCTCAAACAACTGGACTGGATTTAGCAGAGAGCCCCTTAAAAGAGACAGAAGAATTTTTTTAAAAAGAGAAGATAATGTGAGAGCTGGCGAGACTTGCTCTAACTGGTTAACTGCTTGGAGGGATAGACGCTGTTTTGTCACATGCACATCTATTTTTCCTTTTTTTCCTGGTGCTACGAAACGCACTAACCTACCAAACTGCATGAAACCTAGCTTGCTGTATTCTACTATTGTAGACCTACTATTACTACTACAGTAGTAGTAGTAGTAGGCTACTACTACTAAGGTAACAACTAATACTTCACTGTAGTAGCATTTCTTGTGCCGTCTCATCACAGTTTGACCACTGCTTTAAGTACATTATAGAAAACGGAGCGGATGGAGCGGATTATGAAACAAACGACCGAAGCGTACCGTGTACGCTAGCGCAGCAATGCGCGCGGAGCTGGAACGGAGTGGTGGTAAGCGCCATGCTGAAATCTGTTGAACAGCTATAATTATTATGGCACGGATGTTCATTATTTGTATTTAACATGTGCTGTTATTGTTCAGGGTTGTCAGTTGGTCGTAGTCAACTGGATTGACAGCTATTCGCGTCAAGCTTTGCTCTGCCTCGTGTTCATCGCATTAATCCAGGTGCGTGCCGTCGCGTTAACGTTATTGTTACCTACACCGAAGATAACAGTTGTGTTTGTCTGTTTGTCTGGGTGGCTCAAAAAGTTTTGCACGAATTTTGAGAAGATTTCGGACAAAAGTTGATTCACGACCTAGTGCGAAACTAATTAGACCGTGGTGGTATACGCGGTGTTTCATAAAAAGACCTCCTTTTATTTTTGTCATAATTTACTCAAATAACGATCAATTTACACAAAATTTTTACTAGGTGTAGCTGAAGAAATACTTATTCAGAATATTTTAATAAACTATGTCAGTTGATTAAATATTCTTTGCTAGTCGTGACGTAATGCTGACGTCATAATGTGTTGTGAGTACAAGCTTGCTTGCCTAAACTGGTACTGTCAGTTGGTACCCTGCTTCGATAGTGAACTTAACTTGGTTCGCTAACAAAAGATGTTTATCATGTCAGCACTGAACAACATGGGGACATGAAATCAGGTGTCTTGCGATCCAGAAACGCAACCACTTTGCACGCTAGGTGTGCTAGTGCACTGTCTTGCTCGAACATGTGAAAGTCCAACTATCCCCACAGACACGTGAATGCGATCGTTTTGCATGTTTTTGTGGCTGCAACTGAAAAACTTCAAAAATATGTCATCAACGAACTAGATTTTTCACCATCGAAGCAGGGTAGCAACTGACAGTACCAGTTTAGACTAGCAAGCTTGTACCAATGACACATTATGACGTCAACGTTACATCACGACTAACAAAAATGTTTCATCAACTGCCATATTTTGTTAAAATATTTTGAATTATTATTTTTTCAGCTATAACTGGTAAAATCTCTAGTGAATTGACCATTATTTAAGTAAATCATGAAAAAAGGGGTCTTTTATGAAACACCGTGTAAAGAGATTATGATGACATTTTACGTGGTATGAAGAGAGTGACCTAAGAACAACCTTTCAAACTAGTGACGATCCGATCACGATTTTGATGCGGGATTTCTGAAGCTGATCATAATATACGCGCGTCCGTTGTGGTCGCCAGGTTGCGACAATATTCTCTGCAGAGGTCGTGCAGTTCCGTCGCTAATTATATAGTTAATATAAGCCTAATTACTTTTGCCGATGCATCGAATGCGTTTGTTGACTGTCATTTGAAAACCAAAAATTGCTGGTTGTAATGATCGAACTCTGTCTTCTTTAGTTTCGAAGTTGAAATTTTATTGTCTCAGTTTAATTTGTACATATTGAACACGCTCTATACTTTTAAACTTACGGCGGTTAAACCGCTAACAAACGCAACTGCAGATACGACACTATCAGATACGACCATCAGCGACTGTGGAATAAATGCATTAAACCACTGTCTGGTGTTCTAAACGGATTTCGATGAAATTTCGAGAAAGGGTTGATCATAACCCAATGTGAAACTGATTAAGTTGTAGTGGTGATCTGAAAGCAAATTGGTGAATAATAATTACGGTTAATAAGTTCGTTTAGCACTCACTTATTTTACTTCAGTCTGCGGTTTAACATACATTAATATTTTATGCAACTGTTGCGTGCATTGTTTACAGTATGATTGAAGTCTGCGGTCATCAATTTTAGTCTCCAGCTCCTGTTACATTTGCATCACTGCAGGCACTGTTATTACAATCTTTATTTGCCAAAATGTTGTAGCAAGTATAAAAATAAGTTAAATAACCTTAACCAAAAACTAAATTATCAGTACATAAACCCTTATCGAAGACGACTTAATTAATCTGATTTATTTGATGTGATTGGCAGTGCGGAGGAATCGTGTTTGCGTGTTCGCTGATCGCGTGGTTACGCCAACGAGTCAACGACGACTACTGGTGGTGCTACGACGACGAGTTTGTCGAATGATTATGATCTTGACCTTTGACCTTAATCTCAACCAATGGCGTATTTAAGGGGGGCATCGCACCCCCCCTTTGGCCCGACCATGACATTTTTTACAAGCTGCTTTATATGAAAAAGTGCGTTTTTGACATTTTCTAGCAAGAATTGCAAAATTCAACAATGTTTGATGATCTTTTTTCATACCGATACAATATGCGATTAAAATCGCCATGTGAGATTGCATCTGATATGACACCGGCGTCGCCGAACGCTTTTGAAAACCAGCTGCAAATCATATAGGCCTATAATATTTCGCGGCGGCCGGGTTTAGTGTCCATGGGTGAGTGACACGGCACTATATATGAAACCAACATCAAGGCAGTCGGTGGCTGGCTGGCGCACGCCATGGGCGGTGGTTAATTAATATTTTAAAATGTCAGATCTGAGTTCAACCCAAGATGAACAGGCCTACAACTTGCATAGGTTACAACAAATAACATATAAGTATATCCAAATGAGATATGCCTATTATTGCATGTAACGCGACTATGGCAGTGCTCTTAAGATGCGTTCCTTTGCCCCATGGCGACTGTGACACGCCTTATTCTCAGATAGCACAAGCTGCAGCGGCATCGCAGCGTGCCAGAGATCATAGATCCTATGTGCGAGGTTATCAGAACTCATCAGTATGAGAATCCCAGGAACCAAGCTCCGTATGCCAATGTCATGATATTATAATGCCATTAAGCGACGAAATGCCCTATTTCACTGGAGAGATAGACAGTTTGGATACGCCCGCCCACCCGCTGTCTTGTACGACATTTGCTGCCAGCCCGCCACTCGCACACGGAACAGCTAAAAGTCAAAGAAGGGATAGACAAAACGTAAGTTACGTAACTATGAGCTCAGCTTAGTCATTAGCGAGTGGAGACGACAATGGCAACGCGTCGGACCGCATACGTAATACGATGTCAAACGCCAAAGACACGGCACACCACTTGCGAGCGACGACATTGGCGACGATCAACGGATCAAGCATTCTGACGACGACAGACCGGGTTTGACACGGCCCACTTATTATTGTACTGTAGTCCTATTGTGCCTATTGTGAAGTTTACTGCCTTTTGTATAACTCATATTAATCCGTGACGACGTTTTGCAGCTTGCTAAACTCTATTTGTTTGCTAAAACAACGCAAATATCTGTGATTTTCTGCGTTTCCAAATTTCAGAAAAATAGGCGAATTTGCGGCTTCCATTAAACGTTTAAAAGCAAAAAGTGTTTCAGCTTCAGGTGGGCTTCGCCCCTCTAAGCCCCGATTAGGGGCTCTGCCCCTGGACCCCGCTGTGGGCTCCGCCCCCAAACCCCCGTTATAGGCTCGCGCCAAATTCTAAATACGCCACTGATCTCAACAGTAAATTGACCTTGACTTTATTTATTCAGTTGACGATCTTGACCTCTGACTTTGAGCTATCAATCATTTGCGTCAATCGTATGGACTTTAAGCATTGAATATGATCAAGGCTGAACGTTAACTTTGATCTTTGACCTTGACCTTTGACCTTAAAAACTTGAGCTAACGTGTTTGGTAATTAAATGAAGAAAGCCCAGAGCGCAAGTTAAAACACGGCTTGATGTGGCGTCAAATAACGAAGTTCGTGTGAACGATTCATAGTGCAGTGTCTAAAGCCATTTGTGGCGATATAGCTCGTTTTAAACTGCTGTGACCTTGGCTGGCCATACGCGTATCGCCCATGAAAATCGCCTAGTGCTAGCATATGGTGCGGCCGTCCGCCTGACCTTCAACCGTTTGAGCTTTGACCATTTGGCCTGCAAACTGGCACACCGGTTTCCCCTGCCCACAAGAAGCGTTCAGACCAATTTGAGTTATTTTATGCTTTATCGTTTTCAAGTAAAGAGCTTTGGCTGACAGACATACAAAAGACGGACGGGCAAGACACGTAGTGCGGCCAACTAGAAGAAGTTAGGACGGCTGTACAACAAAGCTTCAGCACGTAAGTGTGCGTGTATTCTCGCGTTAAAGTAGTAATAAACAGCACTCTTATAATCGCGTGTGGCAGTAACTACAGAGTGGTCCAATGAGGCTCTTAAGTTTTTGTCGTAACTGCATCAAATATTGACCTGTTGTAAGAAATCTTTTACCAACATACTGTAGTCTATACTTTGCAATAAAATTTAGATTCTATTCCCCAAACGCGTCGCTACACTACTTTGTGAGAAAAGTCAGCTTTATATTAAGAAAGTTACAGTTACAAGCTAACTTTCAGTATATTTTTAAAATGAGTGTGTAGGCTTTATTTCACGACGCGTTTAGCACCTGGAAATGTTTAACATTAATGTCTTTTTCAAGCTTAAAAGGAATTCGGTTAGTGAAAAAAATTAATATTTGATATTTTCATAACATTTGATGAAATTATGACCGTATGATAATTGGTGGCTTATTTTGGAGTTTGGACCACTTGATGTGCGTGCATTTGTGCGGCAAACTAGACTAACTAGTAAACGGTTTTTTTATCATGCATGAGTGTAGAACGCGCACAATATATTGTAGCTAACTGACTAAACTAATAAAGCAAAATATGCCGTTCAACTCCCACACATTTTGTGTGAGTTTTACACGAATTTTCCTTTAACCCACGCTTTTCCGCCCCCGTTGGAACACGCATGCTCTCATGCGTAGTTTTTCTGTGAACTACGCATAAATTTGCCTCATTATCAACACGCGTCTCTCCGCAACGATCGCGGAAATTTGTTTGAACCAGGCGGGCTAATTTCTGAACTAAAAATACGCGAAAATACCTTAACGGTCGATCGGGCTTTTTACAGATTCTTTTGGGGAGCATAGACTATACTTTCGCAGACCACGTACTTATTTTGGGAAGGGGAGGAGAAAGGAAACATACTTGTCAGAGAAAAGTCGAGATATATCGTACGTGTTTTATTTGTGCTAGCATCTAGATAATTACTAGTTCAAGTGCTGCCATTGATTTCTATTTGCTGTCGCATTCTGTAGACCTGTTGGCCTATGCTTGCATTGTTCATGCATGCTTTGATGCTTATTATTATTAGTAATAGCATCTGTGCGTTCATATGCTTCTGATATTAGTCCAGTAGGCCTAGGCCTAATGCGTCTCGGTAAATCTGCACTAAGACTAAAGAGTTAAGCTCGGATTATATAAGTACCTTTATTGTGCTTGGAACTCACAACAAGAGACGTCATTACATCAGATAATTGGAACGGCAAATTAATCATCATTATCATCAGCCTGTGCGTGTTCATTCGGTTCGCCTCTCTTCGATCTTCAGCGGCTAGACTACATTCTGAGTCAAAAACATGTTATCACAACTTTCGTCCATATATTCGCTAAATATTATTTTTCGGTACTTTTCAAAAAATTAGCATTTTTACAGTGTGCTAATAAGTTTTCTAAAAATTGATTAATTGTTTATCGACAAAAATACTAAAAAGTTTGCTGGCATGGTTTTGACTCATGGTGCAGATGCATTGAAAAACTTTTTAAAAAGTTTTTTTAGTTGTTTGTTTCACAGATTTTAAATTTTAAAGTTTTTGAAACAATTGTGGGTTTTAATGTAGCAATGTAGCAGGAAAACCAAGCACAAAAATACGGTTTAGGAAAAACATCCTATACGATATTTATTCTGTCACACAGTTTTCTGTACATTACAGCAGGGTGCAATAACCGAATTAGCGAAAAATACATTATTTATACAGCAAAATTCAATAACGAGTAAATTTTCTTACGCCTATACTAATTGTAAGATTTAATTAGCTTAAACCTATAAATTGTCTGCGATGACCAGAAAGTATAAATCACACCATAAATTGCACACCAAAAAATTACCTGATGATATTAAAGCCATAAGATAATGTCATTCTTTAGAAAATTTAGACTTACGTTCAAGAAGTTGTTATTGCAGTCGTTGGAATAGATGCAGCACTTTAAATTGTTTTTGTTTGCACCTTTTCTGTCCATCTATAGTCTGTCATTATTTTGTTATATCGTTGTTTATTGTGTTAATGGTGGCCAGCGTTGATGGGCGTTTGCCTTTTCTGGCAACCCGCCATTGTAGTTGTTTATTATTGTTGAAATTGTTATCTGCTAAAACTTTCTCTTTATCTCTTTCTATTAAATATAGACTTTTTATGTTACAAAAACGTAACAAAACTTAGCTTAAAACACAATTTTCCAGCCCTACGACGCCTGGCACTTGCCAGTTAAATTGATAGCAGAAAAAGCAAGCCACAAAAACGATGCGCGGAATAGGAGATTTGTCATCAGTTTGATTCGATTATCGAACGTCGTTACCGGCGAGTATTCGTTTCGGTTGATATGACACCCGGTGATCAGGGGGTGGCTCTGCAAATGCACATCTGGACCGGAGACCCTTCGTGAATACTTGAACAACGAGATGTAATAAACGCCAAGCCACGAACGCCCAGATATTTCATTAAGTATGTAAATCGAGTGGAGCAGACAGCGGCGTTGAGCAACAGTTACGTGGCCGAGACACACACATTGTGTTGTAGTAACGCGACACGTGTGACTTGACGACGACGACGACGACGACGACAAAATCGAATTTCGTCGCAATTGCAATGTATCTCTGCACGGTTAGCGAGTGACAGCGACGTCCCCATAGCGTGGAAAAACAAAATCAGCTCGCTAACGACGCTGTCTGCGACTTGCAGAGACAATGCCAACAACATTAAGCCCCAAACTCCGCTTGCTCCGATCTGTGGACGATTTGCTGAACAACACAAGTCGCACAACCAGCTGTACACGTCAATATGCTGTAGTTTTGTTGTTTTTTGATTTTTTATGGACTCACTTGTTGTGGATGCAACAATAACCATGTCTTTTAACGGTTTGGCCGCACTTTCGAATGCAAGGTTGCTGCCTTCAGCCATATCACCCATGTGTGCAAATTATCGTATAGTATTTTGGCATTGATTGTCAAAGGCGCCTGCATCACAGGGGTAGCGGAGGTATTTGCCTTTGCCCTTGTTGCACGGAGACAGCGCGGGAGCAGAGAAATGTCCTCCGTTCATCTGCATAATAATGATAAATCGATGCTTTTCCTTTCTTATAATACTGCTAGAATTTTTTTTCAGTGTTAGTGTATTTTATGCAGAAATAATAATTTGTATGTTCTTTGGTTCGTTTTGCGCTGAACATTTTATTTGCTGGCAAAAATAAACGTTTTTATACTGCAGTAATTACTAATTAAATTAAGGTATATAAGCGTCGACGCACGGTCTGAAATAGGGTAAAAAGGGAGAATGTGAAAATGCGGGTAATATGAACATCGTTTTTTTTATTTATAATATTTATTTATTTGTTCTATGTATATTCAATTGTATTTATGCTTGTAGCGCACTGTTGACGTCGTGTTTGATGTGCTGCGCAGATAAAAAAAATAAAAGTTTTGCAGAAAACTTTTTTTATATCATGGTCAGCCTTTTGCGAACTTGTTTTTGTGAACTTTCTTACTAATTAGTCCGCCCGTAAGCGATAGCTTGCGGAAGCGGACTTAAGTTTTGCTGTGGTTTATTTTTTTAGTCCGCCCGAAAAAGATAGTTTTCGGAAGGACTTCTGTTTTGCTGTGGTTTCTTTCTTTTTTTTCTCGCCGCGTAATCTCCGAGCTCCGTGGGCCGATCGCCGCGAAATTTTGCACGATGCTCCTAAGTATGCTCAATTTTATAATCCCGGGCCGAAATTTTGGGGAGCGTCCCCCAAAAAATTTTAAGGGCCGAAAACATGCAAAATTTGGCCCGATTTCGGTCGACTTCAAAGTTTGGCGGCCAATTTCTTCGGAACGGATGAAGATATTCAAAATCGGTGAGTTATTTGTTCGACACCGATTCCTCCCGCGTTAGGCGAAACAAGTTTGGTGAAGTTTGGTCCAGTAACCTTGGAGATCTCGATGTTGAATTAAACCCACCGAAAGCGCATTTTTCGGAAAAACATATTTCGGCCCCTAGGGGGTGCTGCGCCCCCAAATTTTTACACGCGCTAGAGAATGACC
>Ga0209671_1002680_pt1 | contig 16544 bp, 10 predicted proteins | sample WorMetHERISLAND2_2_FD_187401 | JGI IMG/M metagenome (GOLD analysis project Ga0209671, IMG submission 187401) | Marine gutless worms symbiont microbial communities from Max Planck institute for Marine Microbiology, Germany - Olavius geniculatus... | ecosystem: Host-associated > Annelida >...
GAGCGCTTATTAGGCTCGTCGGATTTTGTCGAGAGGGTATTGAAGCAAGCCGATGAACAGTTGTTATATTGCGGTACGCAAATTGGGATATAGATGCAGCGATGTTTCCAAAACCATGAGGATCAGCGCGGGTACGGTAAGCAAAGCGGCCAATTTCGGCAATAAATTATCAGGGATTGGTAAAATTCAAAAACTGATATTGGATACCTGACCTCTGAGAAGGTCCTTTAAAGAACCGAATTGTCAAAATAGATAAATGGAACGGACGTCCTAAATATTTAAGGCAACTAACCAATTGAAATCATAAATATTCCAAAAAAATTGCGAAATTATCCATAAAGAAAGGAGGAGTTGTGACCGGATCTGTCACGTCCGTCTGATATATTCTCCTTCTGGGAAGGGGAATATATGAATATCGACCAACTTAAACAGCAAATTCCGGATCAAGCCAGTTGTCGCAAGTCCTTTAAAATAATTATAAAAAAGGGGACTATGTGCTATCGTCAAATTGCCTTCTAAATTTTGTAAATCAATCTGTAGAAATATTATAATAGTAAGAAGGCTTAATCTCGAGAATTTTTAAGTCGGGACTTTCCCACCTTCAAATCAGTTCTATTACTCAGAGCTTCTTTAAATATTTTAACTGGGTATTCTATGCTTGAAGCTTAAGCTTCGTAGAAGGCGGTTATTATCTTATAAGGGACATTTAACGTGATTTCATTTGTTCAACAGCAATTTGATTTTTCAAGTTTATTAATTCACAGGGAGTCAGTATTAATTGTTGAAATAGAATGAATTTCACGATAGATTAAATTCTGAAACCAATAACATACCAATATTACAATAATTTGTCTGCAATTTAACCAGTCAACTATGATTAAAGCAGTATGCTGATATAAGCCCGGAAAGAACTATAGCTTGAGATCAATTTAACTTGCATATATATAGCTTTTAAGTTAAGCGATATTTAAATCCTCTAACAATATATCAGCAGCTTACAATCTACTTTTTTGTAAATATTTACCTCAGATCTTTCAATATCTGTAATAAATCAGCGAATAGAGCAATAAAGAGATAATTTACATGGAGCCTAATGAAGCAAGGATTTTTGGATTATCTGCAAAAAGCAATATGTAGGAAGTATCTCAAAGCATACAATATCTAATCGGGGAACTACAATGGCTACAGCAGATCAAATTAAGACCCTGATTCGTTCACATTTCAGTGACGATCCAGAGCGCTTTTTTGCTATTGCACTCCAAGTTGCTGCCCACGAGGCCCAACAAGGACACGGTGCATTGGCCCACGATATTCGTAAAATCGTCGATAAGGCTCGACGGACTAAAGGGCCTAAGATAATAAAGTTCCCAGTAGATCTCAGAAATCTTGTTATATCCCAAGAACCTACCGTTCCTATGTCGGCTCTTGTCCTTCCAATCAATCTTCGAGATCGAATCAGAAGAATTGTTCATGAATACCGTCAGCAACACAAACTTAAAAGCCATGGTCTCTCTCATCGCCGGAAGATCCTTCTGATCGGACCGCCAGGTACTGGAAAGACTATGACTGCCAAAGTGCTGGCCCATGAGGTAAGGTTGCCATTACATACTGTTCTCGTTGATAAGCTGGTCACCAGATTCATGGGAGAAACAAGCGCAAAGCTACGTCAGATATTTGATTTGATGCGACAAGAAACTGGGGTTTACCTTTTCGATGAGTTTGACGCCATCGGTGGAGAACGATCTTTAGAAAATGATGTAGGGGAAATGCGACGAGTGCTGAACTCATTCCTTCAGTTTATAGAGCAGGATATATCGGATAGTCTAATTGTGGCTGCTACAAATAGCCCGAAACTTCTCGACCGAGCTCTGTATAGGCGATTTGATGACGTTCTTTATTACGAGCAGCCGAAGGCAGATGACCGAAAGCGCCTGACTAAGAATGTCCTTGGATCTTTTCTCGCCCCGCGGTTTTCCTGGAATGTAGTACTTTCTGAAAGTGATGGATTGAGCCATGCGGAAATCGATCAAGCCTGTCAAGATGCAATCAAGCAGGTGATTCTGACCGATCGAGAAACGGTAAATGCCAGCTTGATTAGAAAGATGCTAAAAGAAAGGCAAGAGGCACATCAAAGTCGAAGGGAATAATTTTTCATGCCAAATGAACGCTTCCCGCACATTTTTCTTGAAGGTCCTACTCGATCACAAGGTTTCACGAATCCGCGACAAGGCGGTTCCAGCCCCAGGATACCCGATCGCAATCGTGCACAGCACAGTCGATATCTGAGTCAACGCATAGAGGCTGCTTGGGCACGAGCTGATCAGCAACGGCAAGCGGTTGCGCACGTCGAGAGAAACGGTACATACATCGATTTTATTGGCCAGCCTGGCCACGAGCTTGTGCTGAAAAGCCTGGAGGCTATACGCTCGGGTATTCGCCTTCTAAATGTACGCAGAGAAGGTGAAGGCAGCCAGGAGCGTATACTTGCTACAGTTTATGTACCAAGCAGCAAGCGGGGGCATTTTTTAAGAAGGATAAACGCATACACCAATGAAGAGACAAGATCTGGAAAACCAAAACATGAAAAACTTATTAATAGTATATCCGACATTCGATATTCCATAGTCGAATCATTTTGGCAGGATGACCTGGACCTAATACCCAATGAAAATCCCGTATGGATCGAAGTCTGGTTGAGCAGTGAAAATGATGAGATCATAGAGCGGTTTAACGAATTTCTGCAACAGCTTCAGATTGAAAAAGGCGAAGGTAATATAAAGTTTCCAGAACGTACTGTCCAGATAATTTTGGCTAACCGTTTTCAATTGGAACAGATAATTGAAGGGTCAGATGACATCGCTGAGTTTAGGCTTGCCAAGGAAATAGCTTCTTTTTTCATCGAATTAGAAAACCAGGAACAGCTTGAGTGGGTCCGCGAGCTCCACGAAAGAACTGAGTACAATGAGGACACGGAAGTTTTCGTATGTATACTTGATTCGGGTGTAAACAACGGACACTCACTTATTCAGCCTGTTCTGCTTAACTCTGATCTCCATACAGTTAATGCGAATTGGGGGCCCAACGACCATGACGGACACGGTACATTAATGGCTGGAGCAGCAACCTACGGTGATCTATTGGACGCATTGACATCTGGCAATAACATTCGAATAGAACATCGTCTGGAGTCCGCCAAAATCCTTCCTCCTCCTCCCGAGCAGAATCCGCAGCGGTTGTGGGGCTATATAACTGCCCAAGGGCTCTATCGAGCTGAGATTCAGAATCCAAACTGCAAACGAATCGGGTGTTTGGCTGTCACATCGTCGGATTTTAGAGATCGGGGAAGGCCCTCTTCATGGTCTGGGAAATTGGATGAATTATCATCTGGCGCTGAGGATGACCGTAAGCGACTTTTCATAGTTAGCTCTGGGAATGTAGAAGACTCGAACAGTTGGCTAAGATATTTCACAGACAATTTAACCAACGAAGTACATGATCCGGGACAGGCCTGGAATGCATTGACTGTTGGTGCTTACACCGAAAAGGCAGATATTCGTGACCCCACTCTCGCAGGCTATGAGCCAATAGCGCCGGTGGGCGGATTATCTCCATTCAGTACGACATCGTGCACATGGCCTGCTCGTGAATGGCCGATCAAACCAGAGGTATTATTAGAAGGTGGGAATGTAGCAAGAGGACCAAACGATTCTGTATTTGATACTGAAGACCTAAAACTGCTCTCAACTTACTACAATCCAACTGTTGCACAATTTGCCCCGTTCTGCGCGACAAGCGCAACCGCAGCGCTGGCATCACGAATGGCTGCACAAATCCAGGCGTTGTACCCCGAGGCATGGCCGGAAACAATCCGCGGCTTGATCGTCCATACAGCAAAATGGACTAACACTATGAAACGGCAATTCCTGAGTGACGAAAGCAAAACATCATACGCTTATTTGCTTCGAGTTTGCGGTTATGGCGTGCCAAGTCTGGGACACGCATTGTATTGTGCCGCAAATTCTCTAACCCTGATTTCTCAATCCGAGCTGCAACCTTATGACCGGCGTGATGGCCGCTATATTACCAAAGATATGCATATGTACCGCTTACCCTGGCCATCAGATGTATTACTTGAACTGGGTGAAGTACCAGTAAAAATGCGCGTCACTCTTTCGTATTTCATAGAACCTGGTCCAGGTGAAGTGGGTTGGCAGGATCGATATCGCTACCCTTCCCATTTGCTGCGTTTTGAGCTGAACGGTTCAGGAGAATCCGAGGACGAGTTCGTACAAAGAGTAAACCGCCAAGCTCGCGGTAACGGTGAACATCCCGGTACTGAAGGTCCTGGTAATAAATGGGTCATCGGGAAGGCTCGGGATGTAGGATCAATTCACTCTGACATTTGGCAGGGAACAGCTGCTGAGTTATCCTTGTCCAACCTTATTGCGGTTTACCCAGCAGTTGGATGGTGGAGAGAGCGACATCACCTCAAACGTTGGAATAATACTTGCCGATATTCTCTTATTGTTTCTATCCAGCCGCCAGCCGAAAACATTGATATCTATACTCCGGTCGCAATTCAGGTTGGAATTGCCGTTCCGATCGAAGTACCCGTAATGTAAAAATCAAATACAAGAATTGATTGAAACTCGAACTGGGGTCGGAACACGGTGAACGGCTGACAATTAGGGACATATCGGGACATTCATGAAAAAAAGCATTTCCTGTATAAAATAGATAGATATGAATATAATAATGACCGTCCCGGTTATCCCCATAATACCGTAAACTTAGTAAAGCCTTCGCCTGAAGGTGAGGGATTTACTCCCATGCTCCAAAGGGGATCTTAAAATTTAAGCCTTGTAGTTACTACTGTTTTTCAGTTAGGTAGAAGACTATGAACATCAGCTTGGCCGTTCCGAACCTCATGTCCTCGAAGACCTTTCTTCAACCTCCGCTTGGTTTGTGCAGTGCTGCCGCACGCCTCAGGAGCAATGGCCATAAGGTCACAATCAATGATTTCCGAACCTCCAAGTCAACGACAGCTGATGCTGTTGCGAGCATCCCTTCTGATGCGGATCTCTGTGTTGTTTCGACGTCTCCCTACGATATGATGCAGATGTATCACTCCGACTACCGACTCCGATATTGCATAGAATTTATAAAAAAGCTCGTACAGTCTCGCCCCGATTTACCTGTTGCTGTCTGCGGAGCACATGGCACTCTCAAACCGAAATTACTCGGCTCTCAAATTCCCGGTGTTATAATACTCCGTTGGGAGATTGACCATCTAATAGGCCGACTCGCCCTTGCAATGGAAACCGGTGAAAGCCTACAGACCGTTCCAAACCTCGCGCTTTGGTCAGACGGAGGAGTGTATTGCACAGAGTATGATGACGAACTCGCCCATCCCGAATTTGGGCCGGACGATCTCATGCCGGCTTGGGATCTCGTAGACCTGTCGAATTATTTTGGCTACGAACTCCATGGGGAACGCTACCTCCGTCTGGATCGTTGGGGTGTACTCCAAGGTTCTAGAGGTTGCCCATGGGCCTGCAACTTTTGTTACAACTTTTGGGGTGGGAAGGTTCGTTACAGATCTCCTGCCGCAGTCGCCAAAGAACTTGATTTCTTAGAAAAGGACCGCTGTGCCAATCGCGTCTTTTTTCTCGACAGTAATTTCACTCTGAATCGCGATTGGGCGCTCAAGGTCTGCGCTGAGATTGCGAGCCTTGGTTCACGACTTGGATGGCTTTGTCAGACGCGCTGTGACCTTATCGACGATCGAATGCTGTCTGCAATGAAAAATAGCGGCTGCGTAGCTATCCAATTTGGGATTGAGGCGTATGACGATAAGGTCCTTCACAACCTGAATAAGAAGATCACGTCAGGTCAGGTCCGTGAAGCCATTAATGCGACTCGAAAAGCAGGCATTTCCCCTGCTGCCTTTGTTATGCTGGGAACTCCCTTCGACTCAAACGAGAGCGCACAAAGCACCCTTGAGTACCTCACTCGCGAACGAGTCCCCTTCATCCCTATCCTATACAGCCCTCGTCTTGGATCTTTCTTGGGTGATGAGATATGGAAGCGGGAATCTTGTCATACATGGGAGGACGCCCTTCGCCTCCGTGGTCGTATTTCCGGAAGATTGGAGTTAATAGACCTTATCGAATCCCACAAAAAAGCTCGTGGTCGTTCTTTCGGGGGTGTTCCCAAAGGAGCGAAACAATCTGGGTGCGAAAGAAAGGAGTATTCCGGCCACCGCTCGCGATTTGAATCAGCTGTTATCCTTAAAGGACCCTATGCTTTTCCCGAGAAGTTCGCCCTTTCTCCCAGTGACAAGCAGACGTCAGATTGGACTCCATTTGTGTCACTCCCAATCACCGAAAAGTGCACATTTAGATGCGTGTATTGCGGCATAGGGGGAGAAAACACAATCTCGCCTCAGAGCACGTTTACCTTAGAGGACATTATAGACACCTCCCTTGAAGTTCGTTCTGCTGGAATCAATAAAATTCGTCTAACGGGTGGAGAACCCCTGTTACACGGCGACATTGGTGAGATCCTCCGTTTTCTTACAGAAGAGGGATTTTACACTCTGCTCAATACTAATGCATCATTTGTGACCCAAAGGCTTGATGCATTTCTTCGCCCCTCTTCAAACCTTCATGTTGCGGTCTCATTGGATACTCTTCGGAAAGACCGGTTCAACCAAATCTCCCAGAGCACTGGATTTTATGATAATGTACTCGAGGGTATTGAGCTTCTGGGAAAACTGGGTTTGCTGATGCGTATCAATATGGTCGTCGGGAGTTTCAACCTCGACGAGGTTCCAGACATGATTGAATTCTGCAGAAAAAAAGGGTGTGACTTGAAACTCCAAGAAGTCGCAAGCGTACCTTACCCACACGGTAGATGGCAGGACATCCATGTCGACTTTCGCGAACTAGAGGCGGAACTTTGCCGGTGCTCAACGGTTGTTCTCCAGCACCCTTATGCATCTGCTTTCGGAGTCCCAGTTGCCATATACGACATAGATGGCGTGTACGTAACTGTCAAGGCATTCGCTCATGGCTCTCGATTCGACAAAATCGAGATCTGTAAAGGCTGCTCACACTTTCCTTGCCAAGAAGGCTTGTATGACATTTACGTACTTGGCGACCGAACGATTGCTCCCTGCCGTTGGCGACGTTTCGGCGGAAAAGGGCGTTTCCGTGGTGATCTATCCCACACAATTCAATCTTTTCGGCGAGCGATCCACATTACCCCCGACCCTGTCAAGGACAAGGATCTGCATCCGGTTATTCCTGTTCGGCCAACCACCTCCGTGGAGTTCCTCTGATGGCTATTTTGAAAAATATGAAGGATAGGGTTGACCAGAAGGTGAGACTATCTGTGTTTAACCACTCAAACACCACCAAGAATCCCGGTTGGGTTCGGTTATTCAACACGCGCAGAAGGTCGAGTGCGCAACTTGAACTCGCTATTTTTAGGGACCTGCAAACGGGAGCGAGTACCTCCTACACTCTTGAGGGTCGCCTTGGCATGAAACAGGTCGATTCCCTCCTTTCGGATGGTATTTTAGTTGACATAGAACGAGATGAAATCGATGAAATCCGCACTGAGTACTTGAGTCACCGGGCCGCGGAAGATACGACATTAATTATCGTTCCAACTCTTGACTGCAATATGAACTGTTCTTATTGCTTCGTCCATCGACGCGCTGTCAGAATGCAGCCTGAAGGAGCTGACGCTCTCGTTCGGTTTGTTCAATCGTGCGCGCAGGTGAGTCCGTCACTTAATATCGAGTGGTTTGGTGGAGAACCTCTATTGAGCCATCGGCTTGTCACCGAAACCCAAATGAGAATTTCTAGAATCGTGGCAGATCATGGTTTAACGTGTAGGGCCGCAGTATCGACGAACGGCTTTCTTCTCAACAAACGCCGCATTCGCGGTCTCGTCGCCGCCGGCATCGGTCGCTTCAACATAACGATCGACGGCCCACAACGAATTCACGATTTTCGCCGTTTCACCAAGAATGGAGCGCCTACTTTCAATATCATTCTAAAGAATTTCCTGACAGCGGTGCAACACGCCACCGTTCGACTCACTATCATGGTAGATAAAACTAACGTCATGCACATGGATGAAATCGTGCACTATCTCGCTGAACTCAGATTTGGCAATCGGCTATCGGTGAAATTTAAAGCGGTCACAGATCCTCCAAACGAGCAGTCCTTTGACACTCCGTCGCACTTCGAGTACGCTCGAACGGCGGCTCTTCAGGAACTTGCTCGCAGAGTCGGACTGCGGGTTCAGAGCACGTTCAAGATTCGTGGCCTTTGTGTGAAGAACCGCATCAACACCTTCACCATTGGACCCGATCTGACATTATTTAGATGCACAGACTCCTTCGACAAGAAAGAGGGGATTGGATTTGTGCGCAACGACGGAGAATTAGAATTAAGGGAAACAGCCCTACGTTGGCCGGCCGATGAACCATTCTCGAGGCCAGACTGTAAAAAATGCGTGCTGTTACCTCTCTGTTTCGGGGGTTGTCCACTGCGTCGTTATCATTATCAATCGAATTGGTGCCCTGCTGAGACGAGAGATGTCGGCGATCTTCTTGAGGAGGTGTTGCCCGTTTTGGGCCCGAGCACATCGGCCTTTCCAGAACCCTTAAGAAACCCGTGATGAAAACGATGCCTTCCCCAAAAAGGACCCTATTCATTGATCCACTGACTGGCTGTGTGAAGCTCGCGCGAAGGCGTTCAGCTTTTGGTTCGACCGTCCCGAGTGAGAGATTTCGAAATCAATGGCGATTGAAGTCGAAACACCCCGCCAACGGTTTTCGGAATCTCACTCTATGTCTAACCGACCGTTGTAATTTATCATGCCGCTATTGCTGGCAGGCGCAAATGCGTAAGCCAGCTGGATCCGATATGTCTTTTGAAACCATTTCACACTGGTTACATTTCTTTCTCGAAACCAACCCTGCAACGCCTTCGAAGATTACCTATTATGGCGGAGAGCCGCTTTTAAGAATTGATCTACTTGAGTACTCAGCTAAAATGGTCCAAGCTATATGCTCTCGGAAAAGAACAGAACCACCACGACAGCACGTATTCACCAACGGAACGATGCTGACGTCATCGGTACTTGATATTTTCGGTGAACATCACATATTCCCGATAATTTCCTTGGATGGTGATGCTACCACAACGAATACTCATCGTGTATCCATAAATGGCGTTCCAGCTTGGGCAGCCATATCTAAAGGCATCAGCCGCCTCAAAGATCGCGGTTTACCCTTCGGCGTTTCTTGTACTCTGAGCCGCCTCCAATTCGATGTCGAGACTTGTGCGGGCTACCTTGTCAACGAAGTAAGGCCCAACTCGATTGAGTTCTGTCTTCGACACGATCGCGATGCTAAGCGGATTTACGGTAATCAGCAAATCGAATTCGCCAGCCTGTTTTCAGCATGGGACCTCTGTCTTAAAAAGGGAGTCTATATTGTTGACCTCGCTAAACGGATTCGCCCCCTAATTGATAGAATTCCCCTTCACAATAGCTCGAGCGGGTGTAAAAACAAGCTCGCAGTAATGCCAAACGGTAAGATCAGTCCCTTTAATGGCGCTGTAGTTTTCCCTGAATTGCAGGTTGCTCCCGAAAGCCTCACATGGCAAAAACTTTTCTCCAAGGTGTGGAACCGCGAAGTTAGGACTCAAATCAAGTGCGACCACTGTCCAGCGATATTCATCTGTGGTCAAGGTAGCGCTTTCTCATCTTATATTCAACACTCTGTCTTTGATCGGCCACCTGTTCTTCACTGCGAGTATAGCCTCGCCCTTCTAGATTTTTTAGGTCAGAGATTGGATACTCAGTTCTGTCTTCGTGGACAAAATAGCTCTGTGCTTGACGTACCACCGGAGGAAATCGCATCCCTTGTTAGGATGCCACGAGAGGGGGGCTGGTGATGGTAGGCATCTTTTGTCCAAATGCCGTGTGATGACCGAGTATTGGAGAAATCGTGATATGCACGCAGATACGTTACCTTTCTTCCATTTTGAAGTAATTCTTGCACCTTATAGAGATCCTCTGATTGCACGGCACAATTCTTTTCGAGAATGCTGGGAGCTTCCACGTGAATAGGCATAAGTTGATGAACGTTCGTTGAACCGAGCGAGACGTGAGTGGCTCGATGAGATTGATGTTACTGGCGAATATAGGGACCCCTTGATAGGTTCATTACACTATGTTTCGGACTGGTCACTGACCTCGGCTTCTTTATACTAACGTGAAATCTGCCGGGTTAGTTGAGTATTCCTTTATGACGCTAATCCATTTACGAGAAACACGATTACGGTTGAGCCCAATAGACTGGTTCTTAATCCGCTTCCGCTTCGATTCAATCTATGGTGCTCGGAGTCCTAAGGAGTATACATGAAGGTTTGCCTCGTACCAACGATTCCGCTTCCCCCGTCGAATCCGGAACCGTATATACCTCTTGGTTTGCTCACCTTGGTTGCTTGTCTCGAAAAGAACGGTTTGTGTGATGTGGAGATTTGGGATGCAGCGTTTGCACTAAAAGAAGGCTCTGTTCCATCAGATGTAAGGTTCTTTCGTAATTCAGCATCACAACTCGCACAATTGAATGCCGATATGTACGGTTTTTCGACAAAGTGCGGATCCTATGCACACACATTGACCATGGTTAAACACTTACGGTATGTAGCCCCTGATGCATTCATAGTACTTGGCGGTCCGCATGCCAGCTCTTCGGACACACGAACTCTGAATAGTTTTCCATTTATTGATGCCGTCATAAGAGGTGAAGGCGAATCCCCCTTGCAGGCACTTGTACATCGGTTGGACCACCATGCCCCTATCGATGATGTACCGTCTTTAACATGGCGGTCTGGTCTAAATATTACTCGGAACCCGGATGCGAAGTGTTTCATCTCTCTCGACAGATTGCCGTTTCCAGCATACGACCGTTACTCTAAATTATTTCAAGACTATACCCGTAACAAACCCTCGGACGACATTCAGAGCTACATTCCCGTGGAAGCAAGCCGGGGATGCCCATATAATTGCAACTTCTGTTATAGCGCCGCACACTGGAAGGGGCACTACCGCAGTAAGTCATCCAAGCGTGTTGCAGCAGACCTCCTCAAATTGCGGCAGCTTTATGGCGTTGAGGAGGTTTTCTTCACTGATGACATATTTACCCTTGATCAAAAACAAGTTGCTGCCATATCAAGAAATCTTGCCAAGCTTGGAGCGCCTGTGCGATGGAGTTGTTACGGACGGACTGACCATGTAGATGCACGTCTTCTCAAACTGATGGCAGATGGTGGGTGTGCACAGATTTACTATGGTATCGAGAGTGGTTCTCCTCGGATTTTACGACAGCTACGCAAGCCTATTAACATTGATGAAACCCTGGACAAGCTTAAAATGACCATTGACCATGGAATTCAGGTGACTGGATCATTCATTATGGGTTTCCCAGGAGAAACCCGGGAGGAACTTGGAGCGACACTGGATGAATTTCTGGACGTTGTCGAGACCGGAGCAGTCGCTAAGCTTCATCAACTCGGTGTTGTAGCTGGTAGCCGCTTATGGAAGGAAGGGGGCGGAGCCATATTCGAAGAACCGTCTCTCGAACAACAGAAGTTTCGATCGGATTACCTTATTTCCGATGACGTATTAGAAATGATTAAAAGTGATCGAGAGTTGTTTTGCTACTACTACCGCTACGCTCAACCGAACTTACAAAGGAATCTTTTCAAGATTTATCGTATAGAATTTCTTTTCCCCATCTTTTTAAGTGCAATCAAGCTGTTGAGGCTGCAAATGAAAGACGGGTTTTCAATAGTTCAATGGATTGATGACTGGGCACTTAAAAACGGGATCAATCAAGCCATGGAATGGTCTATTGACATCGAAAAAGCGATCACTGAGTTCGGTTGTGCCCTAATTGAACTTAGCTATGAATTAGGCTTGGGGGATTCGATTTATAAGGAAGTTGAGAACACGAAGCGTTCATGGGAGGCGAACGAGCTGACTCCTATCGACATCTCAAAGACGATTCGGTGTTTGGCACCAAGAGAAACGCTCCATCAATAAGAATTGTCACTTGATGCCAAGGTAACGTATTGCCTCAATGAGGGTTAAAACACGCAACTTAGCACGAATGTCACCTTCCGTGAACAACGCACGCGCCTCAGCCGCTAGTTGAGTATCGACAATTATGTTGATGTTCTTTTCGTACCGATCTCTCGTAAACTTTGATAGCCTGGAATTTTTACGGTACCATTTGTGATAAGGATGTCTCGAATCCAGAGAAAAAGATCCGATCAATCCCCGTCTTAAAAATCTCCAGAGCCTTGCAGGGAAGCTTTTCGGTCTGATTTGATAACCGAGGAGAATGGGTGGCAGCCCTGTGGTTTCCCACGAATACTTGTTTGCATCTATGCATCGTCTTGCGATCCATTCCAAGTAGATACGGTGGTCGTAGCGGATTCTTGGGTCGAGGCGCAGCGCAAATTCTAAAAAATCCCAGTGAAGGAAAGGAGAAACGACTTCTGTAAATGCTTGTGCTCCGAGACCTGCATGTAAAATTCCATTTATTCCTCTGTTCCGAAAGAAAAAGCTTATCTCTTCTCGGACGTTAAGTGGAACAGAGTTTGCGTATTCCTCGAAACAGTGCTCGAAGAGATTGCGCAAGGACTTTGAGTTGAAATGGTTAAGGAAGGCTCGGTTTTTTGGATTGAGGAAACAAGCCATCCCAATCCCATCTACCTTTTGCGAAATGAATGAACCAGGGCGCTCTAAATGAAGGCCACCAAGCACCATGTCTCCGAGGATACCGGTATGCAACAGACCAAATCTATCCCAACAAACTAATGGGAAGAGGGAAACACCCTCGGCTATTGGTCTATAGGTGGTTTGTCCTTCATTGCTCATAAGAACTTTTTCGATATTTGTAAGATAGTCACCGCCATCTAAGGTCAACAGGAGATGCCTGCAACCAATGTTCGAACCGATCTTTCGAGAGATAGTCTCCTCTCTATATCCGCTTCCCGAATAACAAATAGTAACGATTTCCCTCGAGGCATAAGATTGCCCCTTTAAGAGGGTCATACGCGAATCTAAACCTCCGCTAAGAGCTAAAATATGGTCTTTTTCGTCCTCCTCGTCTCTCATAAACTCAGCGCGAACTGCAGTTTCAAACCTCTCATCAATCTCGTCAACTATATTCTCTACTGAACTCTTTACCGTGGGATGTGCCTGAATTTCTGTATAAGATTGCAGCTGAAGTTTACCGTCAAATATTGCGCATGTGGCAGGAGGTATTCTCTTCACTCCATTCACGAGGGTTTCATCCCCTATCATGAAACCATATGCCAGTAGACATCGAGCACCGAACTCAGATAAAGAAGATAGGCGGCCATTGGCGCGCTGTAGAACCTTTAAAAGCAGTCTAATCTCTGTCGAAAAAACAAATCCTTCTGGATGACTTGAATAATAAACCGGTTTGCTAGAAATGTGGTCTGTAAAAACTAATAAAGTCGGGTGTGATTTTTTAACAATTAGACCTCGGAAAGTTCCTCGAGAGGAACTGATGGCGCCAAGAACCTTTTTCTCTGATACATGAAAAGAGGACTTTAAATCGGTGAGAAATTGATTTGGACGGTTTCTACCAAGGAACACACCATCCGTGCAGATTAGGTATTCACTACCCTCAGACCAAAAACAATCAGCACCGAATACGTTGTACCTTGAACGAGCCACGTAGATCGGACTATTTGTGTATGATTCTCCAATGCAGATATCTTTTCTCGTTATTACATCCCTCAGTGCTTTTTCGAGTCTACCAGTCGCCCAAGACGCAAGAAAACCGCGATGTTCTTTATGCAGGTACCCAAACTGTTGTAAACTCTCTGGCATGCTTTATCACGTATTTTGAATGTGAGAAACGGTTACCAACTCAATTGGAGTAGCTCATCGATTTTGATATATTCAACATTTATAGCTGACAAAAAAAATCATAAGCCGACATGGACCCTAACGGGCATCAATCGTCATTTTCCCTTTTGCACCTATACGTAGCTTGCTCCAATAGCTCTTGCGAATGGTATTATTCGTCAAGAGTAACTTTAATTCTATTATCCTTTTCGATGCAAGTGACTATATGTAGCTCCCGAAGCAGGTATAAGTAAAAAGAATATTAGACACAGTTTACCATCCTAACGCAGGAGGATTTCAGGCATGTCGTCAGATACTCGATTGGTACACCGCATTTATCAGCTTGTACGTACACAGGAAGGGATTCACCAAAGAGTTCCACCTCCTCCCCAATCGTAACAGCCTCATCTTTGAGGAAGATGGCGCTCTGTTGCATCCAAGGTGCCGGCCATAATTGATATTCAAGATTGCCTACCAAAACGCTGCATGATTCAAAGAATCGTAGAGGGATTCCATGCGCGAAACCGCAGTCGATAATTGCAACAAGTTCACATTTCTTAATTTTAGATGTGGAATACCCTATCGGTCGATTGGGTCTCCAGGTAATGCATCTTAACACATTGCATGTTAGCCTAGCCGCTGGTCTGATTTCGTCTATGCCGCTTGACCAAATATTCGATTGAGGCTTAACTAATCCCAACGGAAGAAGTCCCACCCGAAGAGCATGAGATTGATTCCAATCGAATTCAGCTAAGTCAGATCCCCCAATGTGGATGAGCAAGGACTTCGGTATCGAGGATCCAAGTCGTTCCAGTAATCCCGACCAATGTCGTTCAGGTATTTCGGCAGTGTGCAGGCAAAGACCAATGAGATCCACCTGAGTGCTTGATATAGAGCGTTTAAGAATCTTTGATAGCAAACCGATGTTATCTTCGAACCGGCCATTCCCATCGCTCACAAGGATGTGAATGCCGATTCTGGTACCTGTGTTAGCTGACAGTCGTTCCAATTCCTCTAACTCCTTATCATTTACAACAGTGAATTGGAGCCGATTTAGTTGTTTGGCGACCATTGCACTTAATGAATCCGCCCTCACTGGGTACAAAACGAGAATTGGTACGCTCCTCGTGATATTCGCGAGCGTTATTGCCTCCTCTGTTGTCCCCACAGCAAACATCGAAACAACATCTTCAACATTTGTCGCCACTTCTAGCCCATGGCCATAACAATCCGCTTTGACGACAAATATGAGATTTTTCTTAAATGCCGTTCGCAATACATTGATATTATTTCTGATCGTTTTTATATTTACCTGTAAGACGAGCATTCAATATTGTCTTTAATTAGATATGGTACTAATCAAAATAAAGAAAAAATTAAAAAAAATATTCTACTTCTTTTGTGTTTTATATTACTATTCAGTAAGGAGCTGTATCGGTGGCATTGATAGCAAATCTGGAAAAATAGCAGCATCTGATATATCGTTTACCTCTAAAAGGAATTGGGTAAGCCGTTCGACGCTAAAACCCAGCCAGAAATGATGCTTTGAGTTATAATTCTTAACAGCTTCGATGTAAAAATTAAGTCTACTTTCAGAAAGATTAAGTTTGCTGAGATTTCTCACAAACGGTGAGCTTGATATCTGATCAGAAATCTTTCTTTCGTCTGTTTCAATCTCTCCAATTCCAAGAATTGAACCGCTTTTGGGTGAAATCAAATCTACGAAAACTATAATATCATTAACATTTCGACGAAAATGTGAACTTCAAGGTAAGGAATCAATAACGCATTCAGTTAGAAAGAATGGGTTAGGTGCATAATCCTTAGCAAGTTCTCCCTTTTGTTCAAGTGATAGTGTAATTCCTTTTTCAAGACCAAGGATATCGACAGCATCCTGGTATTTTAATCGAGGCAGTGGGAAGGATATCTCATTGAGTAACGACAGTCTTTCTTCATCTATAAATTCACTATTGCTGGTAATTTTAGATATCACATTATTTAAAATTTTTTTAACCAACGATATACCTTCTTCAAAACTACCATTTGATATTGCAGACAAAAAATGAAATTCACGTAGTTGATTGCGCTTCAGAGACTTTATTGCTTTAAAGCTCGATTTAAGGCTATATATTTTTCCTATTTTAGGCGCAGCGTTTTACATGCATGCAGGATTACAGAGAGTCAGAAAGAATTTTTCTTCAAGATAGTTCAACTCAAATAGTGGTTCGTAAGGATGCTTTTCTGCTCTAGCGAGATAAGGTAAAAGCAATTCTGTAAAACCCTCATTTTTAAATGTCTGTCTAACAGCTCCCATTTGCAGAGATACTAATTTTGCCAACGTCGAGTTAATAGTATATTGCATAACTTAGCCTCCTCTTCCTTTATGTTGTTAACTGCACATCACCAAACATATTTCGCCATTGTGTGAAATAATATTTATTTATATCCCAGGTTCCGGACTCAAAAAAGATAAATAAATTATATCAAACGGTTATGGGATTCGTTTCTGAGACTACACTCTCTGCTAAGGCCCTATTTTTATTGACCTGAGAAGACATGAGACATTCCAA
>Ga0209671_1002683_pt1 | contig 16541 bp, 7 predicted proteins | sample WorMetHERISLAND2_2_FD_187401 | JGI IMG/M metagenome (GOLD analysis project Ga0209671, IMG submission 187401) | Marine gutless worms symbiont microbial communities from Max Planck institute for Marine Microbiology, Germany - Olavius geniculatus... | ecosystem: Host-associated > Annelida >...
TCTTCATCCGTTCTGGAGATATTCGCCGCCAAACTTCGAAGTCGACCGAAATCGGGCCAAATTTTGCATGTTTTTGGCCCCTAAAAATTTTTTGTGGAGGCTCCCCCAAAATTTTGGACCGGAATTATAAAATTGAACGCAGCACCGAGCATCGTGCAAAATTTCGCGCCGATCGGCCGACGGAGCTCGGAGATCACGCGGCGAAAAAAAAAGAAAAAACCACAGCAAAACAGAAGTCCTTCCGAAAACTATGGTTTTTGGGCGGACTAAAAAGCCACATGCAAATCAGTGAACTGAAAATCTACCAATTTCGAGCTACGAAAACTTCTCCAACACCACAGTCTATGAACTTTTTGTATTCATGAGCTATTTTATCATTCAGCTAGCTGTAATAAAGTTCGACCCCTGCAGGGGGAGTGCAATAAAATATGCATGGGGTTTAATCGCAGAGGGGGTGCACGGGCCCCTGTCAGCTCCCGACTAATAACTGACATAGAGACGAGGATGGACGTACGACTGTAGAGCGCGTTCACCAAAGAACTCGCCGCGTTCCAGCGTCCGAATCAGCGTCTCGACTCCTCCCTCATCCAGCGACGAGCGCGTTACTTTTACCTGCCGACCAGCAGTAACACAACGTAGGCCTACATTATTAGCAGCGTACAATAGAATCTTCATTCAATAACGCGCATACGTTACTCGGTCTGCTGCCCTATTCCTGTACACGATGCTCAGAACTTACAAGGGGCGTTCAAAAAGTTTTGACTCGACATACTAGACAACAATTTTTGCCACAATCTGTACATCAGTGGAGGAAATTGTTATTTAATACGTCGAGGCTCAAAACTTTTTGAACGCCCTCGTACTATCAGCATCTTCAGTAATATTTTCATGCACGCCGAGATGTGGACTGAGAAAAAACTTAAAATTCTATATTTTGCACGACGGAGTGAGAGATTATTCTATGCACTTATTCATACTGCAAAACTGTCGGGAGTTCTATAGAAATAAACGATAATGTCTCCGTATAAATTTGCTGTCTAGCCTACTGTTTCTTGGCTGACAGAGTTTGACTGATCTAGCCAACAGGAACAAAAGGGTAGGGGCCTATATCAAACCAACGGAATATCTTTGGCGAATATTCACGGTAGATTATAGTAGTCACATAGGCGCTGACTCTCAAATTAAAGACGGTCAAGCAAGTAGGCTGTAAGATTGCGACATCTAACAGATAACGGTCTATAGACTTGACACCGCAGACTTGCATGCCGAGAATAGCCGGTCAAAGTCGATACAGAATTAACGCGGTTGCAGCTGGCGCATAGATAAACCGCCCAACAATCGAAAGCAATCTCCCGACCAGCTGCGCTGAAAGCCGCAGCAGAATGAAGCTTGGCGACTGAAATATTTCCTCTTAAATAAACCCGCATGGCCGACACCTTTTAGATATTATCTGCTGTTCGTTTTTTTATTTTTCAGGCCAACCTTTAAAGTATAAACATCGATAATAACGTATAAGTCAAAAATGCATTTCTACGGCCATACTGTTAAGTCTGTAACTTTAGTTTAACTGACCAATTTTCGAAACACTGATTTTGCCTGTAGAAATATTTTGCTATGCCACAACCCTAATCCCTGACACAGGCCTACAGAACCAACTAGATTTTTAACAGTGGTTGTTGGAATATATACCTTTCCTTTAGTGATAATGTAGAACAAATCTCCCCTGGCAAACTGTCGAATGATGTACGCTCCATTCTCATAGTGAACCTGTGATGCACATGAACACATCATGCAATATAAATTATACAGCCATCACGCGGCAGTGGCATGACTCTTTCGCTGTTTCAGCATCTCGATTAAGATGCTCAGAGCAAACGAAACTGAAATAAACTGAAATCAAAAATAAAACATGTCGCCAAAGCATTGAAACTGCAGAAAAAGTATAAGTGACTAAAGTCAGTTGGTATCAAACGAACTCGCTTCCTTTCTAATTGCTAAATCAGGGGGACAGCAGCATTTTGCAATTGCGTGTTTTGGTTAAAGGGGAGGAGAAAGAGTCGGGTGGGTTGATCCCCAAATCTCCTTTTCCCGTGGCGGTCACAGACCCCAGAGACCCCCATTTGACACAATGTGTCCTTGAACCCAGAACTGCACCTGTCAAATGGCATGCGCATCCGTTGAACGGTTTACGCAGGGCGCACGAATGTGACAGACGTCAGACAGACCACGCCACGGATAAATGGGTAGCCATAGGCGAAATTGATTGCGCTAGAGCAATTTTGCACAAGCAACAAAGTCGTTAACCTACCTCTTCAAGAACGTCGGCCAAAGTACTCAATGTTTCAGGCTTCAGAGTTTTTAACGCAGGGACGCTACAACATTACATACCAGCAACTCTTGCGTGACAGACAGTAACTGACGGCCGACAAGAAATTATCATAACATATAAAAATGCTCATGTTTCCTACCAAAGATTCAAAATAGAACGTCATACAATAGTGCTATACTGCAAGACTCTGAGTACGTCAGGCTTGTTATACATTTAAATGTCAATCAGAACAGCAAATATGACACTCACTCACTCACTCACTGCTGTGCGAATAGGGTGTTTACACGATTGAGCAAACATCGAGCTGCTAGCTCGACGTTCTATGGTAATTAGCATACTAATTAAAAGGGCGGGCGGGTTGTAATTAGAAGGCCTATATAACATGTGATTAGCTGTGAGCTAAGAGCCCAAGCCTAGGCCTACATTTGAGCAGGGAGTGGGGTTCCAATAGGCATGCTTAAGCCAGCTCGATGTTTGCTCGATCGTGTAAACACCCTTTAACCGGCTGTGGGTCGTAGCGCCCTCCAGACAGACCGATTGTCAGCGACAGTCCATTCCATGCAAGTCAGTGGCAGTGAATCTGGTTTCTCGCATGATCTGACTCGTCCATGTAGCCCGTGGTCTCCGAGCTCGACGACTCCAATCATGGTGAGGCTTGGCTTCGGATTCAGTCTTCACAGCAAGCTTCGGAGCCATGTGCGCTGGTGTGCGGTCAGGCAGACGACGAATGTGGCCGAAGATGGAGTAACAGCGAGCGGCTATGGTGCTGAGAATACTCGGGAGGTTCGTGCTTTCGGCTACCAACTGGTTATCTCCGCCAAATGTAAACGTAGTGAACATTGGAAAAGATTATGAGATTGGTCGTTCTATCCGTCGTTGTGTCCGTTGTTTCGTGTTTGTGTGTGTGTGTACATGTACTTTGAGTCGCCATATATCCATAACGGTGCCAGATAGACGCACGGTCACAATGTAGTATCAGTAGTAATAGTTGTTGTAATGTTTAAATTACTTCACTTGGCGGAGATATGCACTCTTATGGAGTGTTTACACGATCCAGCAAACGTCCAGCATTAGCAATTGTATTTTGAATACATTTGCTGGAAGTTTGCTGGATCGTGTAAACACCCTATTACGAGCGCCTTCTAGTTGGTGATGAAATCGTTCCGTCTAATGCCATGAATGCGGCGTTGCCTGCAGTCTGCGCGAGCCTTCTTTCAACAATGTCCAGGTTTCGCTGCTGTGAAGTCCTACTTCTAATACACCTGTACTGTATATCCTCAGCTTGGTAGCAAGGCTCAGCCGGTTTTGACGTCACACTCGATCTAATTGACCCATCATCGATGATGCTATGACACCTGACTTCTTTTTGTTCGTAGATGCACATGACAGATGTAAAATAATCCCACGAAAATATAAAATAACCAACTTTGAAGTGTAAAGTAAGTGTGTAATTCTAGCAGAATGGACAGCAGCATAGCTCGTAGAAACCTCTTGAGAAAGTCGACATGATCGGCATGCTTCTGCATTCCGGTGCGCGTCAAGATTGTTTTGAACACAGAACGATCGATCGCCCACAACTTGCACTGCGTCAGAGCTGTGCATCAGAACCGTCATCCATTAAATAGTAGATACCGCACTGCTGGAGTGGCTAAGCGAGTACGCAGTACGAAATTACCACTAGAGATAATGCGGTTATGCGGGTATCGTACTGAAACCATGCTCAGATCGCATGAACTTCACCGTCCTTTGCTTTACGATGCACGACTGTAGCCGAAAATTGTGAAAAAAGAAGCCTACCAGCGCAAGCGGAGTGTTGTTTAAAACTATTTCAGTCATAGAAACGTGAAAAATCGGCAGGTAACCCTATCTCTATAGCAAACTTTTTAGGTTTAGCCCAGTCTATCTGTAGTAGATTTTTTATAAGTAATTTTTTCTTTGCATTTATTTGTTTCCACTTTCAAAGGGGATTGGAACTTGGAAGGCGCAAGAGCCCAATACTTGGCACAGGCCCTTTACTGGACGGTCAGTGCACGTTGGCGAGCATAATAAATAATAATCATCATCATCATCGTTTTATTACGCCAAAAGCCGTGGTTAAAATGAGACTGCCCTATGTCAATATTTAATACCGTACTTATTGGACGACTGGCAAGGTGACTGACGTATAACTAGAGCCTCTCTCGCTGTCAAGTACCGCTTTAACCACCGACCAAAGGTGGCAGCATACGCACGTGTGCGAGCAGACGCATGTACAGTACACCAGTAAAGCCTATTATAAATGCTCACACATAGCACAGTAGTTCTGAATAATACCCCGTTTACACGATCGAGCAGACATCGAGCAAACGTCGAGCAAACATCGAGCTGGCTCGTCCAGCTAACATATAGCCAGCTCGTCGAGCCAGCTTGATTGTGTAAATGAGGTATAAATGTAGGCCTACGCTACAGCAAAACATGACTCAGGAGCAGTTGAAAAAAAACTTCTTAGATCAGACTCTTGACGTTTTATTCTATAATTGAACATAAAAGAAAGAGAAACAGACAAAAAGACAGACAGAGCAGCCACTAACGCACCTTGCACGCTTGCTGTACGTGTGCAGTTGTAGAGAATCGCCAGTTCGCCGAACACTTTGCCCGCCGACATGACCGACAACTTCTGACCACCTTTCGTAACTTCCAATTCACCATCTGTCAATCACAACCAACGCAAAGTTTTAAAAAAATTCCAGAAGTCTGAGTTGATGCACCAAAAAGTAGCATAACAGAGCGGGCCAGCTAAAGTGAAGCCACTTTTGTTTTTTTTGAATAGCTCCGTGAAACATTTGGTCGATTTTAACAATTTTTGGCACGCAACATCGTGAAACAAAACTTGACGTAAATGACTATAGCTTTGCCCACCTCACTGCAATACTGTCGCTACACTACCTTGTGAAATGCAGAGGTCGTAGTTTGGCCGTATAATACAACAATGAATTCAATGAATAGTAGCGCCTGCTTCGGCTCATAAAATTACTGAGATCACAAATAATGACGATATCGAGTGTAAAATGCTTGGCGTCAAAATCAGTCTGAGCGGAGAACACTAAAGATCAATCACGATTTCTTTCATAGCCTATATTTACAGACCTCCTATCTCTCACTGAAGTGTCTGGGGTGTTATGAGTGCCCATAATCTCACTCCACTCACGCATGACCATTGATAGCGTCTCCCACGTTTGTATATCACACATGCGTCCATGCAGGCAGAACACGCCGTCGATCACGGCCACGAAATAAGTTCGCTTCAACACGGTCTAGGATGTATTATGCCTAGGTACATTCGCATAGACCGTGTCGAAACCTATACGTAATAAATGACGATGATGATAACGGAAAGACCTTGCAGGACGTATAGGATGGAGCCGACGTCGCCCTCTTTGATGATGACGCTGTCCTTCTGGAACGCGACCGGATACATACAGTCCACGATCTCACGCAGCTGCGAGTCTTCCAGCTTCTGTAGGAAATCATTGTCGAGTATCGCTTGACGGATCAATGCACGAGCACTGCACACGGCATTCGATGCACAGTCTTAAACACACAGCAACGGCTATGTAAAACGTAAAACGTAGTCTTTCCTGCACCACGATAAGGCCCATACAAGCGGCGCGGCTGATCGCCGTTTCCTTAGCCCTCAGCCGGACATCAGTTTACACTGCGAGACCACGTACATGGCGCGGTGTGCCTGCTTATGTCCCAGCTTTCGCTTGTATACAATGCGCCTACCCACGGAGGGATGGCCAGGCTGAGTTGACGTAGCTGGCTAGTTACTACCCGCCCGGCCGCCGACGATCACCCATCCACGTACTAACCGGGCCCAGTGTTAATTAACTTCGTTGATGTGATTAACGGACTTTGCTACTCAACTAACCCCCACCGCTATGTGCACACACTTAGACCTATGTCATTATCGACGTCCATCAAAGCGGTCAGTAGCAACCGATATCAACCATAACAACCATGGCCTAAACCTAACGCATCATTTAACCGTTACTAACGGCAACGCAGATTAGACCTACCGCGTAAAGATTGTAAGTCGTCAACGTGACTCACTTCACCCTCTCCCCCTCAATTTAAAGCACTCGTCTAAAGTATTAAACCCTTTGGAATTTCTGAAAGGTAGGCCTACTTCGCTCTCTGAAAACTGGATCACTGCATCCTATTAAGTCATAAGCTAAATATAATCCAGCACGGGACAAAAACACACAGTCTGATTTGTCGTCTAGGTAGCTATGAGGCCCATCGCACGCTGTGGTGACACGCGTTACGACGTTTGGCGCTTTTTTGGTAAATTTACTAACTCGGATTCATGATTGTAGCCTTCAACTGACTCAGCCAGGCCCGGCTCGTGGCCCGGGCTGTTTAGCCGTGATCAGATCTGACCGGTTCATAGCCGTTTAATTGGCATAGGTCATGCATGTACGTACAGCTTAAACACATATCTATATGCTACAGAATCGTCGCACAACACTATATTATGGAGCGCCTACATAGCAGTGTGCAGTAAAACAAGAAGCTCAGCTTGAGCTAAGGCAAACAAGAAATTTGAGCTAATGCTCACGAGACGCGCGAAAGCCTATGGCAGTTCCGGTTCAGTAGTTCAGCTGAAAATTGGAGTGTTTACGCTAAGTTAATATACAAATACCAAATTTTCTATCTGGATCGCATAACTATAGTTCCGTGGCGCCACCTTGTGAGTGATATAGACTTGTGTCGCAGCCCGAAATCGCCAAAAATCCATAAAACCCTCTATTTTGGCGTTCAAGGTCATTCAAGGTCATTGAATTCGGCGCCAATCGACAGCCAGTGTACTACTTCCTATTAGTGATTAATAGTAATGTAAGCCCTATCTCGCACCGTTACTGAGATACAGCGACTTATTGGCCAAAAATCGCAAATTCTGCCCACCCCCTCTCATTTAGCGCCCTCGTTTGGGGTGACCCCCTTCGAATTTATGGTTTTTATGGTTCCTGAAACTAGAGTCTTTCAGGCAGCCGACGGTGAAGATTTGGAGATCCTAGCTTACACCGTTTTTGACTGATCCACCCGTGTGACAGACGGACAGACAGACGGACAGAATTGCGATGGCTAAAACGCGCTGAGCAACTGAAAATTATTCATAAAACATTGTAGTAATTTACAGCATACATAGTTCTACAAGCAAATTCTGACTGAGCAACAGGCGACGTGTATAATTAATACACGAACCCTTGATCCTTGTAGAACTTCTGACACGGTTGGCCGTCGCATTCTGTGTTGCCGCTGCGACTCGAGTGCGACGACGGTGGCTCAGCGGAGATGCCCCAGGCCCGCTGCTGCTTCCGACTGATGGGCAGCGCCGACGGAGCGACGAAGACGCCGGTCGGCAGGCCTGGCGTCCCGGCAAACAGCAGCACGCTCTTGTACTTGTCCAACTGACTCAGCAGCTCGTTGATTCGAGTCTCCTTCTCGGCGTTCAGTCGCTCCAGTTCGACGATTTGCGCATCGCGCTGACGGACCAACTCTTCCAGCGCCTCCATGATCGGCGGCTTGACGAGCGACGTGAGAGTAGTCAGCAGTGAGGCGACAGAGAGAGAGAAACAGCGCGCGTGCTCTGTGAAGCTGTGCCGGGCGAGCGACCGACGATTACGCACGTTCTGCTCACGTGTCACGGCGCGCCGGCAACAGCTGAGCGATCAGCCCCGCGACCTTTCTACCGACGACCGACCGACCGACCGAGCTCATGTAGGCCCTAGGAGGCCCAGATACCGCGCAATCGCGTTCACTGTCACACAGAACGGTGGTTAGACCTACATCACGCTCTCGACGCTGCACCGTATCGTCTGTAGTCCGCGATTGCGCTAAATCGATTACGGCGTTGCGTAAAACAGTTACTTTTTACGTACGCAGTTCCGAAAACTCTGCTCGGCTCGCAGGCCTCGATGGGCAGACGCTATAGTAGTTTAGTGTTCAGTGCACGGCCGGCGCTGACTCGTTTTATTTACGGCTTGCTGTTGTTGCTTGCTGTATTTCTCCTCTGCCCGACGTGGTGTGGTGGTATATACTGACCTACATAGACGCCAGGGCGGCGGGCCTAGTATACACACGGCACGCCATTGCTGAGCCGAGCCTAGGCGCTGTACGCCGCAACTACGACGAGGACGACCTGGGGCTGTGGGGCAGACTCAGACCGACTGACTGGCGTGCGTATAGATATGATTGCAGTGCAAGGCGGGCGTGCCGCCGCCGAGCAAGGCCCCCTCCCGTCTACTCTCCCTGCAGTGCTCCTGAAGTTGGCCCTTCGCCGCCGCGCGTAGGCCTACGCCGAGCAACTAGGACCCGGGATGACACCGTAGCTTGTCAGCCCCAGACTTGGAATGCTGCTGAGTAGCTGCTGCAGCAGCGCTGCATGGTCAAGTGACGGTACTGAATATGCCGTCTTAAAGTCCACTGGCGGGTGGCGGGCGTTGGCGTCATCAGTGCTCGGTTGCTCGGTAAAAGTTCTAGTTCTTGGGAGGCCAAGGCATAGCTATAGGACACCCGTGACCGCTGCCGCGGTGATATGGGGTCAGTGAGTGCAGAAAGTCTAGTGTGGTTAATATGGGGCGGTGGTATGTCTGCTTGCTGTTGCTGCTGCTGCACCGCGGGGTATTGTTCGGTACAGTGAGCGATTGATGACCGCATAGTGCGCTGCGGTATCATTAGCTCATGACAATCTGCTGCCACTTAATTCTGCTTCTGGACACTCGACTCTGCTACAGCGCTGCTTGCACGAGTCAGTCTTGCAAATGTTAATATCAAATTTATGCTAACGAGAAAAGCACAACGAAATGTAGACCTGTCTACACTTAGGCAGGCCAGTACCCCGTTTACACGATACAGCAAACGTCCAGCAAACTTCCAGCAAATGTATTCAAAATACACGTGTTAATCGCTCGATGTCATCGGACGTCGGAGGGCAGGTGTCCAAAAAATTCCCAATTGCTTCCAGTTCCCCACCAACCGTCGCGGCTGATAACATTTACAAAGTGTCGACAGAAACGCTAAATTTGCAGGACTAGAAAATGGTAAACCTGCAGCCTGCATGAGACATCAGAATGCGACATTTCTATAGAACGAAAGGGAAAGTATTTTAACGCGTAAAGTTGCGCAGAGGTGACGTTCAGTTTAGTTCAGTTGTCGACATCAAGTCGTAGAATGATGGTGCAACTGTGAGTGTGAGTACCGGTAGGCCTACTGATCGTTGTGATGTAATGAAGCGTCGCTGCCATCTGACACGTGCTGCGGATCGACTGTCGCAGAAATGGAGATGCATGGTTGCCCTATCTCAGTAGGCCTACTGTGGAACTCCGAAGAACTTCAACGTGTTTATGTAACATGATTGCGTTACTTTTTGCCGTATTTTTGTGCTTGCTTATATTTAATGTACACTAGCCGTCGCCAAATTCAATGATTTCAGGTAGTTTACAAGATGTGTGAAATTAATAACGCCTGCAAAATAAGTGCGTGGAACACTTCCTTATTCTCATGAAGATCTGTTGAACCGTGACAGTAAGCCTAACTGTGTGTCGTATAGGCCTATTGTTCTACACGCATTGACCTCAGCCCAGGCCTAGCTTGCGGACAACGTAGGCTACACGTATAGGCCTGCCAAGTCATAAGTATAACACACTACATAAGCTAATTTGTGGGCCACCGGAGCATGTTTTGTTGCGTCGCACGCTTCATGGAACACGCAAGTGCTGTACCGTGGTCTGCTAATGCTATAGATAGGCTATACCTGTAAACAAGCTCGGTCATGCAAATTGCAAGCCAGCAACTGCGTTCAGCAACTTGTTCCCGTGTGAGGTTTTTAAGATTTACACAAGTAATTTGAGCAAAGCTCATGAGCAATCGTAGGCCTATACAGCATGCAATAAAATATTTATGCATTTTGAAGGAGTACCCAAACTTAAGGCCTCCGTACGAAAGACTCTTTGAATTTGAGGTCGAAATTTAGATTGTTGAAAATTGAAGTTCTATGCTAAAAATTTCATAGGCCTACCAGGTTGTCCACTGTCCAGGTTTATCTCCAGCCATTTCGGCGCAATTTACTCTTGAAATGTGCACCACAGCCGAAAATTGCAAAAAAACACTAAAATCTCCTATCGTTCAAGGTTCAAGGTCATCAATGTTGACACCATTCAGCTTGTCACTATTGCTTGTTATGATAAGCAGCACGTACGGCTGTGCCATTATACAGGGTGGGCCAAAAAACGTGCCACTTTACTTTTGTCCATATCTTCGCCAATAATTATTCATCGATTTTCAAAATTCATTCACTAGACACTCTGCAAACAATTTGCGATAATGTGATTATTATAGATCCCACCACACCGTAAATGCGTCTCTACACTACCTTGCAAAATATCAATGAAACGTGCATACATAACAATAATAACCAACAATTTGGTAGAATTGAAAAAAACACGTCAGACCAACATTGCAGGGAATGGTCTGTATGACACTAGACTGTGTGGGTATAACACAGTCTAGTGTCATACGAATCATTCATCGCAATGTTTGTCTGAAGCGTTTTTTTCATTTACCTAAATTTTTGTTATTATCGTTAGTTTTTGCTTACATTTACATTTCACAAGGTAGTGTAGAAACGCATTCACCCTGTGGTGGGATATATAATCGCATTATTGCAAATTGTCTGCAGAGTGCGCCAGTGAAAGAATTTTGAAAAGCGGTCAATAATTAGCGAAGATATGGACAAAAGTAAAGTGGCACGTTTTTATGGCCCACGGTGTATATCTGCAACTGTTTTCACGTCTGGATAAGTCTGGAGCAAAACAATATCGACAATGCTGTCAATGCACGTAGAAATCATCTCTTTGCCTGCGTTTGCACAATGTGCCGACATTTTTAGCAATTCTACTGCAGACAGTTGAAAAGGGAACAATTAGATGAAATATCAGCCAATGTGTCAACAATGTTAACAAAATGAGTTTCTGTGCATTATTTAGATTAAGTAAAAATACCACACTGGGTAAAAATGTAATATTTCGTTGGTTCTGCATTCCCTTGGTAGTGCAGAAACAGACGATGGGTGAGGTGGAAAACTAAACTGTTGTTTGATGGCTAGTTGTTGCAGGAATATTCGTACCAAAAACTATTGAAATCTTATAATTCTTCTTCAAGTTACAGTCGAAAATGTTCAGGATGTTTTTTGAGACAGTGTAGTAGAAAGAAATTGCATATGTGCTCAGAAGTGTTTTTGCATACAAGTCTCTTGGCGTGTAACATAGCATGTGTTTGCAGTCAGTCCAATGACATGTTAAGTCAAAATTTGTAAACCTAATTTCACTATTTTTGGCAATTAAACTATTTAGTTGCTAATGAAAAAAATAATTAAACAACTGTTGTTACTTAATTTTATTTCGATCAAATCTACTGCCGTAAGCGAAACAGACTAAGTAAACTATTAGTCCAGTTAGAAACTGTTCAGTACTAAACTTTAGCACGCCGCTGCTTGTTAGAAACATTTATAGTTCAGTTTTTATTCGTACGACTAATATTGCTACCGTACGTTCACTGCAGTCATTCCAACGATACCGTAGGCCTGAAAACTTGTAAAATTGCTTGTGCTACTTTTAAAAAAATTAAACTGCTGCAATGCTAACAAAAAGTAGTACTTAAACTACTGTTTCAAGTTTCAACTGAACAACTTTTATTACAATCAAACTACTGCTGTAACTGAAATAAACTAACAAAACTATTAGTTACTAAATTGTAAAAAAATTAGAACATAACTTCTTTTTTAGAAACGTCGTTTACAGTACTTCTTTATCGACATGGGGGTATTTAATGCTAAATGTGTTGTTTAGCAGGGGGGATTCTGACTGGGGTTATTTTATCCAGGGGGATTTTGTCTGTTCACCTACGTAGCCTGACCTTTAGGCCTAACCCACTCATGCAGCCAGAACATTCAGAACTTTTTGCCGATTTCGCTAAAATAACCAAAGTTCGACGTTCACTGTCGTTCTCCGAGCCGAGTCCAACTAGTTCATTATAACCTATCAGCAGTTTCGACATTGTCTCAATCAAAATTCCAATGGTTATGGAAACAAGAAGTTGTCATGAATGTACCCGTCCATCAAGCTGCCAAGTAAATTTGCCGACGTCATAAACCTTCGCAAGTGGCTAATTTTCTTGCAGTTAACTGCAAAAAAATGTTAGTAAAACTGGTGACCCAGACCTTGTGAATGTGAAATGGGAACTGAAATACTGGTTATAGTCTAGAGATCGTTCACACCAACTGTTGTGTATTTTTCAACGGCTTCTTTTCGAGTTGGAAGCGCGGACGTGACAGATGGACAGGCAGACTGACCGGATGGGGAAATGTGTAGCGCAGCCCACAGAACGGCCGCTTAATGACATAAGACTAGTAGTTAAATTTTCGCTAACACTCTACTGTAAAACTTACTGTCAAAAATACTTGTACGGGTCGTAAGACAGTAATCATAAGTTCACAACTTAGTTCCACTGACATCTGGCACTGGAGGCATAAATACAAAATCCATTTCGTGAAACGTCAAAACTAAGTGTTTATTAGCTTCCACAGATAATGATGGTAGATAATGCTTAAACAGATTACATATAACACTAAAACTAGACTATAAAACTACAGCAGCCTACAATAATAGGTGCTAGCTATTAATGCACCGGTACTGTGAATCGTGATAAAACCACAACAGGTTTTGCAGTAACTATGCCTCGAGATACCAGCACCAGTGTAAATTGTACCAGTGTACCAGTGTAAATTGATCATCATTTGAGTGAATTATGAAAGAAATAAAAAGGGTGCCCGTTTTTTTGAAACACAGTGTACATCACCAGTTCTTGAAAAAGAATAAGAAGTATTTACTAATGAAAAACCTAATACAGAGGCTCAAATTCCCATTCGAAATACACCATCCACCCTGCATACAATATCATATACGATAACCCACAACATGCAATAATGTAATACATTACGCTGCTAAAGCTACCATAACTGGTAACAAATAAAATATAAACTGATTATACAAAGTCCAAGTATGTAAAGTTAATGCACTAGATATGAAGAAAGTCCACAGCAGACAGCACTGATGTAACAAATAAGTTCCAAATGACAAAAGTAAGAAAGAAATGGACAATGAAACATGGCTCAAAACACAGCTAACAAGAAGGGGTGCTCTGATTCAAAGATAGGAAGAAGCATTGAAATGAAAGATGCATATCTAATTTCTTATCTGAACTGGTTAATAGTCGCGACAAGGGAACACCAGATGAGAAGCGAGTAGACCTACTAGAGAAGAACTGATACTAATCAAAGACTGCACATGCAAGGGAAAGGATTTTGTATTCGATGTGTTCATGTATCATAAAGGTGAATGCTTTTCATAAGCCAACTAATAGCTTAGCAATGTCTAATTCAGCACAACGCTCAAAGGCATGTGGTCTTAACAGAGAATCAGTTCAGTATCTGATAAACACTGCAGTCTTCAAAATGTCGCATTAAACCTGCTCCGAGCAGACAAAAATGAACAGGGTATCCCTCATGCAATGTCTACTACTGCTATAATATTTGACAAATATTACCAAATATACTTCTAACTGATTAAAACAAGTAATTTGAGCAAAGCTCACGTGATGCGCAATAGCAGCAGTCCTGCCACCTTGGCAATCAATGTAGAGCAATAAAACAATAATGCGTCTTGAAAGAATACTTAAATTTGAGGCCTCCATACAAAAGACTTCTTGAATTTGAGAGATCGAATGTTGAAAATGTACGTTCTATGCTAAAAATTTCATATGCAGGTTGTCCAGGTCTATCTCCAGCCATTTCGGCGCAATTCACTGTTAAAACGTGTGTCACAGCCTGAAATCATGAAAAATCCACTAAAAACCACTATTTTAGAGGTTCAAGGTCATCTATGTTAACACCCATAAGAAGCTAGTCACTAGTGCTTGTTATGATAAGCAGGATGCCTGTGCCTATCTGCAACTTTTTTCATGCTAGATGAGCCAATATCAGTAAAATAACCACTTTTATACCCTTATTTGACGTTTGCATGCACAGGCCTCCTTGAACCTAGGGGGTCGGCACTTAAGACTGCTAAAATCTACGTTTAATGCTGAAACTTTCATACACAGGTTGTCTTGGTCTATCTTCGGGCATTTCATCGCAATTCACTGTTGAAATGTGCACTGCAGCCAGAAATTGCAAAAAAATCCACTAAAAACTTTTTTTGGGGGGGGGGAGTTCAAGGTCATTAATGTTGATCAATCTAAAAAGCCTGTCATCAGCGCTTTTTATGATAAGCAGCATGTCTATACCCATCTGCAACCATATTCAAAGCAGAAAAGCCAATAGTGGCAAAATAACGTCTTTTTAGGGGATACCCCTCTTTGATGCCCTTGTTCGAGGGGAACCCCCACAACCAATGGTACAAATTCTTTGTCACGAAAAACTAGAGTCATTGGGGCAGCATACAGTAAAGATTTTGTGATCCTAGCTTGCACCGTTTTGATAGGCTCAAGGGTGTGGATGGACAGATAGATGCCTCGACGACGGCTAAGACACGTGAAACATTCTGCTATCACGTGTAAACAACTGTAGGAAAACCAGTAGTATCAATAACACCACAACCAAGTGTAATTTCAAAGTCCAACACAACAATCACGTCGTCAAGTCCATACGGCAAAAGCAACAAACATGTAACAATGCTGTTTCATAAACAATAACTTACCTAACATTTCTAGTGTTTTAAATACATGGTGTTCAGAAAAAAACAAACATCTATTTTTCTACGTCTACCTGGAAAATGTTTGAATTCATACAAAATTTTCAGGTAATGTTTAACATGAATCAGGTACTTATTTTTTTCTGAACACAGTGTACATTGCTTACTGGCAAACCCTTCGAAACCGTATCACATGTAAAAAAGATCTATTGTGAAGCAAAATCCCATATGTTATATAGTATACCGGTATAATAAAAACCCATAACAAGATCAAACTAACAAGATCAAACTAGCATAGAATGACATTGGTTCAAATCCCTGACACAAAATAAATATGAGCTACTTCGTCTGATCTGATCTCAGACATCGTCGTAACCGGGCATCGGGAAACTCAGAGCAAATTTCTGCACTTCTGCCTTCAGCGATGCCAGCTTGCTCTGCGCTTCAACATCATCCTCCAGTTTGACTTTGAAGTCTTTGAGAGTGTTGCTACCACTGCTGGCTTGCACCGCAATCGCCAGCTGCACCCCTGCAAGTAATGCTCAGTCAACAGCAAATGCAATTACGGGTTAACTCCAGATTCGAGGGTTTCCTGTGGGTTACCCTTCATTTCAAGAACCAAGCACAGAGTTGCTGGAAATGAGGTGCATTAGATGACGATTTTAGCATTAATCACGATATAAGTTCACGTTTTACTTACTAACTTATTTTCTTATTTACTTTCTTTCACTGGCACACTCAAAAGTAAAGTGGCACGTTTTTTTGGCCACCCTATACAATTACAAATGTTAGCTTAGGGTGGTCATCTGTACAAACAGAATGACATAAGAGAGGATCAAAGGTGACAGTACACAATACATGCTAAGTAGCCCAAACAAAGTGGAACACGCATGCTGCACGTAGATCGAGCGATCGAACAATTTTGGAAATGATTAATAATCTCAGATAGTGCAGTAATGCTAAGCATGTTCAATGATTTAACATGACCACCAAATTTTCACAGATATCACTGAACGAGATGTATCATTTCCAAAACTTTACAACTGCTTGCTCTACAAAAGTAAAGCATTTGTGTGTATAGTTGTCCTGCCACGGTGCCATGGTAGCGTGGTCCCACCCCTGAACAACTGCATAGAGGGGTGGGTGCCTGCCTAGCAATGGGGCAGCTCGCGACCTCTCCCCAATTTTTGGTCCGGCTTGAAGAATAGTCCCGCCACTGACCCCACCACTTTTGGAAAAACTATATAAGGAGACTGGCCACTGAAGCCAGCAAGCTAGTTGGAGAGTGAAGTTACCAGTTACGAGTCAGTCAAGGGGTTATGTCAGAGCGGTTGTTGGGTGTGAGTGTTTCGTACATTAAACGAGCCATTTATATTATCCGTTGAGTTTATGCCTCTAGTCGATCACGCCTATAGGCTTCA
>Ga0209671_1002685_pt1 | contig 16535 bp, 11 predicted proteins | sample WorMetHERISLAND2_2_FD_187401 | JGI IMG/M metagenome (GOLD analysis project Ga0209671, IMG submission 187401) | Marine gutless worms symbiont microbial communities from Max Planck institute for Marine Microbiology, Germany - Olavius geniculatus... | ecosystem: Host-associated > Annelida >...
ACTTCATATTAGTGATTAATAGTAACCTAAGCCTTATCTCGCACCGTTACTGAGATACAGCGAGTTATTGGCCGAAAATCGCAAATTTTGACCACCCCCCTCTCATTTAGCGACCTTGTTCGGGGTGACCCCCTTCGAGTTTACGAAAAAGCTTTACGGTTCCTGAAACTAGAGTCGTCCAGGCAGCCGATGGTGAAGATTTGGAGATCCTAGCTTGGACCGTTTTTGCCTGATCCACCCGTGTGACAGGCAGACGGACGGACAGAATTGCGATAGCTAAGACGCGCTGAAAGCATAGCTGCTTTCGCGCGTAAAAAGTGGTGAACTTGGAGATCTTGACAATAGCATGTTTTGTACTGGTGAGAGAGCTCGGAGTTCTGGCTGGATCTGAATGTCCCAGCGTCGATGTTCCAGGCCTGTGGACTCGGTGCAGTGGGAGCTACTTTAATGGGCCATTCGAATTCAAAAATCAGTTAGTTAATTTGCCAATTATACGATTACAGTTTACTCCCTTCATATTTATATATATCCATATGCAAATGAATGTTAGTAACATGCCAGTGACGTGTGTGCTGCTTGCGCTGGTTGTGTAGACCCGCGTGAGATATGCGACGCTGAGAAGTTCCAGCCGGTATGTTCTGACGGCGAGGTAGTCGTGATGACCGAGGCCAGGTACGGCCGCATGACGATCGGCCGCTGTGTGCGCACCGACTACGGCTACGTCAGCTGCGGCGTCAACGTCCTGGGCTACCTGGACAGCAGGTGCTCCGGTCGGCGCTCCTGTGAACTCTACGTACCCGACCAGGGACTCAAGAACGTCGTCGCCGCGTCGCCTAAGCACGCATGTCCTCGCGAGTTCAGACCTTACCTCAATGCATCGTACGACTGCTTCGAGGGTAAGACACTCTGTGCCGCCGCCGCCTCCGTGCATTTTAAAAACTATATACGTGTACTGCAGGAGAATGCTGAAAACTCCAGGATGAGGATTGCCAAAGTTAGCACCAGAAGGGAACCAGAGTGCAAACCCACACCATTTTCTCGTTGGGTTTTCCAGGCGACAGCGCTATTTGGCGGAGGTTTGCCCAGCACGTAGTCACCCCCTGATTCCGGCCAAGTCTAGCCTTCCATAGAAATTGCAACCAAATGTGCTTGTAATTTTCTATGCAGTTTTGCTAACAATTAACCAGCAGAACTCGGACGATATGTTAACAAATGAAACACTAATCTTTATAATTCAAAGAGGGGGAATTAACTTGTTAAGTTTATTTATTTTTTTTGTTTCTTCGCTGTTTGTCACTTGCGAGTTATGATGGATTAGTGGTGAGGAAAATAATACACATATAGAAAGTGTTCGTCACAATAATGACGTCATCATCAAAAAAATTTTTCCACATGTTCAATGTACAATTACCTACAAAACGTATATTTCGGATTTTTGATATTTGAAAAACTAACAGAATGATGCTGTTTTGTAACTTATTTATCGAACGACCCTCGTATTTTTGTATCGTGCTGTATTCTCAAATCTAAATCTAGTATGTGCTGCCGTTAAGCATAATAAGTTTTGATTAATTGATCGACATTGCGTTGTGTGTGTTTTGTAGTGGAGACAAACGCGTGTCAGACGTGTGGCAGTCTGGGCCATGCGCACGTGACGCATCCGGCCGGATACATCGCATCCGTCATCACTGCAGAGACGCAGTCCAGCTACAGCTGCGGCTCGTCCAAGTGTCCGTGGAAGATCGAGGTCGAATCGGGGCAGACGATCAACGTGACTCTGCTGGACTTTGCTCTGGAGCAGCGTGCCGCCGGCGCCTCGGCGTCCGCCGGTTACGTATCGGCCGAGAACTGTTTCCGCTACGCCGTCATCAAGGAGTCGCCGTCGCACCGCTCTATTCCGATCTGTGGCGGCAACGGTCGCACGCAGGCCGCCTACTCGTCCGTCACGAACGTCATCGAAGTGCACGTCGTCAGTCCTGAGGTCTTCAGTCAGCGGGGACAGTTCCTCATCTACCACGAGGGTAAGCACGCGTGCCAACCACGTAAACCGTTCAACATGCGTACGCATGTTTTACGTAGGTTGAGCAATCCGACAGTTTCTTGCATGACTGGCCTTGGTCATTGCAGTAAAGGGTCAGCTGGCTACGTGGGTTCAAGTGTTCATCCATAGTGACCACACTTGACTGCAGCGATCGAGTCTAATCGCTTCCGGTAGCTGTCCATTTGCGTGAAACATGTATGTCTGTGCCACTTTTGTCAAGTTTTATGCGCCGTCTGGTATATACAGTCTGCGGGCTATGTTGATATAGCGCCAAAGACACTGCAGACCGGTTGCCGCAAAGGCAACTGTGGGGGTTGTATATACGCAACGGTGACACTGCTGCACGAAGGTGTTTAAACGAGAGTGAAACTGACCAACTGTGAATTACTCTGCACAATACGACGCTCTGCAGTGTGGACTCGGTGGCTTCTATTTTTATACCTAGTGGGCGCAGCTTGCGTCCAGTGAAAATTAAGGCGAGGGAGTTTTGTTAAGGGTGTAGAATCAAAACTACCCCTATTTCTCACTGGGCAACAAGAAGAAAAAAGGAACGCCGAGGGAAAGGAGGATAAGGCATTGTGAAAAAGAGTAGGGCAAAAAAGGAAGGGAAAAGCGGCGGATGGAGGAGAAGTCAGGGAGGGAAAAGAGCTCAAAGGGTGGGGGGAGTAAAGTCCGAAAGTGGGGGAACCTGCGCCCGATTTTGTTTCCAGTCCGTTTCGTTTCCACTGTGTAGACAGACGGTTGACTTGGTGCAAGCCCGCATCATCATCATGATCATAATTCATGGTCTCTGACAGTACCTGCTACTGTCAGATTGGGCTGGCGGCTTATCATGCAATATACTGGCTGCAGTTTGACTGATGCGCTACGTCTCACCAGGGTCGCTACGTGTATATCTGGGACGAACACTGCAAGATGCGTAGAGTAACGGAGTAACCGGGGTCTATCGGTTGGACCTAAATGACCTTGAGAGAGCCCATTCGTCATCTGCTTCTTTTCTGTTTCTGTCTTACCCACGTGCATTTTGCTGTGTTTTGCGTTTATTGTTTGTTTTTCCCTTTTAACCTTTAGTTCTTTCTTTTGGCATGAATTGCATTTTTAACATATGATTAACGTTCTGCGGTGAAATTGTGAATTGTTCCGCAACGGAATTGTGAGCATAGTAGCGCTTGATTGTCATTTCTGTCATTTCAAATTTTTTTACTACGTATTGTTTGCACATCATTATAATAAACGTAGAGATTGGGAAGGCGTTTTATTTCTGCGCTAGCTGAGTTTGGGTGTGTAGGCCTATGATTACGATAATGATGATGTGGGTGATGATGATGTTGCTACAGCTGTTGGTTGTCCTGACTTCACCGTACCGGCCAAGGCGAAGTTGAAGCGTGAGGGAGACCGAGTGACGGTGACGTGTGAGGAGGATCCGTCTCTGAGCTGGCAGCGTAGATGCGTCGGCACTCAATGGGAAGGCGAGCTTGGTACTTGCCCCGGCTCCTACGCTACCGGTGCCGTCAACGTTCCTCCCACACCACTCCCATACGGTCAGTATCAATCGTCATTATCATCGGTCAATAATAACCTGTACCAAAAATGATAAATAGAAGAAGAAGAAGAAGAATAAATTTATTTGGCTCAAACACAAATACAATTGATAATGTACGCTTGATGATTGCTCGATGTTTGCTTGATCGTGTAAAATGTAAACGGGGTATAATGCTAAAACGCGACAGCTATAGCGTGGCAATGGGACAGATACCTCGTTCCACGGAACGTATTTCTAGTCATTCCGAAATTTTATTCTATTCTGGTTTTTACTTAGATCACAAGTACCCAGTACTGTAATTTTTTTCATTTAAATAGTCAGTTCACTTGAATAAAGCGTTCAGTTTAGTTCTTATTCAGTTGTAGTGGTTGAGACGTGGGAACATACGTAAAGCTGACGTTAGTGTGACTGTGGCCTAGTTGTGATATTCAGACCAGTTTGTTGATGAAGGAAGCGTAGTCCAAATTGAATAGTATGAAATTATGTTCAGTTTTGTAATAGTACCTGTAATAATAATATTAGTACGATTATTATAATAATAGTCATAGTATTTTAAACGAGCAAGCGGCCAACTTCTGCGACAGTTTGTCTAACACGTTGAAGTGGCTTTTGGCACGAAGTTCAGCCTGGCCATATCTTCCTGGGTGAGCACAGTGAGTGCCAGCGAAAACTGGGAGTGACGTAAGCAGGCATACCTCGCGATGCTGTACTGAGTATCTATGGTCTGGCAGTGTTGTCTGCCTGTGAACAAAGGAAACGGAGATCAGCGCCGCCTAATGAGGCTTTTGAAGGACGTTTTATAAATTTTTTTTTATATTAAGGTTTTTTACATAGTTATTGAGCAAGCGCTTGTTGGTTTCTCTGCTGTATACAGGCGTACTGATAGCTATCGTGCTGGGTATCGCGCTCGTCATTGGAGTGCTTATAGTCACCATCGGCGTCGTTTGCCTTAAAAGGTAACTTTAGAGTGTAGTTAACCTACCAGCAGTCTGCCTGCAGGCACACACATAGTTCTGCAGTCGTGCTGATTATGCGTGCGTGTCTCGGCTATATCGTCGTAGCGTCGTCTGATAATTATTGTTGCTGAGCTGCCTTTAGAATGAGCGTGCTAGGTAGTGCTCTGCGCGCTATACGTTTTGATTGATTTGTTTCGGTTGCACTTACGTTGAACGCGGCTCGTGATCGTGCCCAATGCACGTTGACGCAAGTCAATTGCGCTGGCGCCGTGCAGTGACTAGCGTTGCTATACCCACCAATTTCATGAGACTTTCTCAAGTTTTTCTGCGTTTAGGCAACGTGCGGAATCTGCAGTGCGATAAAGATGTTGATGTTGAAAGGAAAATGAAATAAAAAAGAGTATGTGAATGAGATAAGACTCGGAGCGTTACGTACGATGTATTTATGTAAATGTTCAACCAGTAGGTAATCAGGTCGATGAAGTGATGCAGGGAAAACGCAGTTATTTTGGTTAATATATGACTGCTGATTGTCGGTTTTGCTAATCTTGCACAGACGTTTTTGTCTGTTCAATGCTATGCATTGCATTGGACAGAGTCTAAAGTCACCTGAGCGTCCGTGCGTCCGTCCAACATCTGAGGCTTCATATCTCCATAACGGCCAAGATAGACGCATGGTCACAATGGACTACCCATGGGAAGTCGACCACCGCGAGTCGAATGGTCGCGTGACCGATGACGTCACGTGACCCCAAAAGGTCAAGGTCGTGACCCCATTATCTTCGAGGCGCCATATCTCCATAACGGTGCCAGATATATGCATGGTTACAATGGTCACATTTACAGTAAAGTGCTTCTGGCGAATCAAATAGTCTCATTACTGACAATGTAAATTGTTTAGTTATAACAATAGCGAAATATGACAATAACATTGCTGCTGTACAATTTTAAATTAAACTTTTAGATTTTTTCTACTAGTCTAAACAGCTCACTGATTATAATTTTATACGGAAATATACTGTAACCTCTCGAATTGCATTGGACAGACTTCGTGTGTGTATGAACATTATCTTGTTTTACAACGACGACGACGACGATGATGATGTGCTTGTGTTGTTGGGTGTGTTGCAGTAGACAGCGTGACTACGCGCGGCCGATGCAGCCTCCGTACTACATGTCGGCCGGTCCATGCTACGAGCTTCGTGAGGACTTGATGCAACAGCAGCTACAGGCCTATGACACGGCGATGGCCGCGCGCTTCCATCAGCCCAAGTTCGGCGGCACTCTTCCGCCGCCCAAGCCGCCACGTCCAGGTCTAGGCTACCAGCAGGCGCCTGGCGGGGCCGGTGGCGGGCCTGGAGCGCCCGTGTCCAGGGCGAGCTCTGTGCGCGGTGCGGGAGGTCGGGAGAACGTCTACGGCGCGCCGAGGATGGACCAACGCCCTCTGCCGTCGATACCTAACATCCCTGAGGCGACGGCGGCCGGTGCACCTGTGCGTCCGTCAACCTGTCCTGATCAGTGTCCGTGTCATCCTCCAGGGAGTGGACGTGGTGCGGCTGTACAGCGGCCGTCCGGCGCCGTGCGCTCGCCGTCCCGCGGCGGCGCTGACGCTCGTATCCCCGTAGTGCCGTGCTCCGTTGGTGGTAACAACAGTCAGCCGCCGTCGCAACATTACACTGTTCTGGACCCGAACGAAGTACAGCAACTTCTAGCTGGCGGCGGCGCTGGGCCGGGCGTGTGTTCTGGCGGGGGTCCGCCGTCAGACGTGAACGGTGGCGGAAGCACTCCGTACGGCGCCTCATTCCAGTACCTGTCCTCGGACGACGTGGCCAGCTGCGGCAGTCCTTCCAACGGAGCGGACGTCGGACCTACAGCAGCCGGCTCTTCATGCAACGAGATTCCACTGCGTCCGGCGCGGGAGAGTTCACAGCCGCGCATTGACGCTGCCAGCAGCGGCAGCAGCGGCAACAGCAGCTGGCCATAGTGCCTCTGTCCGTCGGTCGGATCTATCACTCTTGTCTGTTAGACTGTCTATCCGTACCAGCGCGCTTTGTTTTCACTGTCATGAACGCCGCGCGGCGTATTGCTGTGCCGCCGCCGTTGTCCCGACGTAACTTAGTTGATTGTGCTGCAGCTGCCTCTATTGACTGTTTCACGTACAGTCCCGGCTGTACCGACTGATGGACAGCTGGTGACATTGTCTGAAAGACATCGACTGACACTGTGAACATAAATGAATACTTGGGTTGAGTAAGTCTCAAGCTGACTGTACTATGTATGTTATACTATTCGAGGCAGTTTTTTATCTGGTGGATTTTTGTCGTTTACCTGAAGGCAGCAAATTGCATTTTCACCTGTGACACTCTCAGAATACAACTGAGTTTATTCGTTTATCTTCATTTACATTGTCAGCGAGAGAATGGCTTGCGCTTCATTTATTGTATCTGCATGCATTATACCTGAAGTTCCAGCATAGCGCATTGGAAGTTATGCACTATAGGCCTATAAATTTGCATTTTGTTACCTTATTAACTTACTTGCTTACTTACTTACCAGCCTTCTCTGTGGCATTGTGAGGCCACAACAGCAACTTACATTTTGGTGCTTTAGGGCCCACGAAACTAGATTTTTTTGCAGTGGTCAGTGGTCATGTCATGATGATCGTGTAATATTAATTTCCAGTATGCAATAAGTACATTGAGGCCTGCAATAAGGTTAAGTAGGCCAGTTGTATGGTAGAAATATAGATGATGCCTTTGTTTGTAACTGAGACAGTGTAGGTGTACGAGTATGCAGCTGTTTTTGCATTCATTATGTTGACTGGTACCGTTTCATTCATCTGGTGGCAGTTTTGATATAGTTGGTTTGGTTTGGTTTGGTTTGTCATTTGTTTTTTTTCAGACCATACTTGTAGTCACTGGCAGTATTTAGCAAATCTTCAGTCACTGAAAAGTCATTGTGTAGGGAACATGAGAAATATTGGTATCATCTTACAGCCATGTATATGTAGGCTACTCAACACAGTCTTATTGTGACTGGCATTTACATTGTTGTAGTCTAAGTCAGAATTAAAGGTGAGGTCATCACGATAAATGCCACTTCACTGCCAGTGGCGTTCAGGTTTGAACTGGTCATTATCATGATCAAACACATAGCATGTCATAGCTCCTGAGTAGATGTGCGGATGTGGGACCCAAAGAAGCAGTGAGGCTTCTGAACAAGATTTGCTGCTATATAAGAAAATAAGTGAATTAGTGAAAGTCTTACCTGTGGTGGGTACTACTAGTGATGGCAGAGAGTCATGTCGTGTTTTGTTTATTTGCTTTATTGTTGGTTAACTTGACTTGTTTCATTTATTGTTGTTATTGTTTGTTTGTTCTGTCCTCGTTATTACAAGCACTCAGTCTGTAATGCCAGCTGATTCTTACTGCTGCTTTATGCAGGTTTGTAATAATTTGAGGCATCTTGTTTCACTCGTAATATATACTGAGGTGATTTCCGCATACATGTGGAACAGTCTGCCAGCTCATCTGAGACAAACTGACATTAACTTTTAACAGTTTAAACAGCAGTTAAAGACATTTTTGTTCGGGCGTTGAGAGTGTGGCACATTGTGGCTATTGTTAAATTGCACCTTACCAAATAATCTTACTTACTTGCTTACTTTACTTTCATGTAGTTAAATGACTTGTAGATATGTTTTCTGAAGCTTAACATTGATGTTTTGTTATCAGTGATAAGACTATTTATGTGAGCTCAGCCTCAACGATATGAATAATTCTGATACACTCGTCATTAATTTAACAGCTGTATGTGAAGGATTGTCATAGTGTGCTTCTGCATGGCAGCATGTAGGTTTAGGCATATCCAGCAGAATATTTGTGCATCTTATTGCAAACTGGGTCACGAAAAGTTGGTGCTAGTCTTCTCATTTTATGTCAGTAGTTAAATGGGATAAGCTCAAACAAATTGTTACTACTCAAGTTTAAAGTCTGAGTTTGATTCTGTGCAGTGTTTTTATGGTAAAACTGTACAACAGCAGCTATATCTTGACAGCGCTGGGGTGGACATTAGGTTAAATCTGTGTTGCACATTTCCATTGACTTTGCCTTTGGTTGTACACTGTGTCTCAAAAAAACACCCAACATTTTTAACTGTAACTTGAAAACCAATTATCAGATTTTGATAATTTTTAAGATGTTCCTGATACAACTTGCCATTAAATGATCACTCAGTTTCCCACCTTACCTAACGTCTGTTTCTGCACTACCTGGGGAAAACACAACCAGCGAAATATCACCTTTTTATCCAATGTGGTATGATGGCTTAATTAACATAACGTGTAAAAACACATTTTGTTCACATTTCTGACACTATGACTGGCATTTCATCCAGTTGTCCATTTTTTAACTGCCTGCAGTAAAATTGCTTAAAGTGCTGGCCCACTATGTGAACACAAGCAAGGAGACACTTTCTTCGTTCATTGACAGCAGTATCGATAATATTCTGCTCCAGACCAATCCAGGCTGTACCAGTCGCTTCTTGACTTCACAAACATTCCTAAACTTTATCTGATAGACACACTGCTGCACGACAGTCAAAACTTCTAATAGACCAGTTGCTGGGACCCACAGATTAGGATAGATGGAATTTATCGACGTTTTTTCATTCATTTTAACACGTATTATGCTTGGTCAGATTTCCCCAGGTAGTGCAAAAGCAGACGTTGAGTGAGGTGGAAACTAAAACACTTATTTAATAGCCAGTGGTGTCAGAAATATTTCTACCAAAAATTATTAAAATCTACTAATCTTTCTTCAAGTTACGATCAATAATGTCGGGGATTTTTTTTCAGGTTTTCTGTTTATTTCAACACATATTTTGCTTGATCTGATTTCCCTAGGTAGTGCAGAAGCACACATTGGGTAAGGTGGGAAACTGAACGGTCATTTGATGGCAAGTTGTGTCAGGAATATTCATACCAAAATTATCAAAATCTGGTAATCGGTTTTAAAGTTACAGTCAAAAATGTCGGGGATGTTTTTTTTGAGACACGTTGTGGTCTGTAGGTAATCTATGTAGAAGTTTGTGAGTTCATGCGATGTTCGTTGAAGGTGATATTGTTTGTATATGCGTATCCATTTGCTAGACTGTGTAAATACAGTGTACGATAGCGCATATTTTCCAGGATACAACGAAAAATTTCAGCCAAGTTAATAGTTAGCCATAAACTCGTTGAACTGGTTTTGACAGCATATTAATGCAGTTGATGTAGTTAATTTGTTCAGGATCTGCCAGCCAGTTTGTTTGCAGCATGTCCCGTTACATTACTCTTTCTTCATGTATGTCGATGTACGTTTGGTTTGTGGTTTGACAGTCAAGGTGTATATTTGTATACCAGTAGTGTCATATGTACAGTAGCGTGCACAGTTTTTCGGCGAAAGTTTTTGTACTGCATGTCAAAAAAGTTCCCACTTAGTGTTCGCTGATAACTTTGGCATGTATCAAGTGATTGTCATAAATTGCGACAGGCATGGGCCACCTTATAGTAGAGCGCCAAGCCATATCCGATTGCTGAATTCACTGCCAAATTTTTGTGCATCAAAAATTCGTGGAAAAATTTACAGCTAGCCAAATCTGCCGCCAAAAATTTACTGCTGAACTACTGCTGAAAAACATACAACTGTTGGATTTTTTTGTTTAATTAGAGAAAATCACATCCATGACAGCTTGCCGTTTTATTTTTATATAAAACCAGGCATAGAAATTACAAAATAGTGCTTTTGTTAGTGAGTTGGTAGAAGTTTCAACTTTTGAACATTTGTTACTTAATTTGAACAGTTTGCTGCATGTTTTTGTCAGAATTTATGATGATTCTGTCCTACGCTAATTTTCTGTAATTCAGGTCTCTCAACCAAAAATGTGGCATTTAGCTGCTTATTAGCCGAATTTTTTTCGCAAATATAAAATGGCTTAGGTATATCGTAGAGGGAACTTTCTTGAGATACAGAGTATAATACAGCGGTAAGATAATGCATGCATTGTATAATTGTAATGCTTTTTTGTGCAGTCATAAGTTTATGCAGACATACATTTACTGTGCACTTCATATTCTTTCTTACTTTTCATGTGCGTTGCACTTCGTTGTATAGCAGCTGCCATTACAAACAACTAAAAGCTGTAGGCTGTATAAGCTGTTGTTGGTGTCTAGTTATTATGATTATTATTACTACTAATTCATTGTGTATGCATAGTGTTTATTGTTTATTATGGCGACTTGTTGAAAAGCTAGTCAACCATCATAGAGAGATCTTTGAATCAGGGCCACCGGCCGGGAATTCCCGGGAATTTGGTCTTTCCCAAATTCCCGAGGGAATTCCCGAGGGAATTCCCAGGAATTTTGCGAAAATACAAATTTTTGTATTTCTAGGCATTTTTCATTTAAGAAACGGTCTAGATTATCGTTTTCAGGTGCATCAGACATATTAGCAAGTCGAAATTTATCGATTACTTGCAATATGGACGAATATCAAACACTGAATAACTGATACATCTCTATAGGTGATATATCTGTGGGTGATATCACCGGGTCCGTCGCCGCGGTAAGGATGTGCCAAATACTCGAATACTCGAATCCGAAATAAAACTCCAGTGATTTTCGGACTTAAAAATGCGAAAAAAATTTTAAGAAAAACTAAGCATGCTGTGCCATGATGTGATAGATAGAGTACCAGTATGTGTGTGTGTTTTTTACTCTTTTTAAAAAGCTGTTTTTGCTACTGTAATAGATGCATAATTATTATTAGATAACGAAAATTTTTGATTTTTTTAAACAGGGACTTTTTCGCCTTTAAAATGGACAATTCCCGGTGGCCCTGCTTTGAACAAGTTCAGTGTTTGCAAAACAATATAAAAACTAATAATTTCAATAACGATGAAGTCTTCCATGACAAAGAATAGGCCATTGGGAATTTTTTCATGGATACGTTATATGCCTATAAAATGACATCGCTTATCTAATAGCACTGCTTTTACTAATGTATTAGATGTGATAGTTTAGAGTTGTAGAAAAAGGGGATTTCGGGGATTTTTTCACAAAACGGGGGGATTTTCCACTTCCAAAACGGGAATTCCCGGCGGCCCTGGTCCTACTTATCAAGTTTATACAGTAACGTGTCAAGTGAAGTAAGTGACAGTCTCTTGGAGAGTATTCCAATGTCAACCTGGGATGCATGCCTAATTGTCATAGGGTGCCTAAGCGTACAATAAACACAATGCGCACTGTAACACAGTAATAACCGTAACAGACAGACAGACAAACGACATTCGTGGCAAAGGGCCGAGTTGTCGTTTTTTTGCTGCGGATATATTGTAGCTATGGTGGCTGAATTGTATATACGTAATATCTCGGAAATGGTGAGAGATAGGACTAAGGTTTCTATTAAGCAATAATAGGAAATCACATAAACCCTTTCACATGACACGAACATCATTTGCTGGTCTTCCAACACCTGCGTACTGTCAGTCCTCCCTAGCGGCCGTTAGGCTTTTTGTTGCGCAGCTATCGTGTCGGGCTATCGTTTGATTCATTTCCATAAATATGTTGTTTAATATTCTACGTAAACTGTAGGTCAAGGTTATCTGCTGTTATTATTTTCTGTTTAAAAACTTGTTATAAGTTTTTGTGTACATCCTTAAAATGGTTAAAATGAGCAGAGATATGAAGCGAAGAGTTTCAACTGTTGTATGGCTTGCGAAAACCACATTTCGCTGGGGATTTATTCCTACAGTATTATATTTAGGTATCGTACTGTTTGAGTGAATGGCAAATGATTTGTTTCTTTTGTCTTCTACGGGGTGGCACTAAATACCGAAGGCAAAGGCTGCGTGCAGGCTAGCCTCCACTACTCGCCGCATACTTACACACATACCGATCCCGACTCTATTCCTGACCGTAACCCTAATCTTAATTTTTGATACTTTAAGCTGTCTGTTATCGCTCACTGTAATATGCAAAATGGCAGTCACAATCACTCGGTGTTATTTTCCGTCCGCACGGACGGAAATGTAAGCAAATCTGACGCTATCTTTCGTCCGCCATGCATGAAACTGCATGCACACATGTCCACATAAATAAACAGCACATTTGATGATATGCTTCATCCTCATTAATTTCCTGATGAACATATTGCCTTATAATGCGTGCAGGTGCTTTGACGTTTACTAAATCACGTAGTTCTTAATATTTAATAATGTACATCAGAAACGCAAATGTCTGACTAATTAATGCACCACTGGCTTCATAGACTGATGATATGAGCCCACAGGGACTATAGGTGCATCTTTTTCTATATATGGTAACTAAAAATAGTGTTCATGCAGTTTTACTTTCTGACGCACCATGGCGGATGGAAAATAGCGTCAGATTGGCTCACTTGTCTGTTTGCGCGAAGCCGTGGACGGAAAATAACATCCATAGTGAATAGGCACACAGATTCGCTGTTTGCCTGCATGGTAAGCGTGCATGAAAGCCTTCATGTGGCATGATGCCTTCATGCAGCAACTTGCAATACCAAAAACTAGCAAAACGTTTTTGGTAGTTTTCTATACCAAAAAGTCAACCCTAACCCTAACTGAACACTACTGAAAACAACCTTAGTTGGTCTTCGTTTTTTGGTAGTTTTCGGTTGTATTCAGTAAATAGTGCCACTGCTTCGTGGTGGTTTTTTTCGCATGGGAAAGTTTTTTTCTGAAAGTTGCTTTCAAGCATTTTTTTATATCCACACCATTATTGTTCTGTTAGTTCCACTTTTGACAAATTTTATAATTACCCTAAAACAAGCTTTTGTGGCTGGCATGGGGTTTGGACAGGGGTTTAAACAGGTCTAACTGGTGTACCATGTGTACAATACACGGGCCAGGTTCATTTCTCACTAAGCTTCATTACTATGGCAAGAAGTGGGTTTGGCAGCAGCTTGCAGTACACATTTTGGGAAAACTATAAATTTGTTGGGGTACAAAATTGTTTTGGTTTTATTGGAACTTTATACTTTCATATTATTGTTTTTCACATATAACACTCTATTGCTTTTTATTTAATTTGCTTACTTCTTAATGACGCCATTTAAGCTATCATGATAATTAACCAAGATTATTTTGATGGTTATAGAACAGTGCTTACTGCTGAATGTGGTTCATTTTTCATATAGACTTATTAGAATTACCTCTGTTTCTCAGTGTAGAAACAGTGACTGGCATCGAGGTCATCACTGAAAATTTTTGACCCGAAGTTTGTAAAATGTTGTCCTCAATTTTCGATCTCGGGCAACATTTACGAACTAAATTTTCAACGATGATCGACATGCCAGTCACTATTTGTTTTGTTATATCTCTAAACCAATCAATTCTACAAGTCAACAAGTAAACAATTACAATAAAGCTGAGGCAACCTCAGTGTTGCACGTGCACTGTTGACTGGTCAACATTGCATATTTGTTAACGTCACATGTTGCAATTTGGACAAATCGTGTGCAGTTTTTTTTGTGTTGAGGTATAGCAATAGTCTTTGGTCATAACTACTCACAGACTCCTCTCTCTCTCCCTCTCTCTCATTCTCAGTCGAGGAGGTAGGTCACCACCCAGATTCGTTCCAAGAAGTCCCAGAGGCGTTGTGGATCAGTTACGAACAGACGCCTGTGATGAACTCCCAGGAATCGTATCCTGAGGGTTGTGGCACTTTGCTAAGCCGGTGAAGTCGGAGGCAAGCAGCAGTCGCCAGTGGTCGCCGGTTGCTAGGTTGACGTCGGGTCCAGACGTTTCCACCATGAACACAGGAAGCACCTACATGCTCTTGTCATTTACACTCTTACAGTTACCAACTTGATCTATTTTTTATCTAATATTTAGTTTCTTTGTTGTGGTATTGGAAATGAAATATACAATAGCAATTAACTGTGTTAACTTATTTTCAGTAGAGTTTGTGTTATTTGTAGGGTTTAAAAAAGGCCCTGAGCCTGGAATGCCACCACTCACAATATTGAGGTAAAATTACGATACATGTTTGTGCATGCGTTTTACAGTTGTGTTAATACAGGTGTGAATTAATGAATACCGTACTATAACATTTGACAAAGCCTGTGAGGGAACCAGCTGGAGGTACTGAACTGAGATTGTCCGGAATGTTTCATGTGTGGGGTTTATCATACTTAGACAATTTTTAATCAAGTAAAAGTCTGGTAAGCTGATGTAGAACCAAAACTTGTCATATTGCCAAAGTCGCTGATTACCCTGCAAAGCTTGTTGATCATTCTTCTTCTGATTGCTTTGGGCAGCTTTGATTGATTTTCATCCATGTATGTTCAGTCAACGTCCTTATTTATCTGCCATAACTTGCTTAGCAGCAGCGTATTACTTTGAAATCTGATATGGCAATGAAGAAGCTGTGTGTTAAGCTGTCATATAGTTTGTCAACTTGTTCAGCCTTTGACTCATAGTTCTGTGTATTGCTAATGCTGATATATGTCTGTATGCATGTGTAGCATTCAGTGTTAAGATGATGCATGTGTTTAAGCTCATTCGTTCTTGTGTGTTATTTGGCAGTTTGCTGTGGCAATGAGGAAACCAGCATATCCAGTTGTGTTAAGTAGTAGTGTCAGTCTGCTGATGACTGTTAACTGTTGCTGGAATGAGACAACAGAGATATTTGTCCACATGTCCTCTGATCAGCAGCTAATCCTATTTGATAGCCAGAAACAGCTGAAAGCTCATGATTAAAATATATCTTTCAAGTGCATGACATGGTTTCCTTGTGATCATCGGTGATTTATTAGTTTCAGTTTTGACGTGTAAAATGGCTCCGAGATATTATAACATTGAAGACCTCACTTGGCACTTATGGAACAGTAGATGAATTTGTACACACTGCCAAAATGTGGATACATTCGTTGTGCTTATTGTAATATCTACTGTGCAGTTTGTTGATATACTGGGTTTTTGTGCAGTGCGATACAATACATTCGTATTGAACTTTTGAGTTGAGTACAATTGTTCATCTCCATACTATATTTGTGTAGTGTGCTGATAGTGCTTAATCAGCACGTTGTAGTTGACCATAAAATTGACTGATGTAGTCAAGCAAATCGACTTAACTAAACTGAAAATCAATTGACTTGACTTTAGTTGATTTTGTTGATCAACTTTACTCAGCTGAAAATTGATTGACTTCGTCAGCTCACTTTTTTCTCAAACTGTTTATATTCAGTTTGACACTGTTCAGCTTCACTTGTTTGTTTGAAGTTCTATATTTGGCATTGTCATGTCTGTCTGGACTGTGCACATACGACTGGATGGATTTATCGCTGTTTGGCAGTTGGCATGTTGTATGTATGCTTTCAGTATTGTACCATGTAATGAGATCATTGCATGGTCATTGTGCAAGTATTTTAATATTTTTGCAGGGTTCCTGCAGATCGGGGAAAACTGGAAAAAGCGGAATTTTTGTGGTCAGGGAAAGTCATGGAAAGATCAGGGAAAAATATTATTTTGAAGTCAGGGAAAATGATTTTGCATCATGCAGAGTGCAGATTTCTGTGATATTGTGTGTCTCCAAGTATTAACAAGAAATTTGAGCTAATGCTCACGAGATGCATGAAAGCCTATAGCAGTTCCTGTTCGCAAACTGTCAATCTATCTCCAGCCATTTCTTTGTGACTTTTACGCGGGTACCGCTGTTTTATGCCCTCATGCGCAGGTTTTTTTGAACCTAGAAAATCGAGACTTGGATCGTCGAAATCTATGTTCAATGCAGGAAATTTTATACGCAGTTTCTCCATGTCTATTTCAATTGGTTTCGGTGCAATTCGCTCTTGAAATGTGTCTCGCAGCCCGAAATCGCCAAAAAATCTATAAAAACCCCCATTTCAGCATTCAAGGTCATTGAATTCAGTGGCCAGTTATGACTTCTTATTAGTGATTAATAGTAATCTAGGCCCTATCT
>Ga0209671_1002687_pt1 | contig 16533 bp, 11 predicted proteins | sample WorMetHERISLAND2_2_FD_187401 | JGI IMG/M metagenome (GOLD analysis project Ga0209671, IMG submission 187401) | Marine gutless worms symbiont microbial communities from Max Planck institute for Marine Microbiology, Germany - Olavius geniculatus... | ecosystem: Host-associated > Annelida >...
CCGCAATTTCTGTAGATTTAAATTAGACATTTAACTCGCATATATAATATGTTCATTTGAGCTTCATAAATATATGAAATTAATGCGTGATTTCAAACGAAATGCGGCATTACGTTACGTTATGCAAAATATTCTAATCTATCAGTGCCCGAGGTGACGTCATGACCCTAGCCCATATAGATCATGAATATTAATGGCCTAGCCGACGACGTCATCATTCTAGGCTAGGCCATTAATATTCGTGATGTCTATAGGCTAAACTCATGACGTCACCGCGGGCCATCATGGCGATGCGTTTTCTACATCGTTTTCGTAGATCGTCGACTTCGAAGGTAAATTTTTCCGTATTGACAAAACGCTGGGCGCCGATATTACTGTCAAAGTTATCAGAAAATTCTGCACTTTCAGGAAAATGGATAAAATGTATATGTTAATTTTGGTGACCACGGACCTTTAAATGTTACAATCAAGAGGTGATGAGATCGACTTCTGATTGGGTCAGTCACTATTAGGTGGTTACGACCTGGATAGGTGACTATCGATGGACAGGTAAGCAGTCTCTGTTTATAACAGACACTAAGGTCAACTCAGCCTTCCATCCCTCCTGCGTAGTTAAATCCAGCACCGTCCTGTCTGGCTGGAATGAAGGTGCGAAACTTTCACCTCTGACAGGTGAAAGTTTCGCACCTTTCGAAGTTTCCAGCCAGACAGGACGGTGCTGGATTTAACTACGCAGTAGGTATGGAAGGCTGAGTTGACCTTAGTGTTTGGGTGATCACATATGGCAGGTGATGCTTTGTAGCTCAGCTTCAACCCTTGCCAAAAATGGTGTTTTCTTACATTTTTCATGAAATATATGGAGGTGTCTTGGTTGCGGAGACAAGCACGGGCCCAGTTTGCTTGTCTGCCCCAGTGCTTTCTGTAGTTAACTGGGAGTGTTTTTCTACTTTTAGGGCGGGTTTCTGGATCTTAAATGGCCGGTCAAGTTAGTGTTAACCTCAAGATTTGCATAACTCGCATTTCCCGTTGCACTAACCAACAGTTATAATGGCCAAAAATTTAACTGGCCGAAATCGGCCAGCTATCTAACTGTCAATCGTAGTTATCGTATTTAACGCAACTTTTGTACCATTTTGCAAGCTGTTTATTGATGAATGTGATACTGTACAATGATTTTACCGCATAGCAAAGTCTACAAAACGCTTGAGGAGACGTTTGCTGCTACAAATATTACTACAAAACCCATTCATGAATGGACAAAATGGCCATCTGCAATCGGTTAGCTGGCTCGTGGGCTGGCTGACGTGCGCTTGCGCTCATTAATATTCATGACGCTCGCCTGCACCAGTTAGCTGACAGCCAGTCAAGGTTTGGTTCAGAAACGCGCACAAACTTAACTAACAAGCTACAATTAACAGACGGTTTACTAACTGATCAGTTAACTAAAAGATCCAGAAACAGGCCCTTAGTGATCGTTATTTTTTTCCTTTTTAGTTCTCTGATCTCAGGCTTCTATCTGACCCACACCCGTCTGTTTCTGGATTTTTCCGGTGTTGCGATTTTTCTCATTTCTGTTACACTGAAAACAGTTTGTATTATTTGAGTTTGTGTGCTAGATTAAACTGGCAGGTGAAATGCCTGTTTTCCAGTGCAAATTATTCTTCACCCCCCCCCTGGCGGCTTGGTAGTATAACAGTTAGGACACATGTTGGACTTGACATCAGCAGGCCATTGGTTTAACTGCTGGTCATGTAGCTATCAAGTGGTAAGTACCCGGATGAGTGATATAACAAGCACCAAGGTGTCAACTCAGCCTTCCATCCCTCCGGGGTAGGTAAATCAAGTAGCGGCCTGTCTGGCTGGGGTTATGGCAGGGCACGTTCACTTGCGTCGGGTGACAGGTAACACTGTGTGATTCCATATGGTAGGTGATACTCCATAGCTTTGACGTGGGTTTCCTACAAAGAGCTATACCATTTGACCATTTAACTGATCACACCGTACATGTGTATGCATATATGTATAGATTACACGCATCGTATCGGTCGAACGGGTCGAGCCGGCAAGAAGGGCGTCGCAATATCGTTCTTGACCAAGGAAGACTCGGCAGTATTCTATGACCTGAAGCAGGCGCTGCTCGAGAGCCCGGTGTCCACGTGTCCGCCGGAGCTGGCGAATCATCCCGACGCACAGCACAAGCCTGGAACAGTCCTACAGAAGAAACGCAAGGACGAGGTCGTCTTCAACGTCTGAACAACCAGTGAACCTCGCGCTGACCTGTGTGATGTGTGGTGTTATAGAACACTTGGGCATAGGCAGCTGTACAGCGGAGGCAGCATATGGTGGGGGGGAGAGAGGAGCTGCTCCCAACTACAGAGCAGTCAGTAGTAAATGACTGCTTCTGCACTACCTGGAAAAACCAAAACAAGCGACATGTACACTGAAATGAACAAAAACCTTCAATAAATTTCATATCTTCAGACCTGTGGCCCCTAACAGCAAGTCAATTACACTGTTTGGCTGTCATGCAGCAGCGTGTTTACCAGATGACTTTCAGGAATGTTGATGAATTCAAAAAGTGATTGGTGAAGTCTGGATTGTTCTGTAGCAGAACATCATTGACACTGCTGTCAATGAAAAGGGAAACCATCTCTGTGCCTGTGGTCACGTAATGGGCTGACACTTTAAACATTTTAAAGTTAAATGCTACTCACTACTCTGGCTTAGACCTATGGAAATTAGAATGCATACAGCATCACAACGATAGATCATTTTGTTTCAAAATCTGAGCTGACCTCCGACCAGTGACTTGCTGAGGGCTGCGGTTAGAGGAAGCTCTGGAAAAGTGCCGAGGGCTGAGATGTAGGGAGAGTTTTCCCATCAGAGTCATCTTGGAAACGTTCTAAGAGTATTACACTATATATCTGTGCAATTTGATGACAATCAAGTTATCAGATGTTGGATGAAAAGTCTATTTTTCCAGACTGAATTTACTGTCCCTGATGTATACAGGGTGGTCCAAAAAAACGGCACAAAGTTTATGGCACCATAATTTTGCAACCGTACATCACAGAGTCATGCGGTTTTCAGCAGAATGTTCCGAAATAAATTCTTTACATGACTTAAGTCAGTGTTTAAATACAGCAGTTAAATATTCTATGTTTTTGTCATTGGAAAGTGAACTATTGAAAAACAGTATTACCCTCAATGTACCTTGATCCATAAAAACTTGCCACTATTATTTTATGAATAGCTCCGTGAAACATTGGCCGATTTCAATAACTTTTGGCATGCGACATTAAGAAGAAACTTGACGCAGAGGTCTTTAGTTTTGGCCACCTAATCTTAAGGCTGTCACTACACTACCATGTGAAATGCAGAAGTCGCTGTTTGGCCATCGCCAACAATGAATTCCTATTGGGTAGCATATGCGTCGGCTCAGAAATTATAAACTGAATAGCGACAAACGCAATTAGCAATTATTATCACTCAAAAAGATACACTTGTCACATCACATCATCTTCATTTCAGCATGTGCTCAAAATGTCTTTCTGCAGCACAAACGCATGCGGTAGACGTTCACACCATTTGCCAACAGCACGTTCAGTAACTGCATGACTCAAGCGGCCCACTCGCTGTTGATGTATCATTTTATTTTGTCGACTTACAGTTTTAAAATAAAGACGAAACAACAGATTTTCAATGATTTTGTGGTCTCGGTAATTTTCTGAGCTGACGCATGCACTACCCAGTATGAATTCATTGTTGTCAATGGTCAGACTACGACTTCTGCATTTCACAAGGTAGTGTAGCAACAACCTTAGTGCGAGGTGGCCAATACTACAGACATATGTGTCAAGTTTCTTTTTAATGCCACGTGCCAAAAATCATTAAAATCGGCCAATGTTTCACGGAGCTTTTGAAAAAATAAAAGCGGTACATTTTTACGGACCGCAGTGTCAAGGGTAATACTGTTTTTGCATAGTTCAATTGCCAGCGGCAATAACAAAGAATATTTAACTGCTGTATTCAAATACTGACCTTAGTCACGTAAAAAATTTCTTTCGAAACATATTGCTAAAAACCACATGAATCTGTGACATACGGTTGCAAAATTATGGTGTCATTAACTTTGTGCCATTTTTTTGGACCACCCTGTAGGTTTCGCATTCATTGGTTGTGGTGACGTGATATGCAGTGGTGGTAGGCAGCAATTTGCACTTTTCTAACAGACACCGCAAATTTCTGATAGAGGAGATTATTTGTGTTCAAAACTTGAATTTTATCCCTAAATCTCAGCTTCAAAATCTGCATTTCTGGATGAAGATTTTTTGCCTGGAAGATTTTGTGACAATTTCCCGACAGCCCAAAATTTGGAGGGGTCCAATTGTGCCCATATGCCTTGATGCCGTTGCGTGTTATGTTAATCACTCAGGACCAGTTTCCTATTTTTATTTAACTAGTTGGTCACACTAGCTGTCAACAGAGGTTTCACAGGCAGATTTTGGCTAGCAAACTGTCGATCGATCTGTCAACTGTTCGCAGAATCGCACGAAGCTTGTAATTTATATGATTATTGTTACAGTCTGATACAAATGAAAGTTTTTATGCAAAGCCATCCATTCGTGGTGCTTGGGGAGAAAGTTTCAGCTACATGTAATCCAATGTTGTGCTTAGTGGCTTGGCATGGCAAATATGTCTGGGGAATTTTTTGAAAAGTATAATTAAGATGAACAGAAGTTTATGGAATGATATAGAGTTTGTGGTGTTTTTTATGTATTCTGCTTTGGTTCTCGTTTTTTAAGGTCTGTCCTGCATAATTGTCTGTCACACTTATTCTCTCAAGTCATTACAACGTTATTATTAAAGAGAAGCACAGTGCTGTAATCATGGTGCAGTCAACAATCAAAAAAATGCAAAAAACTTGAAAACATTAAAATTTTTCAGGTATTTCATGAGTCATATATTCAGCAGTCCCTGTACCCCACCAGGGGCTCTGACCCTGGACCCTACTGGGGTCCATAACTTAAATTGTGCCTTGCAAGTCATCTTAGCATCTCACTCTCAAGCAGTAGTCCACTCCCCGGAACCGCCGTCGTTCGCCGCCGCCTTTATGGCCTCGGACCGCAACCAACTGTTAAGTTAGCGGTCCCGGATCGCTAAGGTTCCAGCCGCCACCGCCGATAAGCTAGCGGTCTAAGACAAAATAAAATCAAACAATGTGTTGTGTTCACACTGCTGCAAGCAGAGCGCCAGCGTAAGTGCGCATGTTTTCGTCAGTCGTCATCTGTGGTCGCCACAGTAGTGCCAATTGCCGATGGTGACTGACAACCAGTGAATGAATATTAATGAGCATTAAATTGACAATCATCGTTCGAGTTAGGCTAGGTAGTGTTTGTACTTTGCTTTTCGTGGTTACAAGTTTTTGGCCATTCGCGAAATTTTCTTAGCCATTGCAATTCTGTCCGTCCGTCCGTCTGTCACACGGGTGATTCAGTTAAAAACGTTGCAAGCTAGGATCACCAAATTTCCACTGTTGGCTGCCTGGAAGACAGCTTGAGGAACCATAAAGCTTTTCCATAAATTCGAAGGGGGTCATCCTGAACAAAAGCACTAAATGAGAGGGGGTAGACAAAATTTGCGAGATCCAGGTGATACGATGTTAACAGAGTGATAGGTGGCGACCTCTGGGCGTTCACGTTTGCATTAGCAGATCACTTGTTTACAACATAATGATGCGATTTTAAGCCTACTGGGCCTAATCTGACTCTATGGGAAAGCGGTAGTTTATTGTATATCGTTATGAATCATTCCAAGGTTGTTGCTTTTGGGTCTCAAAAATTACTACCATTGACCAGGGAAGTTCAGAGCCACAGCGGGGCCCGGGGAAAACATTCTCGCTTGGCCCATCTGGAAAGAACATTTTGAAATTAAAATTTTAAAATTTTGCTTTTTAAAATGATGCATTCTGGTGTACTTTATATTTTTCAGCGACAGTGGGGCACCCAAATGTCACGGGGTAACTTACCCCCTCCCCTCCGACCCCCTCTCGATGGGCCTGCCAGTGACAGGCGGCTTAGCGGTCCAGACCGCTGCTAACTTAACGGCTTAGCGGTTTCAACCGCTAAGGCTTCAGGCCAGCCGTTAAAGCCTTAGCTTAACGGTTCAGGGGATTATCAAGCAGTAACCAAACTACGTCTTGCTGGATTCTTTAATGAAATAAAACACCAAACACACTGTTGATATTTCATATATTTCAAGAGAACATCACAGAAAACAACCGAAACTATCACACAAAGCTTGAAGCACTGGTGACATGTACGCAGCCTACACATTTCAAGAGGACGATCAGTTAAAGAGGGGGAGGCGACTTGAGGAATCAGCCAGTTAATTGCCTGACTGACAAGAGACTGTGTTATTCAGTCTAGAACAAAAAATCATGTATTCATACAAAGATGCGAAAAAAACAACGTCAAATAGTTGAATTAAACCTAAGTTCATTTGCACACAGTAGCGATTGCAAATTCTGCACCAGAAAAAAACCGCAGGGTACCACCTGTGCAGGCAGCGCCAACGTCAAATAAACAATGTACAGTGATCTTTCGACAATTGGAAAATTTACGTAATGAAGAATACGCACGTGTAGCATGTTATCATTTACGTGAAGCAACTTGCAACAATAAAACTTCAGCCTGGGAACAAAACTAATACTTTAAACGTCAGGACCAAGACAACAATTTTCGGGCACAAGACCAAGATGACAGTCAGACACTATATCTCTGGGCGTACCCACCAAACTTATGGGTTAGTGGCCCCCTGTAACCGGAGGCGTCTACAACATACAAACCCTGCAGCAAATGGTAAATAGAGATGTTCTCCAGCCCTTCGGGTGGCAGGTAGATTGGTATAATCAAAGAGATAACCTTTATCAACGCTATCCATGACTTGCTTCAAAATGCATTGTTCAAGCCCAGAAGAGCCCGAAAAAGTTGACAATGTTTGCTAGGGTTTCACATTACACACCACTGCAGAACTCTCGAAACCCCCAGCTGGATTTAATGGAAAGGCTTTCGGAAGCAACATGGAAATTGTAAAAGGAAAAAGGGGAAGGAACAGAAGTACAGAAAGAACAAAGGATAAGGTGGAGAAGGAGGAAGGGAAACTTGTTTTCCCCTGCTGTTGCCCTCAAGCAAGGTTGACACCTAGGCACATACGCCCAAAGCCCACTGGGTTTTATTGGGTAAACCCATGGAAAAAAACACCAAAACCCACTCAAAGTTAATCTGATTTTAGCTTCTTGTTTCGCTAGAGATGAAATTATTATGGTTAAGTTTGTGAAACATCAAAACCTGTAAGGGAGCGCTGCATCAACATCGTTCTGATCGTTCATGATCTCGGTTCAGCTGAACCTAGATCAAAAGTTGAACCGAGTTCACGCTGAATTACGTTGCACCAAGTTGAACTCGGATCAGCTGATCCCGTTCAGTTAAACGGTTGTGGTTATACCGTGGACGACGCTGATTGGTCAACTATGCTCGGCCTACGGGCCAACTACAGTGACGTCACAGTCACACGCAATGCTTACGAAACAAGCCAGTGCCGATTGGCCGTAATTTGTTCGAATTTTAAGTTTCCCTGAAGTTACTACACAATTTTTGCATCAACAGTTGCATTAATAAAGTTCCGAAGATACGCATTTTGTGTTCCAATAGATATTCATTACTTATTCCATCTCAGTTGTCAAGATATATGTTTACCATAGCTATGGCATAGCAATGGTGCATCGGCACTCTAGAATGCTGTTTATTTATCCACTAATTTATCCAGCAGAAAGACCACAGAAAACAGATATAGCACAAATGTAACACATGTAGTTCGCAAGTATAATTAAATTTAACGTCTTATAAATCGATACGAATGAGTTTTTGTTGCTGTGGTAAGGGTTCGATCGTATGTTTACTATAGCAGCGAGACATCACCACCAAAAAATGCAATTTATTCATCTATTTGTTAATTTATCGAGCAAAAATAGAACATAAAACGAATATAGTAAAAATCTAACATATCCAGATCATCAGTATAATTGCATTAAACGTCTTATAATTCTTATAATTCGATACGAAGAAGTTTTTTGGACAGGATAAGATTTGAATCCGACAAATTTTGCAGCAATAGTATCCCGGTATTCATCATTTGAACCGAGATCAAAATTTGATCGGTGGTCAGATGGTGGTTCAGAATTGAACGGAGATCAACGCCTGAACCGCTTTGGTGCAACGCAAATCACGCCTGAACTAGGTTCAAATTCAGATTTGACCTGGGTTCAACAACGGTGCAACGCACCCCAAATCTGCCATTTTTTGAATTTTTGGATATTCCATGCTTTGGGAGCAAGGAGAAACATAGATAAATCAACCAACAGACTTTTTTCAGCTTTGGTTTAAGTTAGGCCTTATTAGTAAATTAACCGGTGGCATCTACGCCATATAAAGCCTGCAGCAAATAGTCAACAGAGATGTTCTCCAGTCCTTCGGAGTGGCAGGCGAGTTGGTATAATTAAAGAGACAACCCTTATCAACTCTCTCCATGGGTTGCTTCAAAATGCATTGTTCAAAGCTAAAAACCCTCGAAAAACCCAAAACTCAATGAAACCTTCCAAAACCCAATGGGTACCTTAAGGGTTTTTCTTATAAAACCCCATTTTTCAACCCTGTTTTGTGGGGCCCCTTCATCTGCCGAACATGCCTAAATCCAGCCGTTGTCACTCGTCGTCGTCATCATCAGTCGCTGGAAGCTGCTGTTCAGAAGACAGACTGGCAATGAGCGGATGGGTGAGAGGTGCCGTCGTGAACACGCATCCAACAAACGGCTGGCTGCCGAGTGCGTGGTGAAGTAGTACGCGACACCGCCCCCCAGCACCGTCCTCGATCTCGAACCCGAGGCGTCGATATCGCTCGTCCACCTCGAACGAAACGGCGCTTGTACGGTAGCCAAGATACTGCCATGCAAACATTGGCGACACACGGGTTCGGCTAGTCGGTCTAGACCATCTGGCAGTTTAAAGACAGAAACAGATGCAGTCGGACGGATTAATCACGTACAAGTGATGATTTCCGAACAGCAAGATTATAAGACGTTGGCAGAAAGAAGTTACTGAAACGTCATTGCAATGCAAAGTGATCAGATCTCAGACAAAAACATCCACAGACAGTTCCTGTTCCAAACAAGTACGATATTAAGGTATACCCCGGGTAAATGTTTACAGCAGCAAACTGGGCCGGGTAAGGGCAACAGACAAACAAAAATATACACCTATATCATTAATTAATGGTTACAAATAAAAATTTAAAACAAAACAATTACACAACGTACAAAAATGAAAAATGTTAGTTAGCATCAGTTTCAATCTAATCTAAAAATTTAAAACAAACAGTGGTAATTGTCCAAGCACTGTGCATGATCTGGTTTGGCAATTTTATCAGTTATTCACCTAAAAATTGTCAAAAATGCACTGAGACAATCAATGATTTTTTTATCCAGCCTTGCAGTGAGACTAAAATGTTCACATTCTCCAAAAAAACGTGCGACAAAGACGATTCCGGATGCTTGTGTTGGTATATACTATATACTATTTCTCTAGTGAGATGAACTAAATGAAAAAGTAACGACCGAAATCGCTAAATAATTAGTAACGATGAATCGCATGATTAATCATGAATTTCAAGAATCATATAATAATTACACAACGTACAAAAATGAAAAATGTTAGTTAGCATCAGCTTCAATCTAATCTAAAACAAAGTAGCTCCAGAAAAAAACTAGCCCTTTAAAAAAAATCAAAAACAAGTATTCCTGACAGTACTATCAGTGTTAACATTTCTGCTTTTTCTCTAACCAGTCACACTACCTTTTGCACCATTCTAATTTTACCCTGGCAGCCAAAAAACGACCATTGCTACTACTAGCGTAATGCAAATGACCTATTAACTTACAGGACGGCCAGAGGCAGGGTCGATGAAATCCGCCCAGTAACCGGCGTCATGAAGCATTTCACAGATGTCAGTCGACGCGCTGACAAACTGCACGGAAAACAACAACAACAACCGGCATCGACCGCATTTTACCATCTGTCTGACGCGGGCTTTAGCGACGACAAATGGTATCTTTGAACACACTTGCACAACTCGCGTAAAGGGAAACTATCACGAAAATTTGACTTTTTGGAATAAATGACACACGCAATAAACAAATAAACAAAATATATATGACACATATAAACAAAATAAAATTTATGGCGAGCCAATTTTGAGAAAATTTTGACTGATTGTCACAAAAAAGTGAACTATAATCATTTTTACAATTCGACACAAAACATACTGTTTGACACACTACTGATACCAGTGACGTCACCAAAAGCAGCCGAAAATAACACGGGGCGAATAGGACTTTGATCAATTTCGACGAGGTTTTGATCGAATACTATGCCGGAGTGCTTTGGAACAGGATTTTCCAATCACCAGGGCACTCTGGGAATCACGCTGCAGCGTCTGCCAAATGACCATACACTTGCACAACTCACTTAACCAGATCAAACTAACCATTCACATTCACATTCAATATGGCGCACGTTAAACAAGTATCTCTTTACAAATTATTCAGTGAGTGAGTGGGCACGGTTTAACACTCTGCTTAGCACGCCACGGATTACTTCCAACTCGAGGACTATAATCTTTCAAGGCAAGCAATGTTACATACGGATTAGTGCTCATATAGCACACTTTGTATTTTGTGTTTGGTATTACTGTGTATTTTTTTCACTTTTTTTCATTTCATTAGCTTGTTTCTTTTGTGTTCTTATGTACTACGTGTACGATTTTGATATTAAATAAATAAATAAATAAATGGCGCTGGCAACAAAAAATCAACAGCCAAAAATCAAACAATGCAAAAGCCAAAATAACAACAACAAAACCTGACCGTGCATACATGCTAGCATCATATAAACCAACAAAATAGTCACATACATGTAACACACACACACACAAACTAACTAGATAGCAGTCATAGCCCGCAGGTACCTCCACCAAGGCAAAGCTATTCGCCAGGTGGCGTCGCCATCTTCGCTTTGCCAGCAGTTCCCTTATGCCCCCTTTAATGCAACGGTAACGAAAATTTCAAAGTGATCCAGAATCCACGATTCCTACCGGATCACCCCCAACATTTAATCACTGGTAGTTTGTGCCATGCCCGACATACCCTCAAAATCACAAAAAGATACGTCCATAACTTTTCGAGTTATCTTGCTCACACACAGACAAACAGACAGACAAAGTCCGATAAAAACATAACCTCCTTGGCGGAGGTAACTAATATCTAAGATCCACAGTTTACTACACAGCTCTCAGGACCTGCACAAGGCTGGTAAATTATCAGCATTATTCGCTATTTAATGAAAATAGATCAAGCAACGACCATTCGCTGAGTCCAGTAAATGCTACTCACATCGACTAGAAGACCATCACGGTCAGAAGTTTGTTCCGTGTTCTTTCCTAAGGTAGTGCGGCGACACAGGGTGATGACGGTGAGCGTGTCGAATCGGCGCAGATTACAGTTGGGAAACAACTCCAGGAAATCTACGACATCACAACCGCGCAAGCCTTCATCAATTTATCAGCATCAGCAGCAGCAGCCACAGCAGCATAATTATAGCACAAATTCCATGTCATGGGCTTAATTTCTCTAAGTAAGTAAGTACGTAAGTAGTCTGCATTTGTAACGCGCCATATGTCAAAACAGAAGTTCAAATCGTAGGCGCAGATGGTAACAGTTAGTCGGAGAGAATATGAGTCTTGAGGTGTCGTCGAAAGGTGTTGGTAGTGGATGCTGTTCGAATGGTAATTGGTAAACTGTTCCAAATACGAGGTGCAGTTGAGCTGAACGCACGGCCGGTGAACACTGTGTTGTCTGTTAGTTGTTTACAATGTGTACCAATCAGACACACTCAACCATTATTGCTTTTAGTGGAGACAATAAACTGTTCACATCACAAACGGTGTTTTATCTCATATTAGCTCAGTAGCTGGGATTTTTATAACCATTTCATCATTTTTTTTGATAAACACGTTCTTACTAATTCATGGCAATGGCTGGGGTGCCAGAGATAAACCACTGACTTGCTCGCTCACCCATGCACATTCCACACTCTTGGACAAGCCAATTTCTCGCATCTTACCAGCTTGAGTATTCCGTAGTCATTTTTCTCAGTTCGACTGACATTGAACTGTTAACATATCTTGTGTTGATGTTGCTGTTGTTTTCTTCTGGCGCTCGATCAAGGATCATACGCAACCGGCCTCGGTGAGGCCAGCATCCCTCAGGTAACTCAGTGCTACTTCGGGTTCATTGAACAGGAAAGTGACGGGATCATCCTCATCGAAATGGCGGCTTGTCAACTTGCACTTTTAACTATGACAATATTAAAAACATGGCTGGGTTCTGTCAACAACATTGTGCACTCTAAAAATCAACCGAGTGACGGGTTTACTTGTTTCCCCTAAGTTAAGTCAGCCTGGCCATTCATCCGCGGATAAACAATAAATACCAGCAAAAAGCTGGGTGAGAACAAGCACACCATGTGACACGTTGTACTGTCCGCCTATTCGTGGTCTCGCAGTGCAAGCTGCTATCTAACGAAGGGCTAAGGAAATAAAAATCAGTGCCACCCTATAGGCCAAACGACTGCAGAAGAACTAAACATTATTTATAGAGCTGTCAAGGCGTTAATTTTTTAATGCATCAATTAACGTGTAAATTAACGCACCCAGTCCCATCGAGAGGGAGAGTAGGGGGATAAGTTATCACAGGCCTTGTGACGTTTGAGGGGCCCTGCCTGTCTAATATAGAAAGTTAGAAACACATTTTTAAACGTATAATCAACAATAACTGACGTCATAGGTAGCATAGAAATCTATTAGCATGTCATCGAAAATCGAAATAATTATCTATTTACAGTAGTGATGGAATGAAAACTACAGTTTAGTTACTCGAATTTATTCGATTGTCAAATAACCGCAGTTTAACGGAATATTTCAACTTTTGCTTCACAAAATTTAGCAAATTAACGTAAATTTCCGTATGTGCGTTAATTGTTTCAAAGCGTGTTAATTTTTTTAATGCGCGTTAATTTATTAATGCATTAAAGCGCTAATTAACACGTCAATTGTGACAGCTCTAATTATTTATTTACTGGGAGACGAAAGTCCGACAGACCTTGGCGCAGGAGCACAGGACAGTCGTACGCAACACAGTCAAGAAGATCGAACGGCGAAGTTTTGACCGTCTCCGACTTGGCAGTGTCAGGCATCTTGGACATGAGCTGAGCACATATACATCGCCAATCATTCATCATTATTACAGCTGTCAATCACTCCATGATGTTAACGAATGCACAGTTAACGAACTAAAAGCTACTTCAGAAACTAATTCCTTTTTGCCACTGAAAAAGTTAATGCAGCGGAAAAAATTACCTTAGAGGTCAACGCAGCCTGGTCGTCCTTTTGTCGGTAGGCGCAATGAAAACCAGTGAAAGCTAGGATGTAAACAGGAGGCACTATGCGACATACGTGCAATGTGCTACCCAGTAGCCTTGTATCTGTGGTCTCGCAGTGTAAACTGGTGTCTGCCTAGAGGGCTGCTGCTTTGCCAAGTCACACAGCTGCAGGGTTACAGCGGAGCCTCGATCGTATCTGTAAGGCATACCAACGTGCTGGGCTTGTTGTTACTGTAAAGAAAACTGAAATACTTTCCCAGGTTCAACAACCTAGCACTGCCCATCCCACGTTTACTGTCAGTAGCGCACCACTTGCCAACGTTCAGCAGTTTACCTACCTCGGCAGTATCCTAGCAAGTGACTGCGATATCACGCATGAAGTCAATCGGCGTATCTAACTCGCATCCACTGCCTTTGGTCGGCTCTCCCACCATTTATTCTTCAATCACAATCTGAGCATTTCGACCAAAGTGGCAGTCTACAACGCCATGTGTGTTTCTGTTCTTCTTTTTTGGCTGTGAAACTTGGACATTGTATCAACGCCACCTCAGAGCTCTGGAAGGCTATCATATCAAGTCTGTGCAGAAAATCCTTGGTCTTCACTGGTGGAACAAAGTCCCACATGTTGAGATACGACGAAGGGCCAATGTCCACTGCATGGAACATTTAATCATGCAGCACCAGCTGAGATGGGTCAGCCACGTCATCCGGATGCAGTCAAACCGACTCCCGCGTCGTATTCTATACTCAGAGTTGCAGCAGGGACAGCAAGCTGCTGGAGGTCGGAAGAAGCTCTTCTCTGATCAACTGAAGGCAGCATTGAGGAAGTGCTCAATTCCTCCTGCTCAGCTGGAGACACTGGCGGCCGATAGAGAAGAGTGGTGGGAGGTGTGTGACGAGGGCTTGGCGGCCTTCGACATCAACTACGACCAGGAGGCAGATGCTCGTCGAGCTCGTCGACACACGGTCACAAGCGTTCCTGCAACTGGTCCTTGCTGCCACATTTGTGGCAGAGTCTGTGCATCCGATTTTGGATTAAGGAGTCATCTCCGGTGCCATCGCCCGTCATTGACCAGCTAGCACAGCGTCATCGTCGTTCGCGACAGACAGCACCAAGCAAGCAAAGCAAGCCTAGAGGGCTACAGAAATGTAGATCAGAGGTGCCCTATGGCTCGGGTAGGGCGTGATGTTATGGTACGAAACAAATTACTCTACTTGGTTTACCTCATTCAGCTTATTAACGTCAACAAAAGGCACTGGAGACGCACAATGCAAAACTGACCATAGAAACAAAATTCGCAAAATCAAAATTCTACACTACCATTTACCACAATCTTTTCACTTCGTTTTAGGTCCAGTGCCAACTGCGGACAGCTAAACCTACTCGGTATATAACTAACTCAAAGGCCAACTCAGCCTTCCATCCTTCAGTATAGCTAAATCAAGTACTGATCTGCTTGTAAAGGTATAAAAGGTGAAAAGGTGTCAATTTGTATAGCGCATCTCGCGTACAACGCCTCTAATGCGCTTTTCGTCACTAACCCGAGCCGCCAGCCGCACGGCCACCACGGGCAGCCTGCAGACAGGCCAACGCAGTGGCCGGCTAGGCAGTCCCAGTCAGCTGTACCTTCCGTAACCCATAAATAAGTTACTACTCATTTTACCATCCCACGGAGGGTAGAAGGCTGAGTCGACCTAGCTGGCAGACTTCGCACCGAGATGGTCTACCTGCCCGCAGGCAGTCACCCATCGCAGTATTAACCGGGCCCAACATAGAGTAACTTCGTTTCAGCCAAAAAGCGTTACCAACTACGCCACGCTACCATGCTTGGTTGGCATTAAAATGAAACGTGTTCATCTGCGTCGAATGGCACCTGTAATGTTGTGTGATCCCATATGGCAGGTGATGATGCTCCACGGCTTTGCGACGGGTTCCCTTTTAACTATTTTAAACTAAAAACCGACCCAAACAAGAACCAAGTTGAACCTCGGTGCTGATGGCAACGAACTGTTCAAAGGCAGTCGACTGACGTTCGTAAGGCAACTCGGCTACAAGCACATCAGCGTCGTATCTTGGCCTTCGCCGATTCATCGTTTCAGACTGACTGGAGGCTACTGTGTGACTGGCGATAGAACCCACCAATCCCGGAAGCGGAAAGCGTCGATCCTTTGGCTCCAGAGGACCCAACCGTGTCTCGGGCCACTGGAAATATGCATCTAAAATTCAAATGATAACAATAACTAGGGATTATATCTTGTGAAAGTTAAAAATATTAATAATATTTCTGTCAAAGATAACTCAAGAGTGGAGGTGACCAGTCTAGCAACTATCAGGCTTAGGAAATAATAACATTAATAAGGTTTACACAAAAAACAACAATAAGAAACTTTTTGCAAGTCTTAACCAATTCAAAAGATGACCAGTAATTAAGTAAGTAAAGGTACAAGAAAGTAAACCAGTAACAGTGTCAAAGTAAAACTTCTGAGTTAGCAAGTCATAAAACAGAATAAAAATTTTGGGAGAAAGAAAGGCCAATTACGTGTACCCTACCACCATACTGTCTCAGCCCATACATTTTCAAGTTCCAATCTGTTGTAGTCCCCTAAAATTGTCTGACAAAAAATCCATGACTTTCAATCACATATCCCTTCTGTCATTACCATCAATTTACAATTAGCATCAAGGGAAGAATCCCAGCCATAAGGCTAACATCCGCTGAAAACTAGGGTTGTTAATGGTTATCCAGTTAACTGATTAACCGGTCCTGAAGGCATAACTGAGCTTCAAAATGCCCGTCCAGTTAACCGCTCTGGTGTTTTGACTTTGAATGAATGAATATGTCAATTTGTATAGCGCTCAATTAGAGAAGACCTCAAGAGCGCTCGCAGCCAAATAAATGAGTTTTTTCGCAAATGTATCTCTGGACAGTGACGAAGTCCGCAGGTCGACAGGGAGGCTGTTCCAAGTGGCCGGGCCAAACACA
>Ga0209671_1002688_pt1 | contig 16533 bp, 7 predicted proteins | sample WorMetHERISLAND2_2_FD_187401 | JGI IMG/M metagenome (GOLD analysis project Ga0209671, IMG submission 187401) | Marine gutless worms symbiont microbial communities from Max Planck institute for Marine Microbiology, Germany - Olavius geniculatus... | ecosystem: Host-associated > Annelida >...
CTGCAGTACGTTGTCCATCGTTGTATTATGTCAGTTGTATTCACGAGCAGCTTTCCATTACTGTCTCTGATTGCTCTCTGCTTTGGTTGCCATTTCCTGTTAATGTCACCGATCATCTTGTACACTCAGTTCTCAGTAGCCAGATATAAATGTCTAAGCTAATGCATAAGCCGTGATTTAGCCAACACTGTGTACTGATGATAGATTTTAGAAACTTTAACTGCAGGACAAGAAAATGAGATTATGTGATGGAACTGGAAGGTGTCATGTGTATTTCAGGAAGTGAATGATCAAGAGCAGAGCTTTGGGAACAGCTCATAAATTGATGTATATAGGAAAAATTTTTGTATCATTTTATCCAGAAACTATTAGACATATTGAAGGAGTTGAAGTAGAGGCTGGTGTTTCATATTGCTGATAGGTAAGAGCAGCTGACAGAAGAGATGTTCATAAACCTGTTTTTCGGCAGAAGATCAAAATGTGATTTTTTGGACCGTTCTAAACTCGCTGTGTTGTTGGTGCAGACTTACTGAATTTTAAAATTTTACTGTTAGCTTACTAAACCTTAATTTGACACCAGTTGATGTTTATTTAACATAAAATTTGTCACAATCTGCAGTCTAGTGTCAGATGACAGATTGATGTTATTGTAGAATAAGCCACCTGAGGAGAGATTCGAGGAACAACTGGAGACATTAGTAGCAATGGGCTTCACAGATCGTGTAGCAAACTTGCAAGGTGTGTCATTAGATAATTGATGAAAACTTCCAATTGAATGTAATTTGGCTTATCACCAGTTAAACATTGTAGCGGTTTATGAATATGACAAAAAATTTTCACTGCATAAAATATCTGTAGTGACATCATAGCAGAAGATAGACAATACCCACCTCTTCTTAATTTTGGGCCGTTGAAAAAAATTTTTCTTGTTGGAAAATTTTTGTCTCAAATGCAAAATTTGGAGCTGAAACTCTCCATTTTTCGGAAATTTTGGGACAGAAACTGAAATTTTGGGCTCCCATAATCTTCAGTCTGAAATTTGCAAGGCACTGTCTTTAGAAAATTGCAGTTTCTTTCCTTGCCAGCTTTTCAACGCACATGCTATATTAGGCCTACTACTGTCGTAATTGTTGTTGTGTTGTGGTGCACAGTGTTGACAGGTACATTTGGAGACCTGAGTGCAGCAGTGGAACAGCTGAACCAGCAGCAGCAGCAACATGTCTGAACTGACTGAGGGTGCATTCTCACTCACATGAGTTTGAGTACCCGCGTACAGAACCACTTACATCGTTCCTTATTATCAGTGAAGCCATTTTTAATGTTGTAGACTTTTGCCGATCGTCAACGGACACGCACAGCTCAGCTCAGTTTGATGCAATGCCGGTGGACACTTCACTTGTACTCAGAGTACTTGGTGAAGCTGCTACGAGTGACTCGTACCACTTAAATGAAATTCTCATTCTTATCAGTGTGAACACAGTTTGACGGTTGATGCTTGTCGCTGATGCTGTTCAGTAGTTAATGTGTTGTAACTTGTCAGTGACAGCAGCCGATGATGCAGTTAAAGGGTGGCCACTAACCGGGAATTCTCATGGAATTCTCTGAACCTCGATAACTTGGGGAATTATAAGAGTATTCTATGCAACCTCAGGGGAAAATTGCAATGAACGACATAGTGTCAACAGATGCAGTTTCCGCAGTGCAAAGATGCTTTGAACTATGTTTGCATCTGTGGCTCACTGGGGGAGCTTACAGTGCTGCTGCTGCATCAGATTACCATTATTACAGTTACTTTTTGTTGTGATAACCTATTGAAGGCATAAATTTATGCCTCTGGAAAACTTGGGGAATTTTTTTTCTTACTTTGTGGTCACCCTGAATTATGAACAATGTGTTGATGATTCACAACATCTAAAGCCCAAATTCCATTACGCCGACTTTCACCGAAACTTCCCAGCAGGGAAAGTCACGGATGCAAATGATGAAAGTCGCGGACGCAAACCATCTTGACGTGTTTGTGTCACTCTAGTGTAATTTAGTCCGTTACAATGCATGCGGAAAGTCGGTGACAAAGCTGTCGCGGACACAAATCACGAAAGTTTGCAACACAAATCATGAAAGTCGGAGACATGATTTGTGTCGCAGACTTTCATGATTTGGTCGGACTTTGATGCAAAGTCTGCATAATGGAATTTGGGCTTTTCCCATGAATCACATCCGGCCCACAGTGACAATCAAAAGAAAACACTGAAATTATATGCGCTGAAAATTATTCGTTTGCTATCTTGCTTTTTGGACTTGTTTTTTGTTGGCATAATCATTCAGTTTCAGGAAGGAACACACTACTGACCTCAGTAAAATGAATATACAGTACAATTTTAGTCATAAATGGCACTGGCATTTTGGACGTGATAGAATGGTCTGGCCTGCGGTGATTTCATGACCATGCTATGTGGCTCATGGCTTAAAAAGGTTGTGCAGCATTATAATTTATCATCATACTTTGTGGCCTGTGGTTGTACCGTACATCTGTCTGTCAGTTGGTTATGCTAGTGTCACTTGTGTTATGTAAAACGGTCTTGATATATGTCGGTTTTGTCAATGGCCTTGCATTATGCAGCCATTAACAACTTTGTGTGACATACTGCTATTTTGCCTTCATAAGAACGTTTTATAATAAGAATTTGATTTATTCAGATGTGGGAATGTGTATAATTTTTCAGGTATACATCAGCTGGCCTACCGTCAATGCATTCAGTATAGACCTGGCAAGCGCTCGCTCAAACTTTTGCGGCTCGGCTTGTGAATTTTGCGGCTTGCTAGTTGGCTCGAGCCGCAAAATATGGCTCGTACATTCAAACATGACCACTATGCCAGTAACCCACAACTTGCCCCTATCCCGCTGCCGAGCGTAAGTATTATGGAATGTGATTATGTGATAGTGTTTTGATTCCACCAAACGGCAACAAAATGCTCAGATAACGGCGTGGTTTCTCTTGCGATGCATCTGGAGCAACGCATCTTACAACTTAAAACATAGATGACAAGAAGCCCAGCTGTCAGTAGGGTCGGCCGATCGTGCCTTCTACATGTATATCCAAATGCCAGCATCTGACTTCCAGTCGCAGAAAGATGGCAGTTTCCCAGAGCGACTGCAGTCCCATACATGCTACGGTGACTGACGCTGTTGTATGGAACGCTACAATCAACGCTCATGGTTGATGGCTGCAGGCAGCAACGTTGCATTCAAAATTGCGGCCATACTGACATGATTACTATTGTCAGCACATATCCAACGGTACCATCGCCGACCCTTATGGTGTATCATTTAGCCACAATATTACACGATTGGCATGGCAGAGGTCATCCAATTGAGGTCGATGATTTTCATGTCATCTGAAAGCTCTTATGCGACTTCCTATTAGTGATCAATAGCAACCTTGGCCCCTTCTCACCGTTTCCCACATATGGCGACTTATTGGTTGAAAAACGCAAATTTTTCCTACCTCACCTTTGTTCAATCCCAAATTTGAAAATATTCCTCTTGCACTGGATCGCTGATGTTTTGCGTGCTAAGAGGCATTGTTTAGCCACAATACATGCATTACAAACGATGACGACAGACAGAAGACACATTGTGCCAAAGACTCGATCTGGATATTTTGGCCAAAAAAACGAAAAGACATTACGGACAGTTGAGAAATATATGAACTAGAAAATTTTGCAGCTCTAGTGACGCCGCTCAAATATTTTGTGGCTTCGGCTGCTAGGTCTAATTCAGTACTGTATCTATCTTTACAGTGTTTAGCACTGTTGGGGCGCTGACAAATATGTTAGTTTGATATTTTCACTGTGGCCACTTTGCTGTTAGTTAACAAGACATGTGATTTTCATTTAGTGCAAACAGTTTAGCTGTGTTTTGATAGCAAATGGGCATTTGATAAACCGCATGATTTCCTATGTACGCGGTGAGCTTAAAAAGAATTTCCAATTTTCTGTGCATGTTGCTGTTGTTTCAGGATATTGGTAGTTTTTTGTCGCTGCTGCTATAAATAACACTGAAGCTTCATCAGAATGAAGATATTTCAGCTATGCAGCTGTGGTTATTACGGGCAAAGTCTGCACGTACAACCAAACAGTGCAAAATGAAATATGTTAACTGAAGTTGAGTGCACTGTAGGCGTAGGCCTATGCCAGAAAATGTACAAGATTCTTGGCCAGAATTTGGCAGATTTCAACCCAGTGGTAGTGCGCTGCACACCGACTATTTGCGGCTAAAAGTATTAAAGCTAGTAATTTATTTATTTAATGGTTTGATAGGCAGCATCATACACTACGAGTTGCACTGCACTAAACTAACAACACACATTGCCATAAGGCACGGTGTGAGAGCCGCTATCTCACTGCTGCAGTTTTGGCAAAAAACAGAACTATTAAAAAGTTGTTTATGCATTGGAAAAAAATCTAAACTTTATGGGGTTTTTAACCTGCTGGAAGTTGCAATTTATATACTGCGGCAGTGGCTTGTGATATTTCCGCAAACTACTCTCAGAAGAAATGAGCAATGTCGAACATTCATTTGCAACGACTAGGCCTATAAACGAATGAAAGATGTTGACCACAAGGTGCGTTTTGAGTCTTAGGCAGTAGGTCAATACGCCAAAACACGTTTCGCCACGGACACCGCTGGGGAGCTTTCTGTACCCCTGCCTGTATTTGGGAAAGGGAGCCTATGGAGGAAAGGGGAAGGCAAGACTGAGGAAAAGTTGAAAGGAGAGAAGGGGAGAGGAGAAGAGCTGAAATAAACGTCGGTCTCTTAAGCGAAAGTCCTAAATATCTTAATTAAACGTCCTTGGACTTTGGCTATAATTCCAACAGAAATTCTGCAAAACTTGACCACTCGAAAAGCAGAGCACTTGATCAAATGGTGAGTCATTTGGAACTTCTTCGAAATGTACTGCTTCGTTAACATGCAGACATTTTGCAATCGCGTAGGTTAAGCTTACGATATCGCTGGGTGGTGACTGTTGAAGACATACACCACACCGCTCAATGTTGCAGCAGTTTTCGGACCGAACTTCAAGATACTCAGATAAGCGACGTGGTCCAGCTGTATTTATCACCAGTGTGTGGCTAGTGCGACTGAGCCCCCACTTTTTAGTTTCGGCTTTTGAATCTGAGCCTACCCTGTCCAATGTTGGGCTTATCTTGTTCTGCTCCCGTGCATTGGTTAACAAGAAATCCAGCTGTCGCTAGGATTTTTATCTAATGTAAAAGGGCGTATATGCCTGTTCCTATAGTAATGATTAATAGCAACTATGATCCTATCTCTCACCGTTTCCGAGATATGACCACTTACAGAATGAAACTTTTCATAGAAAATTGCGGCCAAACCGCCGCATTGCACCTGCCCACGTAGAGATGTCCAGACTGAGTTGGCAGTCGTATATAGACAGCAGTTCATTGCAACCCTATTGGCCTAATGCTTAGGCTAAGATGCTGGGATTCATTCTAGAATAGTAATGCGATTGTCCTTTCACCAAAAGTGCTCGTCCAAAATTCGTTTTCGGCAGGGGAACCCAGCGGTAAGCCTAACCTCACATACTTCTCTGCTGGGGATACCCACAGTACTCAGTTGTCATTTTCGGTCGACGCCTGTGTCATATCATTTTCGGTGCTTCACCGTGGCAAATTCTTGTTACGGCTGCACATTGGTCTTATATTTCTGTGTTTTTGCACTAGTACAGTAGGCCTAGGCTACCGGACCGGACTAGGCCTATATACCGGTAACAGTTCATGGCATTAGGCTGCGTCCGCAGATCCGGTGTCAAGCAAACACCATCTGCCAGCTGGTTGGGATTTCATACTTGCACCAGTGACTGGCGAAGATTGCTGTGGTTAGCACAGTATCACCACGGTGTACAATATACAACGAGTTACCTATGCCGTGCTAGCATGGCACTGGCAGTGAGTGACTGCATGGTTTATGTCCATCACTTGAGTTCTACAGCTGCTCGTAGTCGCTATACCGTCGCCTGCGTGTCTGGACATGGCAAGTCGACGCAGTGAACGGCATGCAGCCCTCCGGCGTATACTGACGTAGCTCATTAGCAATTTAGCATCTCATTCTCGCGCTTAGCCTATTTGACTACCTGAACGAGATACGTAGAAGTCATTGCATGTTGACTGTCGGCGCCCTAGCGCTATGGCAGTCCTTAAAACCAAGCACACAAGCAGGTCTCTAGTCTAGGTGCATGTATGTCTGTCTATCTGTGTGTCCACGGATACCGCAATGCATTGGGTCGATTGGCAGCAGCAGCAGCACAGATTCGACCCAGTCGAGTCTGTGCTGCTGCTGCTGCTGTGTGGTGGCGGGAAATCGGCAGGGCTTGCTGCCTTGTCTGCTGTTTTCTCCGTGCGTTACCAGTACCAGTGTGAGCTAAGTGTAGATGCGTAGGCCTATAGCCTTATACCGCGGTGCATGACCACCGGTCACGGTTCGAAAGAAGACAAAATTTATTTTATTTTATTTATTTATTTATTTGTATCAGGCAACAAGGCCCATAAACATCATAAACATGAACAGAAAAAGACAGACAGAAACACAGATATGCAGACATCATCATCATCGACAACCGTGGGCTCAATGCCCGTTGGTGTCTGACGCCATTCTTACTATCGCTGCAGACAGACAGACATTAAAGCAATACAGAAAAAAACATGGAAACAGTAAACACAGTTACACTAATGCAAGCCTAAAACATCAAACAGTCCATTCTTAACACACTTCAGTCTGGCACAAAATGACACTTTGGCATTATGCAATACAGTATCAAAGCTTGGCAGACGTAATTGCATTAACGTCGCAGTGACACTGCTGTATTTGGGAAATCCAAAAAAAGTTTAAGGCTTTTAACATAACCAGAAGCAAGCTTTTTTAGGCTGGCCAACTGAAAGTTATTCCACAGTGCAATGTCATAAAAACACAAGACATACGACCGAAACAGTTTCGCTTTAACATTTGATGTACACCGTGCAAATCTTCTAATAAGTAAGTTTGTTCTAGCAAACAGTGACTTCAACTCTCTGGAAATATCAGCATCATCACTGAAGGAGTGTTCAATGATGTGACCTAGATACTTAAACTGGGATACAAACGTGAAGTTACACTCAGCCAACACAAACTGTGGAAAATCTGAAACTGCAGCAGGCCAAAATAAAGAAATGTAAGCTTAGTGGGCAGGCGAACTATAGGTGTCCGAGTCTAACGCACTGTGACGACGCGGTGCTGTATAAGAGCGTGATGTTCGATCCGTTTGCGGTCAATGACGTCGATAACGAGCTACGCAGCGATCAAATTGCAGCACCAGGCACACACACACACAGCATGCTCACTAACAGCAGCAATCTGCGTACAGAAGTCACTTATCTGACAAAACGTGACCAGGTCGGCACACTTCTGGCTCCACTTAGATCTGGATAGTGTCACTGTCACAGGTCGAGCGTGACAGAAGTCGCGCGCTACAGCAAAACATAAGCCTATCATTGACCCACTCACAGATCGAGCAAATCTTCAATAATTTTGTGTCATAGGCTAGGCCTATCGCATATGCAGCCGCAACTGACCCGCCACTGGACTTTTTGTTGTCCGGTCCGCTGGTAGTGCTAAAGGCGGGCATTTCGAGCACATGCTGTAATAAAGATGATGTGATGTGACACACGCGACTTTTGTGAGATAACTGTTGCTCGTGCTTGTCGTTATTCAGTTAGTCATTTCTGAGTCAATGCATGCGCTACCCAGTATGAATTTATTGTTGTAAACGGGCAAACTACGACTTCTGCATTCCGCAAGGTAGTGCAGCGACAGTATAAGGGTGAGGTGGGCAAAACTATGGAGTCATTTAGGTCAAACTTCTTTGCGGTGTTGCGTAGGAAAAATTGTTAAAATTGGCTAGTGTTTCGTGGACCTATTCAAAAAAATAAAATGTGGCTTGGTTGTTTTGAGACACGGTGTAGATCTCAAACGCAGAATGTTCCAAAATTGACGGCGGCTGGAGCTACGCATTAAATCACACTGAAAGCGCCCACAGCGCTTCCAGACTAAGCTATGTACCTAGAAAAAGACCTCCGGACAGTGGAAACAAAAAGGGTAGGAAAAGAAAAAAGAGAGCGAGGGATGGGACGGGATGGGTATCCCCCATTGAGCTATTGGATCAAGACAGATGCCCGTGGGCAGCGCTGACACGACGGCGAGATAAGTAGGCCATATGCCGGTGTGCTGTACTGTAGTCGTACAGTGCTATTAGCTGGAAGGTTGACATTACGAGCATGCCGTGCCCGTTAGCACTCGACAAGCAGTCTAAGTCTGTCAGTCAGCCAGGCAGTCAGTCGATGTGGTTTGCACATGCACGTAGAGTGACTGCCAGCCTCAGTGCGTCGAGTGCCAACAACGTGAAAAGTCGTCGTTGAACATTCTGGTACTCTGCAATCGCGCGCGACTCGAGCTGCTGTTTTCCGTATAGTTCGCTCGTCGCCGATGATGCTCGCGCAATTGGTACGTAACGAATAACGATTGCTTTCGTTTCGTTTCGTCAGTCCTGGGAATTGCACAGTCCAGTAGACGACAGTGCGGTGCATAGCATTGATCAGAATAGGCCTATACAAGAGCCTCAAGTTAATAGCTGGCTAAGAATATAGGATCCGCACCGTGCAGAAAACAAGAAGCCCAGCTGTCGATAGAAAAACGCGCTACGGCCTACACAGTTCCTGTTGCAGTACTGACCTTGGAAGTCGTTCAAGGTTGATGATTTTCATCTAATTTGACAGGGCGTATGCGATTTTTTATCAGTGATCAATAGCAACATGGGCCCTATCTCGCACCGTTTAGCCACAATACATGCGCGACGCAGGGACAGACAGACGATAATCGTGCCATAGATGCGCTATACTTCTATTAAAGCATCATCTCAGACCCCCGGCTTGTAGGCCTATTAGCAGTTTTACGGTAGAATAATTCGGCTGTCGGCGGCGGATCCGAAATATTCTGCGGAATGAGGATCACGATTCGCAAGTCGCAGGCCCCTATATTTGCCTCGTCTCTAACGGGTCCAAAGATTGGCAAGCAAAAAAAATCACTCACTACGTCGTTTGAAACCCCCGCACTACGGAACCCCCAGGAGTATCTGCAAGTACTTTATACGATCTGAAAGCAAAGTCCCTTGTGATATTTTTGGCGTTGACATTATAAATCTATCTTCTTTCTGGTTAACATGACCAGGTCAACACTGAAAGACGTACGATTTGATTACCAGAGAGTGCGTAATGACCGTACAAGCTCATCCAAGGTCGATGATTTTCACGCAAATTGTAAGCGCTTATGCAATTTCTTGTCTTTTCTGTCCTAGGTGTTTGAGCTGCTGCCATCGTGCAGCTAGAACCACTGGCGTCCGGTGGTGAAGACTGGACGGCAGCTGAGTCGATAAAACCGATAAAGAAGAACGCGCAACATTTCTGACCACATCCTTTTGAACTATAGAAACGTCAACCGAGTGCCGACATATTATGCGGTCGTCTTCTTCCCCAAGCTGATAATTAGCACGCCGGTGACTCCTGCCATGGGGGATGTCGCTGTTCTTTGTCCCCTAATGTTGGGTACTATATTATAGATGGACGCCGGTGGAACTTCTCTGTGCGTGTAACAGACTGGCACGTGACTCTACGCACACGGAGAATGCCGGTAATGCAACGTCTATTGCAGTGGCTCAAGATGAGACTGCTCTGAGTATACCGTAGAGTAACGCTAATGGCGTGATGTCAACAGCAGATACAGTCCGTCACTGCAACCTAGTTACTTCCGCTGCCGCCGTCACTGCAGTATGGCGTATCGACGACTGCTGACCACACGCAGACCTACACGGACGTCTAACCAAATGCTGCTCACTTCGCTACTGCTAACATCCTGGCTCTACGTCACCACAACACGCGCTGCTGCAGTGCCTCTTATCACCGGTCAGTTTACTTTTTACGTCATTCATCTTCGTTAATAGATTTATGTCGTTATTATGCGGCCGTTCTAAATTTCTAGTAGGCCTACGCCTAAGCATTAAGTCATGCTGTGCTATGGAACATTCAAATTTTACAAGACAGTGTTGCAACAAATTTGAGATGAGGTGGCAGCGTTTATTTCTGCCTTTTCTGCAGTTCCTCACTGAATGCAAAAGTGGAGAATTATCGAAATCGGACTACACCTGCCAAGGTTATTATCACAAAAGATAAAAGTGGTTTACTTTTTTGTGGGACACTGGTTATTTACTGTAGGCCTAGTTAGAACGATAAAAATCATTTACTATAAATCTACTAGACATGTTACTGATTTGCATGGCTCACAAAATCAGCTTATTAAAACTAGCAGTGACTTAGGCCTACAGTTACGGGAACGGATAAGGAGCCTACGGCCACGACCATTCGTTGCTTGCAGTTTAGTAGATGCAACTGCTGCAGCAAGCACTTGTAATGCACGCATATATGATAATTGAGTTCGCGGCGTGAGCAAATTAAACAGGAAACAGCTGCCGCGATTTTTAACAGTTTCGCCTACGTATGACTCTTACGAGTCATACGTAGGCGTTCCGTGCATAGGCCTACTGCATACATGTGTTGATCTGACTGCGTGCAAACGAGGGAGAGGGTGAGCAAGAGAGACGATTGATGTTCATCATGCATAATACGAACCATACTTCCAATAGTTTAAATTTAAAAGTAATATTTCATCAAGATTAAAGTGACTGTGATTAAGCACGCTGACCGAAAATGCGCGTCAATAATCAGAAACGTATGTCAGCCCAGTACCGACATATTACGTGGCTGTCCCTTGACTTTTGGTCACTCCTGCCTGATGAAAGTTCACGTCGATTTGGTTTCTTTGCACCTTTTCGTTTTCGAGTTAGAAGCCCGTGCGGGGTGGACAGAGAGACAGACGGACGGAAGGACGTATAGGCATGACCCGTAATGCGACCTATTGGGACAGAGTAGCGAGCTATAGTTGGAAAGTGAAAGACTGCAGAAGTGAGTAACTGATTGATTGATTGTCGGCGACTACTGGTCGTGTGTGCATGCGAGGCACGTAGGTAGGTCTCGCATCAGTGGATGTTTTACACTTCACCCGACCAGCAGTCAGTCACGCATGACCGCTCCTATAGCAACACCAACTGCTGCAGCAGCAAGCTGCAGAATCCCTGACAGCGCATCCCGGCTTTTGATGCATTAATGCCATGCCACCGTGCTGCTATCACCGCCATATGCCGTGTGCAACTTTCTGCGCCGAATATCAAGCTAGCCTATCGATCGACGGACTTTTTACGAGCAAACGCTGTGCAGACGGAATTTTGTATCTGTGGTTTCCACTCCTAACAACTAAGGTCGGATTAATTAGCCACTGGAACCGTAGCAAAAGACAAAAATGGCCTTGTTTATTGTCTATTGGAGGACAGGGGGAGGGGGCAACAGAGAGAACTTAGCTATATCAGTTAAACTGAAACAAGGCAAACATCATCATCATCATCATCATGTATTAAACGAATATGATGATGATGATGATGATGTTTGCCTTGTTTCAGTTTAACTGATATAGCTAAGTTCTCTCTGTTGCCCCCTCCCCTGTCCTCCAATAGACAACATTATCACATTGATGTCTGTCTGGAGGATAACAGAGAAGATTATTAGAACTACCATTATGTTAATTACATATGCACGCGTATAATGGAGTTCTTACAATTTTAGATTTAGTTTGTTTTTTTGTATTTTGCGTTTTGTGTTTCTGTAAAGGTTAAACTTATTGTTCCGTTATTATGTGTTTGTGTGCATTCCGCCTGGAAAGGTCGTCACCGAAATGACCTATACTGTGTTGAGTGGGACGTTAAAGCCTATACTCACTCACTCACTCTCTCCGTTGCAGCTTAAAGGTAATAAAATCATGCAACTTCAGAATTTTGCACTACAGTGCTAGTCAAAACATATGAACGCATGTGATGGAAATAGCAAATAATGGGCTAATAATTAGTAAAACAAACTTATTATGTTAATTTAAGGACCTTCGGGGCCCGTAGCATTTTCTACTTTGCTACTATGTTAACCGGGCCTGCTAATCACAAATTCCACAAAGTAAAGTAGCGAAACCGCCAGCCGTCTTCTCCACCCCTCCCAACCCTATTCATTCCTAAGTCGGTCCCTTTTCTGTCTTTGTCTCTCCGCCTTAATCCAGACCAGTCAGCCAGTGTGTGTCTACAGTCTGCAGACATGCCAATTGTTGGGAAAGAAAAGAAAGATTATCCTTTCCTCTTTGAAAATCGGTCTCGGCCTCGAAGCCCTGACTTCGGCCTCGGCCTCAAGATTTTAGCCTCGTTTAACATCTCTGGCTCTTTCTCCCCTCGTTTTTTTCTTGCCCCTTTTATTCTTTTCTTTTCTTCACCCATCTCGTCCCGTCTCTTTTCGTACCGTCCCCCAAAGTCGAGCTATAATATAGAGGGCCGAGAGGAGTGCTGTAAGCTCCTTTATTTGTGTTCGGCCGCGGGCTAACGCATCTCAATGCATTTTAAGCCAAGGAATTGATGAAAACCATCTTTCGTTGTAGCGAAAAAAGAAAATGCTGAAAATTAGGTCGAATTCAAAATGCTGAGATTCACGCGAGATGTGTGAGTCTTTGCATGTCTTCGTATGCGATTCGCTGCAAGTGCAAGTTACGCCCTCAGGTGGGTCCGGGCGAAACGTGCAGCTAGTTAGTAAGTAAGCTTAATGTTTGTTTTGGCTGCAACACGCCTTGCTATTTGTTGTGGTTGTGGCACAACATAAACGTCAAACAACTCGGTAAACAGCACGCTATGTGCATGGTAGCGCATGCACAGACTCCCATTATGCAGTGTAATGTATGATGCTTGCCTGTGGATGATGGAAGCGCTTGTCAGTGCTTGATAACAAGCTTTACTTTGGGTCGCCGACGAGTAAGTCTGTCCGCTGCACGTGACCTACGGAACACTGAGGCATAATATATTAGGCCTATGGTCTTAATGAAAACATCGCCATACCGGCGCTAGTGGAAGTGGATTTTGGCACAGTTCTCGATATTGTGAGAGCGGTAGAGCCCAGTGGCGTGGCCAAGGGTGGGAAAGGCAGGGGGCCTAAGCCCCCAATCCTCCAGATAAAACATAAGCATACGTATAAACTGTACAAAATTTGCCAATTTGGTCAGTTTATTTTCGGGAAAATAATTAAAATTGTTGCCAGTCAAACGTTTTACGTCAATCATGTTGCTTCCTCGCTTTTTCTCACACAGTCGTATACATTTTTTGGTTGCGTTGTAGCACTAGTAGGGGCATGCTGTGCAACGTAATCCTCTTCCCGAAAAATTATATTATTTAGCCCATGGTGGGGTTTTTTATTGTTGGAAAATTTTGAGGCAGTTTGCTGCGATACGATGCATTGCATGCAGGCCCGAGTAGAGGAGGACTGGTCAAAAATACGGTGAATAACCTTTTAGTTAGTGAATCAAACACGATCAAACTATATGATCTAGCTAGCAAAGTGTTTCTCTGCATGTCGTTTGTATCGCGGATATCTTGTTCCATTCGGGATCAGTCTAAAGTTGTCCGAAATTCGACCTTTTGTCTCCCAAAATATTGAGCGGAGAAGGCACGAATTTAATACTAATTCTGATGTCGGAAATGTGCAGTTGTCTATCGAAAAAAATGCAACTTCCTATGCCGCACCGTTTAGTCGCAGTTCATGGCAGTCAGCAACGGCAGAGACGTTTTAGCATAGCAGTCATTATTTCATTTCTGTGAAGCACTGTAGGACTGGAGCCTCGTAGGGTATAGCGCCAGAGGCGTTGGCTGTAGTCTGAGACAGCCCTGTACGCAGTACGTACTCGAGTACCAGATAATCTATCAAATTATTTGCTATAACGCTCTTAAGTGTTTTTTTTCGGTGCGTACTTATACTTGCACAGATTTATTTTAGTAACTAAAACGAAGAGCAAAAAAAAATCGTTTACGGTCACATAAGGAGGAACGGACAAAAACGAGATTTCTGCAATGCTGGTCAGTTAAATAATTCATGCAGTTCCCAGTGTAAAACCAGTTACTGATACTATTATATGTAAAAACTAAAATCAAGTTTTCTGGGGAAACTAACTGTATTTAAAAACTAACCTATAATGAACTTCCAGTAAATTGTATAAAAAAACTAAAATTAATATTATCTTGAGAACTAAAATAGGCCTACGTGTTAGCTACTTGAGACAGGCTGAATAGACTTTTCAGAACTTGACTCGAACAACGTGGGTTTGGTCAGTAGCCGGTCAATGTGCGCTTTGGTGCTACATAAGAGGATGAAAAATTTGGCGGGGAAATGTTCATTTTTGGATTAGCACGAAAACATCTTGTTAGCACTGAGCACCACTGTACGCAACGCTGTGCTTATGTTTATATTTTCAGAGTTTACTGAAGCTAAACGGCGTGTTTTTCGAGACGCAGCTTCGAATGAACCAGGATACTATCATACTTTTTATGTTGATCCGTCCGACGAAAATTCCATCTATGTTGGAGCTTTGTGAGTAGGCATATACATGTACTTTAATGCATAATGGTTCTTGATGTCTCGATGTCTGTCTTGATTATCTCACTGGACGAAGTGAAATGATTGATTGATTATCAATGGATAGCTGAAAAATATGGATGATTAAAATTTCAAATCAGAGTGCAAATGAAATACTTTCGAGATAAGCCTAAGTCAAGAAAAAAATGCCTGATATCCATATATCTGAAAAAATGCAGTTAACTAGCTGACAAGCAGGCGTAAGATATTGAGACTCAGTGTGTTAATAACTCGCAACGCTGATAAACGTCTAAAGTCAAACAATCGCATGTAAACATCAAGAGATATGAACTAAAAATGAGTGGAATCTTTTTCTCAAATCCTATCTCTCATGGACGTCTAGCACTCTTCGGACTGACTTTACGGATGACTGGACTATTAACGAATTTTTCTTGCTTCTGGTTCTTCAATTCATTGCTCGTTATATTTTCTTCGCTTTCTCAGTCTCTCGTCTTTTCCATAACTGATTTGTTTATTTTTTGGATATTTTGCATAACAGAATTTTTCCTATTTCTCTCATTTTTGTTTCGTTTAAAATAGTTTTTTTTTGCTTTTTTGTGCTAGATTAATGGCCAGTTCTCACCTACAACGCCGACGTCACTTAACTCAAACTCAGACTGCTCAGTTGCGTCGGCGTCGTAGGTGTGAAGTGTCAGCTTGTTTGTCAGTTTTCCAGCGCAAATGCATCGTATCACAAGTGCGCGGAACATCGGGAACAGGGAGGTCCGAGGTCGCCTATCAACGTATCACATTGGTACTGCTGCTTTCTTCTAGCAGTGAATCTGTCATGTATGTTTCAGAGATTTTGTGTACAAACTGAACGCTGAAAACATTCAACAGGTGAGTCGAGTTTTGCTTCAGTTTGCTGTCACTAGTTCTTCGACTGATATTCAGCCAATTTGGTTCGCAGTTCGTTAGCCACATGCAGTCTCAACATTTTGCTAAGTTAAATTTATTGCACGAAAAATACAATAGGTAAAAATTAGTCTCTATGTGCTGCATACTAGCAGTAGTTGGCAACTAATGAAAATGTGTTTTTTCAGGTAACTAAAGATGCTAGTTAAACTGTAGTAGGCCCTACGTACCGGTAAGCTAAACTTGAATAATTATTTTTCTAACGATTCCCGGGGGTTAAAAACAGAAGTTAACAGAAGTTGGCCTTTTATCTCGCTTTCCACTGTATTGTACATTGAAAAATTTAACGATTTGAAATGCAGTGTCACAGGCAATAAATTTGTTCTGTGGTTATTGGGTGGCTTGATGACGTAACGGTTAGGCCGGAGTACCGCCGGACGCTGGAATTACGATCAAACGGTCCTGAGTTCGACGCCCGCTCTGGTCAAGTGGTCAGTATTAGGACGGATGACTGTTTGGAGACAGGTAAACCATCTTAGAATGTCATCAGCACTAAGGTCAACTCAGCCGTCCATCCCCTTAGGGGTAGGTAAATCGAGTACCGGCCCGCTTGGCTGGGTCGAGTGGCAGAGAGTGTGTGACCTTATAATTATGACAGCTTTCGCAAAGAGCAGTCGAACCATTTTGACCATTTTTCAGTCAATTTATATCAATATAGGCTAAAATGACATGTTTTGCCAATTATTGTTGTCTTGTTTATGTGCACAGTTTGTGAGAAGTGTGAACCTGACGCAAGATAAACGATATTTTCCTTATTACAATGAAACAAGCAGAAGCTTCTGCTTCCACATTAGAAACCTTCAGAATCCGGTAATTTTTTAAACAAGAAATTTGAGCAAAGCTCGTGAGACGCGCGAAAGCCTATAGCAGTTCCTGTTCGCATGTAATCTTAGTCTATCTCCATCCATTTCGTCATAATTCACTCTTTTGCAGCCAAAAATCGCCAAAAAATCACGTTAAATCAATATTTTA
>Ga0209671_1002689_pt1 | contig 16532 bp, 12 predicted proteins | sample WorMetHERISLAND2_2_FD_187401 | JGI IMG/M metagenome (GOLD analysis project Ga0209671, IMG submission 187401) | Marine gutless worms symbiont microbial communities from Max Planck institute for Marine Microbiology, Germany - Olavius geniculatus... | ecosystem: Host-associated > Annelida >...
CTATAGCCTGGTCTTGCAGCCTATCATAGCCCTAGATTATAATTAGGCACACGGAGAGGCCCATAAGCCCCGCCCACTGACCAGGCTACAGGCCAAAACAGTGGGCGGGGCTTATAGGCCTCTCCGTGTGCCTAAATATAATCTACTCCCGATTAGCGATTGAGAATGAGATGAGATATTAATCAACTAATAAGTTGTGGCGTCACGCGGTCTTAATCGGTTTCGGAACCAAACGTACGTACAACAGTACATAGGGCCTACATAAGCGAGTCACGGCCGCTTATGTCACACGATTCTCGTTTGCCTGCCTCCAGCAAGATAAGAGAAACTACTTGCTCTACGGAGTGGAGCTACAGTAGAGAATCTAGAAATTTAATGTATAGGTCTGTGGTTACTGTAATGTTTATTTATATCAAAGCGATTGTACTGTAGGTTTTTGTTTGTATAGTCATTTGTTTTGTGTTTAGAATGTTGAAACAGGTAATGGAATCTAATTTGTTGTATACGAATATGTTATTTAGCAAATATTTCGATAGGCCTACACAGCCGTAGCTATAAAGACTAGCTGTATTTGTTCCTATACCAATGACAGCAACTACGGTATTATGGTTTCTCTGGTCTGTGTGACTCGCAGTATGCTCGGCCGTACTGGTCATGTAATTAGACTTCAGTATTCAAAATGTAACTCAGGGGTGGGACCTGCGTCACATTTCGTCACACTTGTCTGGACCCCATCAAATATGACGTCACAAAACGTCTACCTCGCTACTCCCAGCAGCCTGTAGTGTAGTCTACAGAGATGAGTTTCAGAGTATGTGAATTATGATATATAAAAATTACATCTGTAATCAAAATTGTCTACTGACATCTTAATGCATTAAACATTGGGTAAACATGCAGTTTAGCGGCCTAAACAAAATACACAGTCAACTTACTGCCTATATACAGGCGAAGCTTAGGGTTAGGCTTAGGTTTAGAGTTAGGGTTAGAGTTAGGATTAGGGTTAGGGTTACTGACCGCATGCACGCTTTGGCCCGTATAGGCAGTAAGTTGACTGTGTATTTTGTTTAGGCCGCTAAACTGCATGTTTACCAAACATTGTTCCTAAATGTTTCTAGGTCTACTCATGCTGTCACATATGATGAGTTGGCAACGTGAATTTCGCTGTCCATTGTAAGTAAGTAAGTAAGTAAATAAAACATCAATTTGTATAGCGCATCGTTGTTAAGAATTACGTCGTGTATTCAGTCCCGGTAACCATCAATAGGAAGCCACTCCATGCAGGAAATTGTGAAACTATTTTTTTCAATATAACAACATTAGATCAAAATAAAAATGTGCATAAAATTGAGGTTTTTGTCACGACCTACAGTCACGACACTGCAAATTTGTAATTTACCTACGGTTGCAGTATTCTATCTGGATCTGACAACTCTGTTGAAACTTAGCGAAGAAAACTGAACTCACAAGCTAGTAGGCAAAGTCCACGGTTTCTTATATTTACTAATAAAAACAAATAACGACAAACGAGCATACAATCAAAAAAAAACGACACAAAAATTAATAATAAAGCAGGAAAAAATCTGACTATTGAGTTTAACATACAGGCTCACATATGACGGGCCTGTATCAGCAACAGGACGAAATCTCAATACAGCATAAATCAGTAACAGACATAAAGTTCATATCAGAACAGTTCAAACGACATAGCAAGTTTGCGCAATGACAGCGGCTTTTAACAGTCCAAGAGTATTATCGCTAGCTTTAGAAAACTGTCTGAAATGACCAATCAGGGTCCAACAGTCAGACAGACAAACCATTAAATATGAAACGCCCTTATGATCAGGCAACAGACGAATTTGCAAAACTCAAAAATTATGCCATGAAATGGAACTCGCAATTCACGAAAAAAACAACTCATGATACGAAAACCAGTCTGGCAGTCGGCAGGTCCTTCTGATGACAGCAACACTAGGATGAGTCCACAAAGATAGAGCGACACATGGGTCTCACTACGGTGGTGCGAGTCGGATCCAGCGACAACAGGACGATCAGCAGTCGCACGGACAACGCTCTAGATGCAACTCCATTTCAGCTTCACTTCAGCTACACTTCAACTTCACGTCAGCTTCACAGACAACGTTCTGCTTCCAGCTCCAGAACTGCTCCAACTTCACTGCCTAAACAAACGAGCACTTGAAAATAACTAAATCTGCCGACACAAAGATATATAGAATACTCTTACGGAAGCACATGACTGCGGCCAACAGATATAACAAAACTGATATACAAACGAATAAGCAGATATACAAATATACAAATTCTACATGTGACTTACAGCATTTAACTCGCGCATTCAACACAATAGTAAAATTACATATAACAAAATATATTAGAACACAAAATGCACCGCTTTCTGGCAGCTATGTGGACGGCAACAGCACAGACACCTCGATCGGAGCCCACCGTCTACCGATCAGCAAAACTCGCTTTCCAACGACAAGCGAGTTAACGGCCCAGCCGCGACCAGACACGGTTCAACGCTGGCCGTTACGTGTTAACAGCTACTAAACACTGGAGGTCTGTCTCCAACAAGAACAACTCGTCATCTGACAGACACGCCTAGGACAGCTGTTATGTAGCGGCTTAAGTTTACCGCGCTCATCGTAAACTCAATGGCTATTGGCCATAGCAAATCGAATGACACAGAGCAAAGGCTGATATGCAAATATACAAAAAAAGCAGAAAAAAATACCAAAAAATTAACGCGACGTGCAAAATTAATAAACCGACCATGACAGTTTGGTTGAAGTCTCATACTTATATCTGTGCTGAATAGACCGTTGCTATGCAGAATCTCCCTCCATAGCAATCATTGCTATGTGAAAACTACACCGTTGTATTCCTTGTACTTAATAACGTATGAACAGTTTGTTATAGCTGTGATATTTGACATGGTTAGACATTTATTATCTGTGTTATAGGCTCACTAAGCTTGTAGCTAAGGGCTTTTGGTTGTCATAGCAACAAACAGCTGGTAAGCACCCTGTATCTCCAATTTTTTCCTGTTAACATGATTCTTTCTAAAGTTCAGCCCCTGGAGTACAATAAAATATGCATGGGGTTTAATCCCAGAGGGTGCATGGTAACCCCTGTCAGCTCCCCAACTACATGCAATGGCCCACATTTCACCCTTAGTTCACTTTTCAGTAAATGCGTCAGCCCAATATTTCCATTTCTGCTTATTTCGCAATTTCGATATTGCGTAATGACTGATTCGACCCATCAGGCAGTGTGCGTACTGGAAACAGATATGTCATACAAAAGCCTATCAGACCAGAAGCCAAATGCAACAAACCACATCTTTTTTTGTCAAATATAACTAAAGCTCTGGCCCCGAATAGATGGTGTTTTTCATATTTTCTGATCTGGGAAATTCCACTGGCTAAGCAGTACCCTGCATAGAAAGATGCAAAAAAATAGAGAGCAGAACAGATGGAGTGCAAACGGATTTGTTTGACTTGTATTTTTCTGCGATTTTTGACATATTTTGCATTAAAATCTGATTTGTGGATGTCGAGATAGGACATTGCTTAGGAAGTTATATTTTGGTCTATTTTCCAAAATTACATTATGTTAAGTCCTTGTCAACGTGGCAAGTGCACAGTGTGCATGCGTGGCCATCACCAGGGGTATTTTAAGACCTTTCGAGCTCTGGCAGATCAGTCTCCATGAGGCTCATACTGAACAGACGTACGTCTCCATCGATGGTTCTGGTACGCCATGGCATCAAGGTGACTCCATAGAAACCAACCCAAAGGCAAGTCCCATAGGTGGATACCAAATGAATATCGAAACGGGTAGTGAATAGCCCGCAGATCCAGAATAAGTACGGACTTTACACTCGGATATTTACACATAACTTGTGTTCTCCACCATCCATTCATATCAGAACCAGATAGGTAGGCCAAGGAAATTGAGTCAATAGGATAGGGAGTCCTTTCCCATAGGACAGTGTAACCACTCATATGATAGATAGATAGGCTGTGGAAACCAAGTGGATAAGAGTTTATATCCTTAGCATTGTATTGGTAACAGAACCCACACCAACTAATATTGTCTTCACCAATAGGATTGAATTCCATTTATGGTGTTGACAGTGGTAAGGATATCTACAAATATCTGCCACCCGTTCGATAGTGTTGTGGATGTGTTAGTAGGATTGAAGAAATTCTATCCGGAGACAATCCATTCAGTGTTGTTGGTCCATCAGCATAGGAATGTCTGCTTGCATTGACCTTTTACAGACAAGGACCCCTTCCCACCATGGTTAATCGGCTGTTCACCGCGATAGGAAAGGAGCCCGGGACCAGTGATGCTTCGCCAATGCACCCGTGGATAAGAGATGTGATGAAGCACAGCAGAATCGAGGAGGAGAAAGTCGTGGCGAGTTACAGGGGAAACATCTAAGCCAGGAACAAAATGTCTGCAAGTTTTAGGGGTGACACATTTAGGCAATAGGCGAAATGTCCTGGGTGAAATAGTGAAACATCAATGGCAAAACGTTCCAATACGTTCTGATACTGTAGTCTGTTTGCTATGACTAGAGTGTGTTTGTATGACAGAACGAAGATGACATTTAGTAGCTGCTCTACCTGATGTAATGTCACCAACAGTTGACTTCAAGAATACATCAGATGACCGCACTGAAGACAGTTTAAGTAAGTGCAGCTGAGTAAAATTGAAGAAATGTTTGATAGACTATTGCTAATACATCAGTGTCATTAGACTACTGGTAGTTTTACTTCAGGGTAGAATTTATTGTAATATCACTGGGTATGTTGTTGCATGTGATTGAAGACATTTTTGTTATTTTTCTGCATGATGAAGCATGTATTGTTGTCATCATCCAAGCAGTGTATCTTATTGACAAAATATCTTAAAATGTACATGACATTTTTCACAAAACCAGAGCACACAGTTTAGTGTGTGCTATGGACTAATTAATCCCTACGGGGTAGGTAAATCAAGTACCGGCCTACAGGGTTGTTAATATCGCAGTATTGGTATCATTACCAATACTATCGGTGATACTTTTTGAGTATTGTCATGACTATCGTCGATACTTTTCGTCCGTAGTATTGAAATCGGTATCGGCGATACGTTTGCAGCTATTTTTTGTCAATATTCGATACCAATACTTTTGTCAGCAAGCAGCGCCGCTGTGGCTGCTGCACAACAACACCCGAGGCACAACATCACGGGTGTCTGCCCGCACGCACGCAGTTAGGCCTCGGTGCACCGTGCAGGGAGAGGTAGGCCCTAAACTACATGCGATGGACACACATGCTGGGGTCTGTCTGCTCCGCGTATGAAAGAATTGGTGTCAAGACTCACAGCAGACTCAGAAACGTGTGATTTGAAACCCGACGACGAGCTACATACAGTCCAGCTGGTACTCCGTGCTCTTGCTTTGCGGGTGATAGCCTACCCCCTCCTCACTCAACTTAATTAGTATAATTACTGCCATCAGCTGTCGACCGTGACTCACTGACGAGCACTAGAAGCTGTTTATTGCATCTTATTCAAACTGTTCAATTCTCTAAGGCGAGAAATATAATTCTCAAGATGGAGATTTTTCTCGAGTCTTGATTTTCATGAGTCTCCTTAATATCTGTACTTAATTCCATGGCGACAACTAGATTTACTAAATCAATGCATCAGCAAGCGACTAAACAACAATGCCAGGGGTGGATTCAGGAATTTTATAAAGAGAGAGCCGGTGGGCGAACGCAAGCCTATAATGGGGTCTGGCAGTGGAGCCCCTGGGCCCCAGTGGGGTCCTGGGACAGAGCATTTAGTCAGAAAGAGCTTTCAGCCTTTTGTTGCTTGATAAACAAAGGGCAGCCGTTAGTTGTATGGGTGTCATAGTGGTAAACATTTTTACCACTATGTATGGGTGTCACTGCCTATGGGTAGCATTTTTTATTTGGACAACAACTCAACTTAGTCTTATAGCAAGCGTGGCGAGCGAAAAAATGAGACCACTTTGCTGTCTTTGTTCTATAGAGTCCCACATAGGGGGCCTTTTGTTAACTTGTGGAAAATATGTGGCATGCAAAATCTTAACGCACTGTAGTTGAAGTTGACTACCACACCGACAAAGGAAAAAAGAAGCGCAGCCAGCTGGACCCCTTCTTAAATGCACCTGTGATTGCTGAATGAGGAGAAAAAGTATTGCCTGTAAAAGTATTGGTATTGGTATCGTCAATACAGTATTGATATTGGTATTGGCAATAGTTTTTGGCCAAAGTATTAATATTGGTATTGCCAATACTTTTCACAAGTATTGTTAACAACCCTGCTGGCCTATCTGGCTGGGGTTAAGGCGGAGCACGTTCACCTCTGTCGGGTGGCAGGTGTGATCCCATATGACAAGTGACGCTCCGTAGCTCTGTGAGGGGTTCGCTTCTTAAGAGCTATATTCTGACCTTTACCTTCTTACATGTTGATCCATTAAAAGCATACCTTATTTTACTCCGGATTTTAACTGCATTTTCAATGAAATAGCAGCTGAGTGCATCTGTTCTCAAGCAGAATTACAACCAAAAGCATTTTTCACCTGTTCACTTGTAAGCAGGTACCATTGGCTTTATTACCTTTCCTTCATGACGTGATGAAAGCCTTCATGCCAGTTCTCAGCAACTGGCTAACCCAGCCACATGTGGAAAATGGACAATCAAACGGTGTGTGTGTGTCCGTGTGTGCTTTGCAGATGCAGCTGACATGCTGAGCTGTTTGGTAAACAAACAGTCTGTTGAAAACACCAATTTGCTGTCCTGTGTGAAGTGCAGGTCTGTATTACCACAGAATTTTAACAGCGGACAATCAGTCACTCTATCTGCGGTACGTTCAGATCATGCAGCACAACCTGTTTCGTACAAAGATCACTTTTTCAGTGGATTTGGTCTTGTACCAGCTCGGTCATTTGTTCCCCAGAAGCAGTCGGAAGCGGTAGAATGTGTGATTGTCATTGATGACGACGATGATGCTGACCAGCTTCTAGTTCAGCGTGGGTCCTGCATCTCGGACTTGTTTAGAACAACGCGAACTCTACGCGCTGACGTCGAAGCAAATGGTAATGCCACTCTGCGACTCCTCCAGCCAAGCAGTCGGTTAAGAAAACTGCTCAGCATTGACATCTCGTCACCGTTAGGTTTACGCACGTTGCAGCATGTTGTGTCAACACTGAACAATGATGCACAGCCATTGAATCCTTGCACCGTTTCACACTCGCTGGCTGGTTCTGACAACACGCTGGACTATGGCACGTTCTGCCGAACGCCAGTGAAGACTAAGTTTACTGGCAGACTGCGACAGCGTGATTTTCCTGTGAAGTATAGACATTCATTGGCACATTACCATTATTACTGTTTCAGCCGTGCTGATCGCCAACGGTTTTGTGAACGTTTTGACACTGGGCTTAGTCTTAGGTCACGCCGACTGCAACAGAAGTATGACCTCTGTTCAGTTACACTGGAACGACTTTCCCCAGATGAGATTTCTGACTGGCGCATGTCACAGCGTTTGTGTGAGTATGTTGCAAGGATGGAAGCAAAGGAAAGAGCACAGAAGGAAAAGGCAGAAAAAGAAAAGGCAGAGAAAGCCGCTGCCAGAATCAAATCACATAGACCTAATGCAACAGCTGATGAGGTAATCTGTTTGTCTTCTGATAGCGAAGATGAAGTTACCGAAATTTCGCCAAATCAAGATCACGTGTTCCGCTGTCATCAGTGTGATATTCAGCTGTCATGTGGCAGCAGTTTCCGCAGTCTGATCTGCGACCATTACCGCACGTGCCACGACATTTTCAACATCGACATTGTTCGCATTGTGCAGCCCGACGGCTCTGAGTCAATGCAGGTTGTGAATATGGTGCCAATGGCCACCGACTCCCAGACGTCCTCTGCATCCTCATCACCAGCCCCTCAGAATGGTAGTTTATTACACCTTCAACAGCCTAGTCCAAGCCAGTCTCACACATACGTAGCCACTCATTCGGTGCCTGATCGAGTTAGTGGAACAACGTGTCACTCTTCTACAGTCAACGGAATTGGAGACCAGATGCAAGCTGCCAGTGTCAGTACCAATACAGCACTAAGCATGCCATACAGTCACATGTTGAAACAACTGACGCAGAACATTCAGCCATGTGAAACCATGTCCAGATCAGTGTTACTGCCAAGACAACTCTGTTATAATAATTCTGCTGTGCTTAATGGTGGTGGCATGATGTGTGGTGGTGATGCTGCCATGAACAGTATGTCCGTCGCCTTCCAGTCTTCTTGTGATGCTGATGTAATATGCCTTGACTAATAACAGTAATCAGCATCAGGGTTGAAAAACGCAGGTTTCTGAAAAGGCCTAGCCAGGTGGGTTTTTGGGTTAAACCTGGGTTTTTTAAGAAGTTCCATCTTGTTGGGTTTTGGATACTGTCCACATCAAGTGAATGCCCAAACAAATTCGTAGATTTAAAGCTTTAGAATGTTTCATTATTAGTGAAACATGAAACCAAAGTTAGATCAACTTTGGGTGAGTATTTTGCGGTTTGTTTTGGGGGGTATTTAGGTGGATTTACGCTAGAGAAACCACTGAGTTTTTGGGTATGCACCTGGGTGTCTCCATCCTGATTAGCATGGTTGTCTTGCAAGACACTGCATACTTTTCGTGACAGTTGGCAGTAATGCTAATACTGTACTATAGGACTTCATGTACCGAAAATTACTGGCGTTTTTTTGGATGTTTATATAATTTTTGCTATATAATTTAGGTATTTTATGTTGCGGTATATGACAATTTTGTGTATAATATATTTATAAACTTTCTGTAATTACCTTATACAGAAAATAGTTTATTATGCGGCCATCCGAGGGTGCCACATTACAGCTCTTGTCTGTCTGTCCATCCTGATTTACAGGCTCCTAACTTAAATCAAGAAAACAGAATAACTATAGGGTGGGCCAAAAAAAATTTCCTAACTTGGTTTTGTCTGACCTTTGTTAAATCTCTACCAAATTTGACAATTTTTGCCATACAGGTGGCCAAGATGATAGAATTATGTGAGGTGCACTTATTTTCCACCTCACCTAATTTATGTCAGTGCACTTCCGTGTAAAACACAGATGCTCCAAATCGTTACATCACGTGGTGACTATCAGCATCAGATTGCTTACCTGTTTATCATCAAGGGTAAATTCGACAGAGGGTGCCACGTGATTTAATAATTTTGTGGTACGATATGTTTTACGCTGAAAATAGCAAAATAGCTGACTGATGACCTAAAAACACATCTAATCTATGAGTGAGTGCAGTTTGATCGTTAATGTCGCTATCAGCCAGTGGTGTCACATCTAAACCATTGTGTATGTGCATGCGGGGCACAATTTGGGCATAAATTTGGATGACTTGAAAGCAAGTTGTTACGCAAACGTATAATTCTGCTGAATAAATCACATTCTAGTTTATTGTATGCTTAATTAAGTCGCTAGAACTTTTCTGCGACAACAATTCAGCGTTATGCAACAATTTGGAGCATCTGCATTTAGTGCGTAGAGTTGCTGACATGAATTAAAGGTCCATGGACACCAAAATAACTTACCATTTTCCTAAAAGAGCATAATTTTCTGAGAATTTTGACAGTAATATCGGCACCCAGCGTTTCGTCAACATGAAGAAACTTATATTTGAAATCGATGATTACAAAAACGACACAGAAAACGAGACACCATGTTGACAGGTTGATGACGTCACCACGTGTGCCCGTAGTCAACGTAAAGCACGCACAGAAACACAACCATTATAAAATCACATTGCCTACCTATATACTGCTGCAGTTGTCAGGCGACACAGTATTTTTTGCCATTAAAAATATGTTTTGTTACAGTTACATTTTTTGTTTTTGTTACATTTTGTTACAGTTTGTGCATTATTTTCATATATTTATGAAGCTTAAATCAACATTATATATGCAAGATGAAATGTCTAATTCAGATCTACATAAATTTCACAAGTGAGTTTGACTGTGGCCATGGACCTTTAAGTTAGGTGGAAAATGAGTACTTTTCGCATAATTCTATCATCTTGGCCATCTGTATGCCAAAAATTATCAATTTAGGTGGAAATTTGACAAAGTTAAGACAAAAACGAGTTGGGAAATTTATTTTAGCTCACCCTGTAGAATTGTGTTGTGAATGTTTCACCCTCGCAGGAGTAACCCCTATCAGTCTCTGATTCAGAACCATATATTAGACTCATATGTTCAGAAGGTCAGTGGTCACCATTGGTGTTTTGCAGTGTGGTGGGTATTGCTGGATGACCGCACAATATGTCAGCACTGGGCTGACGATTTTGTTTTTTTTATACAAAAATTTGCTTGTGGTGTGTTTGTAAGTTTGTGTTTTAGTTATAACAGATTCCGAGATTGAGTTGTGTTGTCACTCACACAGCGACCGTTTTGGACTGTTGTCGTGCTTTGTAAAAAAGAGACGGACAAAAATAGCAATGTAAATAGTGAGTCATTATGTACAACCTAGTCTTGTTCACTGGTCTTGTGGAATAAGCTCTTAAATGGTGAATAGATCTGCTCCATGAACATGTACACATTGTAACTGGTACCATGACAGTGTGTAAGTGCTAAAACTGATTACTACTGCAATTACAAACTGTGCAGCCTGTTTAAACGTCTCACATTTTTGTGCCCTGTGCACGTAATTTAATTATCTACTATTTACTGAATGTAGAAAGCCAGTGCTTGCATATTGCACTGTTAGCAACTGCTATGCTACATATTGTCTGCAGAGATGTAGAGATTGCAAATGGCTATAAATAATAGAAACAGAACAGTGGGCATATATAAAAACAAAAAAAGAAACAGTCTGTGAAAGGGGAAACCAATAAAAAAATTGCAGGAGGAGAGACACAAAGTACTGTGTATAATTTGGATCATTGCGGTGGGAAAAGGCCAGAGGGAAGCAAAGACGTTTTGAGTTGGACAATTCTTTAGTTCGGGCCTAATTTTGAAAAGTTTGGAGAATAAATATTAGAATAAAGAATAAATAGAAGAATAAATATTAGGAAAATCTTGGGAACTTTTGAAAGTTAGGCACCAAAAAATTCTGGTTCTGTTTTTTTTTCTCTGCATGTGATACATTATGTGGAAGCTATCACAGCACATTTATTTTATGTATTTCAGCATATCTAATTCGTATGGGAAGCAGGAGTGTCGGAATCCTCACCGTTACAGAACTTTGGTACTGTACATGTTGTTCCACTGTGAAGCATTCTGACGTAATGCTAAATAATGTGCATTGTATGCGAGCTTTTAATGTGTAATTCATAGTACAGATGTTTGTTGTCGTTCTTTACCGTGGTTGTTTGTATTAGACACATCAAAAGGAGCTTTTTTTCAGTTCTGCAGTTGTAATGTGCTAAGTTACGCTGTTTGCGATGCTGAATGTACGTTACTAATGTTCAGCATTTTACATTTACAGTGAAGCTTAGTGGTCTGTCAGAAAAGGCAATGAATAGTGATTTTTGATGCTTGCTTTTGATACTGGATGCTGGTTTGGTTCATTTAGCTTTCACTATCTAACAACACTGTCTTACCCCATCACACAAATTTCTTGTAGTAATTATTATTGTCTTCCTGCATAAAATATGCTTTTCCATCACATCCTAATCTGCTAGCTGTATGGGAAGATCATAACCATGGACACTAAAGTTTAGCCCTACACGTATCATTGCTGTTTTCGGCATGTCAGCAAATAAAAACCTAAAAACCACAAACTAAATAAGTGCCACAGGGGCACCATTTGAAATTCTGCATGAAGTATTGGTAACCCATGCTTTGAACCATAAAATAGGCTCTGCAGGTTTACAAGAATATGAACATGTCGTGAATGTTATAATTATGTGACACAACCTTCAGTGCTTTGACAGAAACTGGTGCATTTAGCCTGAAAACAACTTCTCCAATAATTGTCAGCTGATTTTGAGGATAAAGCCTAAACTGGACAACAACCAAATGGCTGACTAAACAACTACACTGTGGGGCATAAAAAACACACCAAAAATTTTTTTACCATAACTTGAAGAAGGTTTATCTGATTTTAATAATTTTTTGGTACACATATTCATGACACAACTGGCCATCAAACAGCCGTTCAGTTTCCCACCTCACCCAACATCTGCTTCTGCACTACCTGGCAAAAACAGAACAAACAAAATATGCATTAAAATGAACAAAAAACTTTATAAAATTTTATCTTTCCAGATATGTAGCCTCCAACAGCCAATTAATTACAAGGTTTGACTGTTGTGCAGCAGCATGTCTATAAAATATGCTTAATATTCAGGAATATTGATGAATTCAAGAAGCAAACGGTGAAGTCAGAATTGGTCTGGCCGAACGTTATCGACGCTGCTATCAACGAATGAAGAGCGTCTCCGAGCCAAGCCCATGGCCAACATTTCAAACGTTTTTGTAGCAGTTAAAAGTGGATAATTAGATAAACTATTAGCTAAAACGATGAAAATATGAACAAAATGTGTGTTTTGTATGTTGTTTTGATTAAGCAATAATACCAAAGAGGTTAAAAATGCAATATTTTGTTCGTTTTCTTTCCCCAGGTAGTGCAGAAACAGAAATGGGTGAGGTGGGAAACTAAACAGTCATTTGATGGTCAGTTGTGTCAGGAATATTCGTACCAAAACTTATTAAAATTGGATCACTTTTCTTCAATTTATGATGAAAAAAATCTGGTGTGTTTTTTATGCCCCACAGTGTAGATGGTCATCATGACTCTTGTTGACTATTATGCCTCCGCCAGCATGATTGATGCCACTGTGACCTTGACCATTGCCCGTTTGACCTCAAAATTTGATGCGCTCATCTTTGCCCCATTTCCCCAAAGTTTGTTAGTGGTAGAAGTTTGGTCACATTCCGTCGACAAATACCAAAGATATCGTGCTAACAAGGCCAACAAGAAATTTGAGCTAATGCTCACGAGATGCGCGCAAGCCTATAACAGTTCCGGTTTAGTAGTTTAGCTGAAAATTGGGGTATTCACGCTAAGTTAATATACAAATACCAAATTCTCTATCTAGACTGCATACCGGTAACGACAGTACCGTGGCGCCAGCTTGCGAATGATAGAGACTTCTGTCGCAGCCTGAAATCGCCAAAAAACCCATAAAACCCCTTATTTTGGTGTTCAAGGTCACTGAATTCGGCGCCAATCGAGAGCCAGTATACGACTTCCTGTTAGTGATTAATAGTACCTATCTTGCACCGTTACTGAGATACAGCGACATATGGCCAAAAATCGCAAATTTTGCCCACCCCCTCTCATTTAGTGCCCTCGTTCGGGGTCACCCCCTTCGAACTTAAGGAAAAGCTTTACTTAAGGAAAAGCTTTACGGTTCCTGAAACTAGTCTTCCGGGCAGCCGACAGTGAAGATTTGGTAATTCTAGCTTGCACCATTTTTGACTGATCCACCCGTGTGATGGGCAGATGGACAGAATTGCGATGGCTAAGACGCGCTGAAAGCAGTAGCTGCTTTCACGCGTAAAAAGTGCATTTTGTGGCATACTTGACGCCACCGTGACCTTGACACTTGACCAAAATTTTACACGTTCATCCTTGCTCTGAAGTCCATCAGTGGTGGAAGTTTGGTCAAATTCCATCAACAAATATGCAAGGTATCGTGCTAAAAATGTTTGTTAAGGATGCACAGACGAACACTTTGGAAGCAATGGCTCCGGCCACTATGTTGGCAGATGCATAAAAATCTAACCACCAACAACAGCATACAATGGCAATGTTAGTGAGTCACAGATTCTGCTATGCTACCCATTACGACTAGCATCGCAAACGGTGTACATTTTACACATACAGGGTTGTCCAAAAAACGGCACAAGGTTTATGGCACAATAATTTTGCAACTGTACGTCATAGTCACGCGGTTTTCAGCAAAATGTTCTGAAAGAAATTCTTTACGTGACAAAAGTCAGTATTTGAATACAACAGTTAAATATTCTTTGTTATTGCTGCCGGCAATTAAGCTATGCAAAAACAGTATTACACTCGACACCGCGGTCCATAAAAATGTGCCACTTTTTACGTGTGAAAGCAGCTATACTTTCAGCGCATCTTAGCCATCAAAATTCCGTCTGTCCGTCCGTCCGTCACACGGGTGGATCAGGCAAAAACGGGCCAAGCTAGGATCTCCAAATCTTCACCATCGGTTGCCCGGAAGACTCTAGTTTCAGGAACCGTAAAGCTTTTCGATAAATTCGAATGGGGTCACTCCGAACGAGGGCGCTAAATGAGAGGGGGTAGGCAAAATTTGTGATTTTTGGCCATTAACTCGCTGTATCTCAGTAACGGTGTGAGACAAGGCCTAGGTTACTATTAATCACTAATAGGAAATCGAATACTGGCTTTCGATTGGCGCCGAATTCAATGACCTTGGATGACCTTGAACGCCAAAATAGGGGGTTTTATGGATTTTTTTGGCGCTTTCGGCCTGGACAAGTCTATATCATTCACAAGGCGGCGCCACGGTACCGGCGTTGGTGGCGTGGCATAATTGTCAACGTGTTTCGGCTGAAACGAAGTTACTCTACGCCGAACCCGGTTAGTACTGCGATGGGTGACTGCCTGCAGGTAGGAACTGGAACTGCTATAGGCTTTCGCGCATCCCGTGAGCATTAGCTCAAATTTCTTGTATTTTTCAATAGCTCCGTGAAACATTGGCCGATTTTAATAATTTTTGGCACGCAACATTAAAAAGAAATGATGCAAATGTCTGTAGTTTTGGCCACCCCACTTTAATACTGTCACTACACTACCTTGTGAAAGGCAGAACTCATATTTTGACTAGTGACAACATTGAATTCATACTGGGTAGTGCATGCGTCAGCTCAGAAAATTGCCGAGACCACAAAATCATTGAAAATCCATTGCTTTGTCTTTATTTTAAAATTGAAAGTCGACAAACTGAAATGATACATCAACAGCGAGTGGGCCGCTGGAGTCATGCAGTTACTGAACGGGCTGTCGGCAAATGGTGTCAATGTCTAACCCTTGTGTTTGTGCTGCCGGAGAACATCTAGAGCACATGCTGAAATGAAGATGATGTGATGTGACTTTTTGAGTGATAATAATTACCAGTTGCGTTTGTCGCTATTCAGTTAATAATTTCTGAGCCGAGACATACGCTACCCGGTAGGAATTCATTGTTGTCAATGGCCAAACTGCGACTTCTGCATTTCACAAGGTAGTGTAGCGACAACATTAAGGTGAGGTGGCCAAAACTACTTTGCGTCAAGTTTCTTCTTAGTGTTGAATGCCCAATTACTGATTTCAGCCAATGTTTCACGGAGCTATTGAAAAAATAATAGTGGCATGTTTTTATGGACCAAGGTACATTGAAGGTAATACTGTTTTTATGGGGCCGTCCTTCTTAGAAGGAGGCCACATCATGTGTTGATCCTGTCCGTCTGTCTGTCTGTCCCGTGCCTCCACCTAGAGGGAAAACGAAAAGGCCTACGAATACCAAACTTGGTAGGAAGGGTCCCTGGGATACGAGCACCCCGTGGACCAATTTCAAAGTTAAAGGGTCAAAGGTCAAGGTCACGGCGGCTATCATCCACAGATCTCATCCGTACGGCTTTTGGCTAGTTTCACAGAAGGCCCAGTAAAACATAGTCATTCACCAGATGGCGCCAGACGCGTAGGTCCTAAGCTTATAGCGTCTTACTTGTACTCACCAAATGGCGCCACTATCTCGCTCTGGCAACGCCATATCGGCTGGATGTCGCAGATTTTCCCTACCCCCTCTAATTGCGCAGTTTGCAAAAAATCCTCAAGCAGTCGCTTTACTTTGAGCCGAAAAATATCTTACAAAGCCAGTAATGTCACACTGTTACACCTAAGTATCGCATTCGCCTGACTACTGACTGAACTAGACCTCAGTTTCGTGCCCTCTACCGCAGGAACAAACAGACCTAGAAAGAACCAAAACAGCATGCACGTACTCAACTGCAAGGACGGCCCCATAGCGGGCGGCCCCTCAACGGCCACACCCTCTTGTTCAATAGTTCATTTGCCAGTGACAAAAACAAAGAACATTTAATTGCTGCATGACAGTGTGCTATATTGATGTTCACTGATTTATATTAATAATAAATGTACAAAACATCAGTTTATACACTTGTCAATGGCAACATTTAAGGACTTGCACATCGAAATCAGCAAAAATTACAAAAGGTGATATTGCCTGCATCACACTGACTATGTGTCAATGTGCTGCTGAATAATATCACCTTTTGTAATTTTTGCTGATTTCGATGTGCAAGTCCTTAAATGTTGCCGTTAACAAGTGTATAAACTGATGTTTTGTACATTTATATTTGCTGTTTTAGTACTAAAATACTGTTTTCCTACTGGTGATCAGTTACAAAGATATTG
>Ga0209671_1002691_pt1 | contig 16529 bp, 11 predicted proteins | sample WorMetHERISLAND2_2_FD_187401 | JGI IMG/M metagenome (GOLD analysis project Ga0209671, IMG submission 187401) | Marine gutless worms symbiont microbial communities from Max Planck institute for Marine Microbiology, Germany - Olavius geniculatus... | ecosystem: Host-associated > Annelida >...
CTATTTGTACAAAAAAGCAACGCAACTGATTTGGCATGATTTTGCACAAAATGATTTCCGAGTTATAGAAATAAGTTTATGTTGGCAAATTAATCAGTATACATTGGACTAGACAAATAGACTGTTATTTTTTATTTGTGTGCTTGTAAAGTGAAGAATCAGCTGCATGATAGCGATTATTAAGTACACTGGAACTGATGCTGAACTGATATTGAGTTAATTGACAGAATGCATTTTAATAAAGTGCAAAAAATCTGTTACAACTTTAAATTTATGGTAAACTGAGCTTAAGTCAGGTATGTCAGATCTTCCGGGGAATACATTGGAAGAAGAGGAAACATAAAAAATGCTGTAAAATTTATGCAATTAAGTTGCTGAAACAGTGATGATGGAAATTACATGGAGTACAAAAGTGGTTAATGAAATCAACTGTTGGCATTTTGAACAAAGTCTTTTGATGTAGCTTGAGAAATATTTGTGTGACAGGGATAAGTATGGCATGCTAGCATTGTCGCCAAAGCAGCGTGACAAGTTTGGCAAATGGATGAGACCTGACTCATTGTGTGAGCATCCTCAGATGATCTATGCCATATCCAGTTTCAGCATTCGACAGGCAAGACACTTCTGATGTCTATTGCTTGAACGTTGTCTATTGTTAATGTTACTTGATCAGATTAGTAACCGATACAGATTAGAACAGATGACAGTATGCATATTTTGGTTGAATTTTTCTGTTGTATTTCACATAGTGTTGTTTTGCTGTTTCGATCAGAATAAATTTAATGATATGTTTGAAAAGTTTATATTTTAATTTGTTAGGTTAAATATATGTTTATTTTTATTTAAAAATATTTCTCCAATTTTTGAATTATCTCTCTGTCACGTTTACAGACAATTGTGTCCGACTGTTCGTTTGTTGCATCACTGGCTATCTCGGCTCAGTATGAACGTCGATTTAACAAGAAACTTATCACCAGGTTGTTACTGATCATCACTGATGATAATAATTGTTTGTAGTTAGTCCGGAATGATCATAAAATGTGGTAGGTGATGAGATGTTGGGAGTTAACTCAATGCCCAGTAATTATCATGACGCTCGAATCAGGATCTTGTCTAATCGGGAATTAGCTCATTAGCTCACAAGTCGGTAACGAGATCTTGGCACGAGGCAATGTGGTAGTTTCTTTCACTCTTTTATTTAATGACATATTACTATACGTTCACGACTGGGGCTCCATCGCAATTATAGACAGCAACCACTGTCGCCAATAACAACCGTCACATTTTTACTGCACGACCGCTACAGACCGACTGACTGTATAGCGATGCGGCGACTCTAGCACTGTTGCGCCATCGCAATGTATGTGGCGTATTGTGATTGGTTGCGCTAAGTGCGCCTAGCGCATGCCTCCTACAAGTCTAATTGCGGCTATTTTCAGTCAGTGTTTTGCTACTGTTGTTTAGTTGGTGACATGAATGGCATTTGACCTATGAAAATTTTCAGAATCGTAGATCTACATGGACTAATTTCAGCAGCTTGCTAGTTAAATTAAATACCTAAAGTGTTAGTTAGTTATAGTCTTACCAGGCTTTATGCATAATTGGTCTGGTGTTACACATTCAAACCAGTCAGCATTTTTATATATTTATATATATTTTGTTTTTTCTTGTATTGTAAGCAGCATACAGCAGTACATTTGTGATATACTGGGCAGCTGTGACAATTAGTTGTTAGTTTGTCAGCAAAAACTGCTTACATAATTTGTAAACAAGCAGCTAAAATGATATAGAATTGGCAAAAACATTTATCAAAATTTCCACAATGTGTTGTATGTGAAATAGTATGACCTTCATTCTATACAGTAAATTTAGCATTATTGTGTACTGGATTATTGGAGATGTGCTATTGAGAGGATTTTGTCCAGAGTTCAGAACATGTTTTGATTGGAAAAAATGTTGATGTTATTGAGCAAACACATTTCAGCTATAATGACATTGTTTCGTTGTTGCAGTATAATTTATCCACAGAACCGATATGGTGAGCCACAGTACAATCCATGTGGAAAGTACATGGTTAAGCTGCACATCAACGGAGTCCTGAGAAAGGCATGCCATACTGTTTACATTATGTGACTAGTGCATTTTGTCATGTTAAAGCATTGTAATTTTGTGTTTTCTATTTGTGTTTTAGTGCACTGCTGTTGTGGTTGCAAAGCTCACATTTGGATCAAGTGCTTGGGTGGCTATTTTTCAGTGAGAATGGCAGGCAATATGTACGCGCTAAAAAGCCATGGAAACCGAATTCATTTGATGCCGCAACTTAGCCGAAGTTTGGCTCAATTTTGTGTTGCCGTTGCTCATATGCCGAAGCTTTTGTATGGGATTGCTTTTATTGGTCTGCTAATGTAAGCTGTTTTCATTGGCAGGTGATTATAGATGACTATCTGCCTGTGGACAAAAGTGGCAGCCTGCTGTGTTCCTATTCCAACAACCGCAGTGAGATGTGGGTATCGTTGCTAGAGAAGGCATACATGAAAGTGATGGGCGGATACAACTTTCCGGGATCAAACTCGGCAAGTACCCAGCTCTAATTTGTCAGATAACGTACTGTAAACAACTGCATATCATGAGAGTCAGCCAGCCCGTAAGTTAGTTACAAAACAGCATCATTCTGTTTTTTTAATATGAAAGATCTGAGATATGCGTTTTGTAGATAATTTATTCCTGAGTGTAAGCTGCTAGTTATAGTTATTATATTGCGTTGCTTAATATACTGTTAGAGTTAAACCATCGTATTTCATTATGTATTACGTGGATAATTACAACGCGGTAAAGGATATTGAAAAGTTACAGAGAACATTCAGAGAGTTTTCCATTGTTTGAGAGTGGACACCTTGTAAGTTATGACATTATGACTATGTTATGAGTTGGTGACTAGCTTTTTTACACCACAGTTTAATGACTGATGTCTTTTTAACATATTCATCATTTTTTTACATTTTCTATTTATAAGTTTCTTTAATCATTTTGTTTTTTCATGTTCAGAACATTGATCTTCATGCATTAACGGGTTGGATCCCAGAGCGAGTTGCTATTCGCCGGTCGAGTAGCAGTGCTGAGGAGCAGTTTAATGCGGAGCGGGAATTTCAGCGAATTCATGAGCGGTTTCACAAGGGTCATTGTCTGGTGACGGTTGCTACGGGTGAACTGCGTGATGGTGAGGCAGATCGAGCTGGGCTCGTGCCTACCCACGCTTATGCTATGCTTGACGTTCAGCTTATACAGGTTGCTGTGATGTACACACTGCACACACACACACACACACACACATCATCATCATCATCACATGTTCGTTTAACAAAAGTTGACAAGTGCAACCTCTTAACAAATACAACATGACAATGTGTTCTGAAGTATTCATTTTTGAAAAATAATTGTCTTAAGGTCTGCCGTAAGTTGAGACCTTCTTTCAGCAACATACTGTCGTGCTATTGAATGTTAGTTGTTTTTGATGATTTTGAATCAGACTGTGATGTAGATATAAAGAGTGGTGGTGAATGGTTGGTAAATGGTATTGTAGTTAATTATGTTATGTTCACGCCTGGTAGCTGAATATTGATTTGCTGCACCAAAACAATTATATTTGTATGTAATATTTTTACATTTTGCACTTTAGTTTGATTATTTTATTGTTTGGATGTGAAATATTGTCATATCAGCATGTATGTCATCATCTTTGTTATAGGGTCATCGACTTTTCCAGTTGAAAAACCCGTGGAGCCATTTACGGTGGCGTGGGAATTTTTCCGAGCTGGACACAGTGCACTGGACAGACAGTTTGAAGAAAACTCTCAATTACGATCCACGTACAGCAGCTGCTGTAGACAATGGTAATTGCATTATGCTGCATTACATTGCATCTCATATTGTTCTGGCCCTCTTTTGAACTTGTGTTCTTCACATTAAGCTAGTTTTAAGTGTGGGGTACCACTTGTCTGCGAAAACTTGGATATGTCAGGCAATTTGACAGTTGTTGGGGGAAAGTTGGGGAACTAACCAGAACTCTGGAGATTTTCATGGGAAAATTGTGTCAAGGAAAACTGTTTTTGTATAATTCATATTTGGGGCAGTGCTAATTCTTCTGAAACTGACTGATTCTAGTGTGCACAGGCTTGTGTATAGCATACAGATCTGTGTACAACACCATGTATTGTGTACTACAAGCTTCTATACAGTGCTGTATGGTATTCAGCTTTGATGATGATGCGCTGTTTAGGTATTTTCTGGATTGATTATGAATCGTTGATGCATTTCTTTGATGTAATCTACATCAACTGGAATCCAGAGATTTTTCCATTCACAACTTGCTACCACCAGTGAGTGAACGCTAAATATGTAGATGCAGTAGTGCTGCTGTATGACCATTGTATGACTAATACCTCTGGGTTCTACTGTTCTGCAGTAAATCCATGCTTGGCCTATGTCTCTTAGGGGATATCTTAGTTATTGCAGCAGCAGATTTTTATCTGGCTATTCTATTAGGCTGCAACGTGGGCTTGTCTGTTCGTTCTTCTCTGTTCGTCCATTTCTCTGTCTACACCACATGACTACTAACTGAAAAACACAAAGACTGAAGAAATAGTTTTGCTAAATATAATAAGCATTGTGCATAGTGATACATTCCTTTTAGAATTGGTGCGAACATTTCCCAGGACTGGACTAATACTTACATACTCGTATGCTATTTTTCTGTTTAAAAGGGTAAAGGCCAGGATTATGATTAGGGTCCTGGTTGCGCAGTGCAGTCAGGGGGGGGGGTACACTGTGATGCTGTTTGCTAAATTACAGGTACGACATTTGGTGATTTTGAGCTACAGAAGTTATGCCAAACAGTTTCTAAAAGTTTGCTTTTTGGGGAACAGTTGATTCTGCCAAAAGTGAGTGTGAGTGAATGCCTTTTCTGATACTTATCTATTAGTGTCAAAGCTGCGAAGGATTGTTATGCTGCAATAGCCTGTGTCAGTTGGGAAATATGTGAAACACTTCTAACAGTTTTGTATTGTTTCAGGACATGGGCCGAGGGTCCAAAAAAAGACTCGTACAGTATTGGTCTGAACCCTCAGTACCGGCTGGAAATTAGTTCAGCCAAGCCGAGCGCCGCTTGGATCTTGTTAACGAGACACATTACAGACCAGGTAGAGTCCAGAATTGTTAGCAATACTTTTCAAATGTATTGGTAATACCAGCGTACGGTGTTGCAATATTATCATTTATCAACGCTCGCACATCAGCTGGAAGTCGACCTACGATAATTTCATTGTCTGGAGTAATTAATTGCTATTTCTCTGTTTATTTTATAGCTCAATTTTCCATTCCTGCAATAGATATTATTTAAGCAGTGATGATGGAAGACCATCGGAGCTGTTGTTACTGGCGCGCTGATTTAGGTCAAGTGTAGAATATTTTGTGCACTTTACATATGTTTTCTTGCCCAGGTCCAGTTTGTGTGTTTTGTGGTTATATTTGTGTCTTTGTGCATTTTGTCTCTTTGTGTTCACTTTGATTGCCATTACCAGTACACGTGATTGCATGCAAAGAAACATCTAAAAATGACGATCTGTGTGTGTCAAGTAGGACATAAAACTACTCACTTATTCACTCACTCACTCGCTGTTTTAGCACATAACTCAATACAACATGATGTGATAAAATAAAGGACTGTTGTGGTCTATGGATAAAATGCCTTTCTTTATTTGTTGTGACATATATCATAACTAGAAGACGCTCGTAAGAGTGCATATCTCTGCCAAGTGAAGTAATTTAAATATTACAACAACAACTACTACTACTACTACATTGTGACCATGTGTCTATCTGGCACCATTATGGAGATATGACGCCTCAAAGACAATGTACACAGACACACACATGGAATGACGAACACACACAGTGACGGACAGAACGACCAATATCATAATCTTCTCCAATGTTCACTACGTTCACACTTGGCAGAGATAATTAATCCAACATTATGGGACCATGGAACAAGTTTTGCTGATGAATTACTGTCACTGGTGCTGTTGAAACATCATAACAGATTTTGGTAATTTTTAGTGCATTCTGCATATTGATTTATGTCTTGAGTCATGTAATACGAGTTTTCTGTGGCTCTGTGATGGTAGGCGGATTTTGCCGATAACAAAGAGTTCATAACCATTCTTGTGTACAAGAATGATGGTCGACGAGTCTTTTACCCATGTAAGTAACGCAGCTTGAAAAATCTAGTAATTGGTGCTGTTGAGACATTAATTTTTAATGCATTAATTAACGCATTAACTTATATTGCTAATGCTGTACGTGATTTACATCGAAAGGGTGACTGGAATGACGACTGATGAACTCATGGCTGTGTTGCAGGACCGTGACGTTAGTGACAGAATGGCAACAAAACAGTTTTTAATTACTTGAATATTATTTGATCATCAAATAACTGCAGTTTAATGGAATACTGGGACTGCTACTTTACAAAATTTAGCAAATTTACGTATGTGTGTTATTTTCTTGACGTGCGTTAATTCTTTAACACATTCGGTTAACGTGTTAATTTGACAGCTTTACAGTAGTGGTAGTAATACATATAGTTTTTGTTGTTGTTGTAGTAGGCAGTATTAGTAGAAGGAAGAGGAGGAGGATAAGCAACAGCAGCATTAATAATAACTGTAATAATAATTATTATTATAACCAAAAAAGTTGGGACTGAACAGATTTTTGCCGAGACTATTGCTGCCATATGGCATATGAAACTGACTTAATACTGACTGCTTGTTTATGGTATCTTTCACAAATATTCTATGACTTAGATTGTGATCTAAAATCGAGCGAGTCACTCAAAGACTAATGTCACTGATCTGCAGCTGCTGTTGTCTGCTGTGTGAATGTGAACTCCTGCACGTCATTGGTGAGGCACTGAATTGGTTTTGCAGATGATCCTCCGCCATTCATTGATGGCGTGCGTATCAACAGCCCTCACTATCTGTGTAAGATGGTGGTCCAGCCAGGCACCAACCTATACACACTTGTGGTCTCGCAGTACGAGCGAAACAATACGATCCATTACACATTGCGTGTCTATGCATCCACTGAGTTCAAGCTCACCCGCATTGTTCCTCCGTACAATCCTAAATATGACAGACAGGTTTGTCACTGCTTGCACTGTAGCTTCTTTCGTGTTGTCATCTTGCTTCAAGAGTTCCAAAAAATTTACTTTTTATGACTTGGCTTGAGCTAACTTCTGTCAATGGTGCCTTAGCCTAGTGTGTAGAATTGTTGGTCTTGTAAATGAACTTGCTCTACATTGAGTTGGGTTAGCAATACTCAGATGTCGGCAGATTATCATAATTTTTGCATGCACAGTACAGAAAATCTGCGGTTTACATACCTGCACTATTCTAAAAACTTTCTTCAGATAATTTTTGTAGTTTCACATTTGGCTGAAACTGAGTGTTTTCATTCAGTTGCTGATGTGTTGTCTGCCAAGCATGTGCATGTGCTGTTTTGATCAGATATGTTTTTATGGGAACCACGAGTCTGCTTCATCCCTCCTTTGGCATCAAAAATATGGAATGTTGTTTAAAAAGTTGTCCACAAGTTTAGTTTTGGGATACACTGTGGGCCATAAGTATAACTAATGTTTGAACCATGGGCGTCTTTAGGGAGCTTTGTACCACAAACACTTTTAAATATGTATGTTTGAAATGTACACAGTCTGGGCTTCCCTTTTCACACTTCTACATGTAGATACAGTGCTGGTTTAGACTGGAAGCTGTTGCGACTGCAGGTCACAGGTCAGTGGAAGGGTAAGATGGCTGGCGGCTGTGGCAATTACCCAGAGACAGCGTGCAACAACCCGGTGTATCAGCTGCGACTTGACAGCAAAACTGCTGACAATCATCTTCTTATTGAGTTGCGTGGACCAAAGTAAGGCTGAGTTTCTTCGAATGCTATCTGCCTTCCATCGTGCCTGTATGACTCCTGTTAGCACTGCTACTGTAGTGTATAGTGTCACATATTGATTGAATAATGGCAAAACGTCCTATCTCTTGTCGATGACATTTCAAGAAAATCGAAAACACCTTGCTACATGATACATTTTTTTGCTTTTCATTTTGTATAGTTTGTTAATAAATAGCATACAGATTAGTTTGATATATTGCATTTTGTAATTAAATAAATATGTAAGTAGCATTTTGAAGAAACCTGTAGTTTGAAGCTAGGACGTTTTTCCATACATGACTGTAGATATGATGTTTTGCCATTTTATTCTTGATATATGCAACTGATTTTGTTGTCACTATTATTATTATCATTGGCAAGTGTCATTTGCAGTTATGCCATTGCAAGTTGTTTGTCTGTCCTTCTGTCTGCAACATTAGTCTACCTTGCCCACACAAGTCAGGTTTGTTGGAAACTACACCGTGTCTCAAAAAAAACTGTGCCTCTTTTATTTTTGAATGACTCTGAAACATTGGCCGATTTTGATAATGCACACCATAAATTAGTGTACAATATAGGTAGTAAGTTCGACGGCGGTGCATGTAACTACAAAAATTGCCAACGGCTGCCCATGGTGGTATACTTAGTACACTTGAGGAGCTAGTTGGTCGACTGGTGATCCATGAAGCTACGGCCGAGGTCGTCAGTCACTTGGCTGTCAGGACACAGCAGCTTTTGCTATGGCGGCCCCTCGCTATAGCAGACTCAAACCAAATCAGTGATCTTGGGTGACCTTAAAGGGTCGTCAGTGATGTGCATTTAATGTGTTTGCAGGTCATTTAATGTTGGCTTTGATGTCATCACAGTGTCCGAAGCTGTGCCTAATGGACCTGGCTCTTTCACGAAAAAGTCGTCCGGCGATTTTAGGTGTGTTTTTGACTTGTTTTTTTTGTCTTTTTTTGTGCATTATGTTTTTTTAGTATATCGGTTGATGAAATGGGATAGCTGCTGGTTGGATGCATTCTATACTGAGACATATTTAGCATGTGTTGGCCTTATATTTGATTATTTTAATTGTGCATTAGTCACAATTTTAACACGTATCTGGTTTGGGTTAGAAGCAAGCATCATCAAATGGCAGTAGCCCATCTTACTGTTTAATATTGGTTTTGCTACACTAGTTTCTGCAGGCGTTGCTACATTTATAGCTTAGTAGCAGCTTAAGTCAAGCTAGTCAACTTAGCTGTCAGTCGCTGAACAGATAGTTGAACAGTCAAAATTGTGAGGTACTGTGATTATCCAGCTAATTACCAGTAAACAAAGATGACGATGTGTGCCTTCCTAATCATCTCCATGATATAAATAACACAGGATCGATCAGTTGATATATTGATAAATTGACTGCTGTTACAGGCGTGGCTACGTGTATCTGGAGCTGTCCAGTGTATCCGGTGGTCTGTACAACATCCGGCCGTGCACTTTCTATCCCAACCAGGAAGCTCCATTTTTCCTCAACGTCAGCAGCACATGTCCCGTTTCCATCTCTGCCATCTCCTGATGACATCTATCTCATGACCTTATCACAACAATGTTCGTTGCTGCCATTGCCGTCTGTGTTCTGCCTTGTTACTGTTTGTCAGCCGTCCTGCGCATTGTTCACTTTGTTGCAGCAGCTCTGTTTGCTGATGTAGTCAAATGCAGCTTGTCTCTGTAGCAGACCTTTCTCCTCATCTGTGTATTTCCTGAAATTTTAAGGTTTCTTCTTAATGTACTGAAATAAGCAGACCTGTCCTGAAAATTTTGCAGGACCTGCTGCAGAAAGATTTAATGACATATCATGTTCACTGTCAGACTTCTCAGGCAAAGTGTTATATGCCCAGGGGAGTGGCAACCCTATGCAATGGAGGCCTTCAAGTTGCCATCATCTCCAGTTAAAGAAATATCAGCTCCATAGTTTTTTGACACTTCATTTTTTACACTTTTGTTGTACTTACCTTATCAACTAATTGGAAAATGTCCTGATAACTGTCTTGGATTGTGAAGGTTTCTGTTGTTTTGAAGAAGTTTTCTTCTTCTTTTTGTCCCATGGTTCAGCAACCGTAGGGGCCAGCTGTGAAAGTTTTCCACTTCACACGATCCTGTGCATGGTGTGACGCCTCTTGTAGTGTCATGTTGCACCACTTCAGTATATCGTCAACTCAGCGCTTCCTTGGTCGTCCCTGGTAGTTGCGACCTTCCACCATCCCGAACAGCAGTTTCTTTAACAGTCCGGCATGCGGCAAATGTGACCAAACAGCTAGCTTGTGACGCCTGACTCTGTCCACAATGGTGTATTGGCGACTGAGTTGGCTTCTGATGGATTCATTTGTCTGAAAGTCCTGCTCTCTCTCTGATACGAATCAGTCTTCTGTAGCAACGCATCTCGAACGCTGCTAGTCTCTTTTCATCAGATTTTTTTAACGTCCGTGTGTCTGATGCATACAGTAGTATTGAAAAAAAAACACATGCATCTAGTAGCTGAATTTTCTGTTCTACGGTGATGTTGCGGTCATTCCAGATCACATTAAAGTTTGGGTATGCTCCTGTCGCCTTCTTTATTCTGTTTTTGATTTCTACTGAGCAGTCGTTATCCCAGGTCAGTGTACTACCCAGGCAAATAATAGTACTGGTATTTATAGAGTGGGACTCCTGCTGTAGACAGTGGCTGCATTCCTGCAGTAAGGTCATCAGTGTGCAACTCGTGGCCCTAAATTTTAGGCTGTCTGAAATCCGTTGGAAAAAATCTTCACCTTGTTGGAATTTTGTCAAAAAATGCAAAATTTGAGACTGGCAACCCAGGAAAATGTAGGGAAAAATTAATGTTTTGAGCACTCTTAAATTTATAATCTTTTCTGTTGGAAATTTGTGGCTGTCTATCTGTCAGAATTCTGTCGTAAATTTGAAGTGTCTGTCAGAAAATTGCAACTTTTGCCCTTTTCACTTATTTAACCCACAACGCCAGTGTCCGTGCTTCATATTTGGTCTAGAGACTGGATGCAGGCTATACACTGTGTTTCATTAGAAAAGGCACCCTTTTTGTTTCTTTTATAACTTAATCGAATGCCGATCAATTTGTATAAAATTTTTACCATCTGTAGCTGAAGAAATAGTAATTCAAAATATTTTGACAAGATATGGCTGTTAGTTAAATATTCTTTGCTACTCGTGATGGAATGTTGACGTCATAATGTGTTGTGAGTACAAGCTTGCTTGTCTCAAGTGATGCTGTCAGTTGCTACCCTGCTTCGATGGTGGGCTTTTTCTGGTTCATTCATGAAAGGTGTTCATTGTATCAGTACCAAGCACCATGTCGGCATGAAATCAGGCATTTCGTGATCCAAAAACTGAACCATCCCGCAACAGTGTGTGCTGCTGCACTGTTTTGCTGGAAGGCATGAAAGTCGAGCTATCCCCACGAGTGTGTAAAAGTGATAGTTTTGGGCTTTTTTGTGGTTGCAATGATAAAACTTCACCTATTTGTCATCAGTGAACCAGATGAAGTTCACCATTGACGCAGAGCAGCTATTCAGCAACTGTCAGCATTGGTTGCGACAAGTTGTACTCACAGCACATTATGACGTCAGCATTACATCACGACTAGCAAAGAATATTTAACCAACAGCCACATTTTGTCAAAATGTTTTGAACTAATATTTGTTCAGCTACATCTTGTAAAAATTTCGTGTAGATTGATCACCATTCAACTGAGTTATAAAAGAAACACAAAGGGTGGCATTTTTTATGAAACACTATGTATCCACTAGTAGTAGTTGATGCCTCTGAACTTCATGTTGGTTGATAAGGTTGTTGCACATAATTGAGCTTTAACGTTCAGCATGGCATGCCAAATTGCAATCTGTGCCTCTTGTTTTCACTGTTGTTAATAACCTAATATTTATTTGCTTGTTATGCTAGCAAGCTCCTTGTACAGACATTGCTGTGAAAATGCCACTTGTACACTATTTAAATTCTTTGCCAGTTAATGCAGAATGTAGTATTTGAACAATACATTTGTTTTAATACTCACATATTGACTTGACATTTGAGTATTTCAAAATTGTATTTTAAATATCTTAATCTGATTTGCTTTTGGTACTAGTGGGACATTTTAAGACAACTACAGAGCCATGCAGACCGCTGCAGCTAAATGTGTTGCATACGACGATCAGTGACTGAACTCTCCTGTTAAGCACAGAAATGCTGTTGTTACTGCACTTCAGTTGTCATAGCAGATTTTCTGTTTCTAACTTTTGAAGTATTTATAAAGAAAGAACACACTGACTTTTCAGTTGTAACGCTTGAATTTGTAGACATAGCTGCTAAGGTCCGGAAATTGAAATGCGTGATTTCCAGTGAGTCCAGTGCCCTCCTTATCCTTTGCTTTCCTTTCCTTCCCTTCACATTTTTTCTTGTCTTTTCCCGCTTTCCTTTCCACCTTCATTCCGTTTTCTCCCGTTTTTTTCTTTGCCCTTTCCCATTCTTTAATTTTTGATTCAAAGTCTAGCTTGGGGCTTTTCGAAGCACTTTAAGCCTTCCCAGCGGGGTCCGGGGCAAACCCCGGAAATGGAGACATTTTACTGCATCTTAGCTCCGAAATTGCAACGGTGAAAACAATTTGTTGTCGCTCCGAGGTAGTGTTAATAATTTATGCAACAAAATAAAAATGCGTGAGATAAAACTTAAGCAGGTGGAAAAGTGTGAGTTGACTGTAAATGCATGAGACTCACGCAAGATGCATGAGACTTGGCAGGGCTGTATAGAATGCGTAAAAGTAATAACCATTAAATTATACTGCTACAAAATATTTACATTTATTTATACATGTATTTAGATTGCTTAAATACTACATCGAGTATTTGTCACTATTTGCAGTTGCTGGTTGTTGAAAAGAGATTTGGTGTTTCAGTGGTTGAGGCAGAGTTAGCGCTTCATTCAGTATCACAGATTCAGAAAGCACTAACTGGAGTAATGAACGGAGTTCAGATCTAATGGCGTTAAGCAGTTGTATTATTGTAGTGCATCCTCAAATGTTAGCCGAAAATTTTTTTTGGGGGGGGGCGTTGTTTTTGCTCTACAGGCTGCAGTATCTCCAAAATGGTGCAAGGCACTTGCAACATTGCTCTTATTCACCAATAAGACATTGCAAATGCACTTTCGGTTATCAGCAAAATCAATGACCAACAACTACAGTTACATTCTTACATTGCTACGTTTTTGTCTATGGTAAAACATGTCATACACAAGATTGTGCGTTTTTTGTTTTGCCAGAGTATAACAAGATGAGTTGGCGACTTGGATTAATGTTGTTCGTAAAATTCATCATTATTCAAATAGGTAACCCAAGTAATTTTCTTTGTGGCGGGTTGTTTGTTTGCCTCTGTAAGCGCAAGCTGACCAAGCCTAATACAAGTTGGGTTTGTTCAAGATGAATACTTGTTCTTAAACCCAGAAACTTAAAAATGTCTTGCAGGTGCTAGCAGGCCCGTCGAGAGGGGGGGCGGTAAGGAGGTAAGTCATTCCGCGACGTTTATAAAATATAAACTACACCAAAAATGCGCCAATTTAAAAAGAAAATTTTCTCCCCAGAGGGGCTCCGCGAAAATGTTTACCCTGGCCCCGCTGTGGCTCTCGACGTTCCTGGGTGCTTGTATGCAAGTTTGTCTAGTTTATCAAGAACGTGAATTGTAAAGTCATTCTATTGTCACCAACAGGAGTGCGGTAATAATTGCTATAGGTGGGTTACCGTATTTGATGCGGCATTCGTTAAGCGCAATACAATAGCCGTAGTAATTCATCATTTACCTATTCACTTTCGCTGACACTGCATGGAAGTCTTCGCATCACACACGACAGACGAAACTTTGCCCGTGTCCATCACGTGCTAGCTAGAACGCTAGGCCTACATGACCGTTGGCGCCTCTTAAGTCTATCTAAAGACTCAAGTTATGCTACTTTGTCAGACTGTCAAGCATTTTGACGCTTTCATATTTAAAAAAAAAATTTATACATTTTTTTTTGCTCTTGCTGATGCCCCTCCGTGCTGCCAGAAGTTTTCCTTTCGGAGCCGCGGTATTATAGCAAGGTGTCAGCAAGTTTAGAGATCTAAGCGGGTCGATCAGTCAATAACCACGATGCGACAGAACTAATTGACGAGGACAAACCACGTGGCGTGTTGGCGTTGAGCCAGGCAACGAGCATGCAGCTGCACTGTCAGCTGCTGCAGCTGCTGCTGTTACAGTCATTGATCCGCCGCTGGGTGCACGGCGACGCGACGTGCATGCTATTGGTTAATAGATGCAGCAGCCGTAGCGCAAGCTTGCATGCTGCCGCTGGCCTAGAGCCACCCCGCAGACACGTACGTACGACGACGTGTTGCGGGAATTTGACATCGATCTGTATGTAGACGTATGTAGCTGGACGACAGCGCACGTCAACGACGTTGGCGTCGGTGTACGGTAGGCTGACGTCGTTCACCAATGAACATCAGCTTGGCGTACACCCTAGCTTGGAGTCGAAGCATTTCAAAGTTATTGCTTGTTAAAGACTGATCTTTGGTGGCAGACGATCAGCGAAGTTCCTCAGGTAAGCAACAGTTTGATATAGCGATTTTATTAGAATTATGATAGAAATTCGTTTTAACTCTCAGCTGTATCTTGAATCAGCTGCAAAATCATAAAATGTCGCTTCACAGTTCACATTAGGCTAATTTGTTAAATCGGTTTATCATTCAAAGTCAACTTACCGCCTATATACAGGCGAAGCTTAGGGTTAGGCTTAGATTTAGAGTTAGGGTTAGGGTTAACTGACCGCATGCACGCTTTGGCCCGTATAGGCAGTAAGTTGACTGTGTATTTTGTTTAGGCCGCTAAACTGCATGAGCAAGCTTTGTATTGTTTGCAGAATAATACAAGTACGTTAACGCGTGTTCACTGCAGATGATGATGTCGATGACATCACTAGAGAGTGACGTCACGTCGCGGCGACCAATGAGCGAGCGGCAGGAGGACCACGTGACGGGCACCGAGTGGTCACGTGACGGCTAGCAATGACTGGTCCAAGCGGCCGTGACGTCAGATTGGCGTTCGAGGCTGCGACGATGGACTTGCGCGGCTTCGTTCAGCTCACCAGACAGGTGCGTCCATGTCCAGTTCACATCATCAGCCATGGCTCGCTAGCGTGGGCAGAAGCGAACTTAGATGTGTTCAGCACGTTCGGCCAAACAGGGGTTAGAGAATGTTGGGACAGTAACACATTTTCTAATTTTTCTGGCTTCTGTAAGGCTTCCGAATTCAGAAAGCTGTAGGCCTATCTCAAAGCATGTAGGCCCCTAATAGCAGAAAAAAACTGAGTATCACTAAATTCATGGTAAGCTTCTGTGAGCTATACATTAATGTCAGAAAACTTTGTGAGGGCCCCACATTATTCTGAACAGGTTTGAATCCAGCCCTCGATCAACGGGCGCGGTACAGTCGCGGCAGACGGAGTAGAAAGGTGGCTGATTAGAAAAGACATTTCACTGAGTCGGAATTTTGTGAGAGTTATGATCTATATCATTCACAAGGTGGCGCCACGGTACTGGCGTTGGTGGCGTGGCGTATAGTTGGTAACGCGTTTCTTCTGAAACGAAGTTACTCTACGCCGGGCCCGGTTAGTACTGCGATGGGTGACTGCCTGCAGGCAGGAACTGCTGTAGGCTTTCGCGCGTCCCGTGAGCATTAGCTCAAATTTCTTGTTTAACTCGCCTTACGTCATTAAGCGACACTCAGTGGTGTCATAAGTGTGGTCTGTCAAATTTATAAGCAAGTACGCACATAGGCCTATTGTTTTACAAATGTGCAAAAAATTATCCCCGTGAAGTATACGCGCCGTTATAGTTATACAAAGTTCAGGAAGTTTTTTAGCGCCACCCGGTATAGATGTTTTATGTATTTTTGCGATTTCGGGCTGCAAGACACCTTTCAATAGCGAATTGCGCCGAAATCAATTGCGATAGACATGGAGAAGGTGCATACGAAATTTTCAGCATTGAACGTAGATTTCGACGGTTCAAGTCTCGATTTTTACGCGTGAAAGCAGCTACTGCTTTCAGCGCGTCTTAGCCATCGCAGTTCTGTATGTCTGTCCGCCTGTCTCTCTGTCTGTCTGTCTGTCTGTCTGTCACACGGGTGGATCAGTCAAAATCGGCGCAAGCTAAGATCACCAAATCTTTACCATCGGCTGCCCGGAACCGTAAAGCTTTTCCATAACTTCGAAGGGGGTCACCCCGAACGAGAGCGCTAAATGAGAGAGGGGTGGGCAAAATTTGCGATTTTTGGCCAATAAGTCGCTGTATCTCAGTAACGGCGCGAGGTAGGGTAAGTAAGTAAGTAAGTAAGTAAGTAAAATGTAAATTTATATAGCGCATATTGTTAAAATTAACCTCTAATGCGCTTGTCACACTAGTACTGACTGAACAGGATTGTTTAAAAGAACTGTTTGAAACTGTCAATGTCACACGC